>Ga0335084_10001365_pt1 | contig 22795 bp, 19 predicted proteins | sample Lox_Sample_44_FD_206721 | JGI IMG/M metagenome (GOLD analysis project Ga0335084, IMG submission 206721) | Soil microbial communities from Loxahatchee National Wildlife Refuge, Florida, United States - Lox_Sample_4.4 | ecosystem: Environmental > Terrestrial > Soil > Wetlands | place: USA...
CCCACGCTTTCGCACCTCAGCGTCAGTACCGGGCCAGTGAGCCGCCTTCGCCACTGGTGTTCTTGCGAATATCTACGAATTTCACCTCTACACTCGCAGTTCCACTCACCTCTCCCGGACTCGAGCTTCCCAGTATCGAAGGCAGTTCTGGAGTTGAGCCCCAGGATTTCACCACCGACTTAAGAAGCCGCCTACGTGCGCTTTACGCCCAGTAATTCCGAGCAACGCTAGCCCCCTTCGTATTACCGCGGCTGCTGGCACGAAGTTAGCCGGGGCTTCTTCTGCGGGTACCGTCATTATCTTCCCCGCCGAAAGGGCTTTACAACCCTAGGGCCTTCATCACCCACGCGGCATGGCTGGATCAGGCTTGCGCCCATTGTCCAATATTCCCCACTGCTGCCTCCCGTAGGAGTCTGGGCCGTGTCTCAGTCCCAGTGAGGCTGATCATCCTCTCAGACCAGCTACCGATCGTCGCCTTGGTGAGCCGTTACCTCACCAACAAGCTAATCGGACGCGGGCCGTTCCTTCGGCAATAAATCTTTCCCCGTAAGGGCGTATTCGGTATTAGCCCAAGTTTCCCTGAGTTATTCCGAACCGAAGGGCGCGTTCCCACGTGTTACTCTCCCGTCTGCCGCTGACGTATTGCTACGTCCGCTCGACTTGCATGTGTTAGGCCTGCCGCCAGCGTTCGCTCTGAGCCAGGATCAAACTCTCAAGTTGGATGAGAAATTTTCCCTGACTGGTCTTCTCGCTTGCGCAAAATTGCGATGCTTTCGCATCGCCACGTTTGACGAGGTCCACCCACTGATCGAAACACTCGACCAGCGATGTACCTTTAAAACGTAGACCGTCAGAAGTCTCTTCCGAAGCCGCTCCGATGAAGAATTGCTTCTCCACGAGAGAGCGGCTCGCAAGGACCCCGCCGTCCACGTTTCTCTTTCTTCCGATTCACTTTTCAAACAGCCCGGGGACCATGGCGGTCCCCACCCTCCGGTGAGCCGGAGAGCCGGCGAAGCCCGTGCACCCGAGAACCATCGGATGCCGATTCACTGTTCCAGTGAGGAGCTTCAGAGGCGCGCAATCGCGCCGTAAGCGGACGGCGCGCCGATGGATGTATATATGCTTCGGCCCATCGAATTGTCAACCAAAAATGCCCATTTTATTGGTCCGGACCGACATTGCCGACTGTGGGACCGAAGCGCTCCGGACTCGATTGATAAACATTGCCTAAATCCATATCGCGCCGTACTGAGGCCATATTCCTGCGTCGTCCTTGGGCTCCTTTCGAGGGACGGAATCGCAACGGGGGCTTTCAGCCGCCGTCTATCAGGCCAGTTAGTCGGGTTCGAGTGCCGTCATTGACGGACCATGGACCAACCGGCATCGTGCCGGCCACTGATTCACGCGGCCTGCCGACAGCGTCTGGGGCAAGTTTGGTTGCGGCACGGCTTTCGATCCGAGGCGCAGGGGACGGCGAGCTTGGACCAATCACGGTCGCGCGGCACATACCGATCACGGCCGGCCGACGCCATTGAGCTCGGCAATGAGCCACCGCTGTCGGTTGACGGCGGTTCAAGCGGCTTCGTCGATCGCCGCCGCGTATCGGTGCAGTGGTTTGCCGGCACAATTCTGACCGCACTCTGCGGCGCTGCTCTCATGGGCGGCGCCGTTTTCACGTCGCTCGACGGCGAGGCCAATTTCGCCTCCTTGCCCGAACGGGTCGAAGTGGCCTTGCGCGGTGCCCTTGGCGGCGGTGAACGAGGCGCGCACAAGAGCGACCGTCTGCCAACCGCGGAAGAACCGACATTCGCCCGTCAGGTCATCCGCGTTTCCACGATCAATCGTGTTGGCAACCACGAAGTCGTACGCGTACGTCCGTTCGTTCGTATCGCCGGCAATTTATCGCTCACCGTTTCCGATCTTTCCGCCAGCATTCCGCCTTTCAATCCACAACGGCTGCTTGCCGAGTCCGCGCCCGGCGGTAACACCGCATCGGATGACGCACCGGCCGCCGAACCTGACGCCGAAGTTGCCTTCGTGATGCGCGACATGGCGCCCATCATGCCAAAACTTAAAATTGCGCTGCTCACGCCGGCGGATGAAGTCATTGCGCGTGTGCGCGAAGCCGCCGAGTGGAGCGACAAGGCCGCCAATCATTTGCCGGTTGCCGCCAACATCACCGGGATCAAGCTCGCTTATGCAGGCGACGGAACAGTCGATCCCTATGCGGGATTCGAGGCGCGTATCGTCCCCGAAAATATTACGTTGCTGCCCAAGACCACGACACAGACCACGGGCGGCAATGGCCTCAATGAAAAGCTGATCGTGGCCAAGAAGGGAGATAGCATCGTCAGCATCCTGCGCGACCTCGGTGCTTCGCAGAATGACCTGAGCGCCATCGCGCGCTTGCTTGGACCTCGAAGCTTTGATGGTGGCATCAAGGAAGGTCAAAAGCTGCGTATTTTGATGACGCCGGTTCTTGCCGAGCAGCGCTTGCAGCCGATCCGCGTGATTATCGCCAGCGAATCAGGAATTGACGCAGTAGTAGCGCTGGCGGATACCGGAAAATATGTTTCCGTCGACGTGAAAAACGTCGATACCGAGGTCGCCGAAAGCTCGGAGGACAATGACGACGACACCTCCGGCGTACGGCTCTATCAAAGCGTTTATGAGACCGCGCTGCGCAATCGAATACCCAAGCCCATCATCGAAGACCTGATCCGCATCTATTCTTACGACGTCGATTTCCAGCGCAAAGTGCAGCCGGGCGATTCCTTCGAGGTGTTGTACGCCGGCGAGGACGAGACTTCGGTCGCCGACAGCCGCAACGATGTCTTGTTTGCCACACTGACCGTCGGCGGCGAGACAAAGAAGTTCTATCGTTTCCAATCGCCGGACGACGGGATCGTCGACTACTATGACGAGACGGGCAAGAGCGCGAAGAAGTTCCTCGTCCGCAAGCCGGTGCTCGCCGGTATCATGCGTTCCGGTTTCGGTCTGCGCCGCCATCCAATCCTCGGCTACACCAAAATGCATACTGGCGTGGACTGGGCGGCGCCAAGTGGCACGGCGATTTACGCGTCGGGCAACGGTGTCGTCGAGAAGGCCGGCCTGGAGTCGGGTTACGGCAAGTACATTCGTATTCGCCACAACAACGGCTATGAAACCGCATACGGCCACATGACCGCATTTGCACGTGGCATCGACGAAGGCACGCGCGTGCGACAAGGCCAGGTGATCGGCTTCGTTGGTTCGACCGGCCTTTCGACCGGTTCGCACCTCCACTACGAAATATTGGTCAACGGGCGCTTCGTTGATCCGATGCGGATCAAGCTGCCGCGCGGCCGCGTTTTGGAAGGTACGATGCTCGCAGGCTTCGAACAGGAGCGCGAGCGCCTCGATGGCATCATGGCGCGCAAGCCGGCACGCGTGGCATCAAGCGCGCAGACGACCCGGTAATTAATTTTCTGCGATCTCGTTTTGCCGTGGCCGGGCTTGTCGTCCCGGCCTACGCCGCTTGAGCGAGCTTGCCGTTAAACGTTAGCCCGAGCTTGTCGCCGGAAATCACAACCCTCTCGCCGTCCTTGATCTTGCCGGCGAGGATCATTTCCGCGAGCGGATCCTGTACCGATTTTTGGATCACGCGCTTCAGCGGCCGGGCACCATAGGCCGGATCCCAGCCCTTGTCGGCCAGCCAATCGCGCGCGCTTGGATCAAGCTTGACGGTAATCTTGCGATCATCGAGCAGCTTCTGCAGCCGCGCGATCTGGATATCGACGATGCGGCCCATTTCGGTTTTCTTGAGACGGTGGAACAAGATGATCTCGTCGACACGGTTGAGAAATTCAGGACGAAAGGCTTGGCGAACCACCGCCATCACTTGATCCTTGACCGCATCGGTATCCTGACCCTCCGGCTGATTGACAAGGAAGTCGGCGCCGAGGTTAGACGTCATTACAATGAGCGTATTGCGGAAGTCGACAGTGTGCCCCTGCCCGTCGGTGAGGCGGCCATCATCGAGCACCTGCAAAAGTACGTTGAACACGTCGGGATGCGCCTTCTCGATCTCGTCAAACAAGACGACCTGGTAAGGCCGGCGGCGCACCGCTTCGGTGAGAGCACCGCCCTCTTCATAGCCGACATAGCCCGGAGGCGCACCGATCAATCGGGCGACCGCGTGCTTTTCCATGTATTCGGACATGTCGATACGGATCAGTGCATTTTCGTCGTCGAACAGATATTCGGCCAACGCCTTGGTCAATTCGGTCTTGCCGACACCGGTGGGGCCAAGAAACATGAACGAGCCGATCGGCCGGTGCGGATCCTGCAGGCCGGCGCGCGCACGGCGCACCGCGGTCGATACCGCGCGGACAGCCTCCTGCTGACCAATGACGCGCTTGCCAAGCTCGTCTTCCATGCGCAGAAGCTTTTCTTTTTCGCCCTCGAGCATCCTGTCGACGGGCACACCGGTCCACCGTGAAACAACCTGAGCCACGTGATCGGCGGTGACAGTCTCCTCGACCATCGCGCCTTTGGCTTCAGCCGCCTCAATCGCCTTGAGTTTCTTCTCCAATTCCGGAATCTGGCCATAGGCCAGTTCGCCCGCGCGCTGGAATTCGCCACGACGCTGCGCGTTGGCAAGCTCAGCACGCAGCTGATCGAGCTCTGTCTTGAGTTTCTGTGCATCGGAGAGCTTTTCCTTTTCGGCCTTCCACCGGCTGGTGAGATCGGCCGAGCGCTTTTCCAGCTCTTTCAGTTCCCCTTCCAGACGCTTGAGACGATCTTTTGAGCCGCGATCTGATTCTTTCTTCAGCGCTTCCTGTTCGATCTTCAGACGCACGATTTCACGATCGATGGAATCGAGTTCTTCGGGTTTGGAATCAACCTGCATCTTGAGCCGCGCTGCGGCTTCGTCGATGAGATCGATTGCCTTATCGGGCAAAAAGCGATCGGTGATATAGCGATGAGACAGCGTCGCGGCAGCGACGATGGCTGAATCGGAAATGCGCACGCCGTGGTGCTGTTCGTATTTGTCCTTCAAGCCGCGAAGAATCGAAATCGTATCCTCGACGCTGGGCTCGGAAACGTAAACCGGCTGAAACCGGCGGGCGAGCGCGGCGTCTTTTTCGACATGCTTTTTATATTCGTCGAGGGTGGTAGCGCCGATACAGTGCAATTCGCCGCGCGCCAAAGCCGGCTTGAGCAAATTGGAAGCGTCCATCGCACCGTCGGCCTTGCCGGCGCCGACCAACGTGTGCATCTCATCGATGAAGAGGATAATGCCGCCGTCGGAGGATGTGACCTCCTGAAGCACCGCTTTGAGCCGCTCTTCGAATTCACCGCGATATTTGGCACCGGCAATCATCGCACCAAGATCAAGCGCAAGCAGGCGTTTGTCCTGCAGGCTCTCCGGAACATCGCCGTTAACGATACGCAGCGCGAGCCCTTCGACAATCGCGGTCTTGCCGACACCCGGCTCGCCAATCAGGACCGGGTTGTTTTTGGTCCGGCGCGACAGCACTTGAATGGTGCGACGTATTTCCTCATCGCGGCCGATCACCGGATCGAGCTTGCCGTCGCGCGCAACCTGCGTGAGATCGCGGGCATATTTCTTCAGTGCGTCATAGGCGTTTTCGGCGGACGCAGAATCGGCAGTCCGGCCCTTGCGCAATGCATTGATCGCCGCGTTAAGATTTTGCGGTGTCACGCCCGCCTTGGCGAGAATTTTGCCGGCCTCGCTGTCTTTCTCCAGCGCGAGCGCGAGCAACAACCGCTCAACAGTGACGAAACTGTCCCCTGCCTTTTCACCAGCCTTCTCGGCCGCGTCGAACACACGCGCCAGCCCCGGATCAAGATAAACCTGCCCCGCGCCGCCGCCACTGACCTTCGGCCGCTTGGCGAGCGAAGCTTCTACTGCCTGCAGTGCCTGACGGGATTGCCCGCCCGAGCGGTCGATCAGACCGGCCGCCAGGCCTTCGGGGTCGTCGAGCAGAACCTTGAGGAGGTGCTCGGGCGTAAACTGCTGGTGGCCCTCGCGCAGGGCAAGCGATTGGGCGGACTGCACGAACCCGCGAGCGCGGTCGGTGAATTTCTCGAAATTCATCTCTTAACTCCCTCGGCCCAGACGGCACCGAAAATACGGCGGGTCCCAAGTCGGCGGCCCGCCTCGGACATTATGTGGGTGCCAATATTACAGTTTGAAGGGCCCAATTGCTTGATATAGGTCAGCGTTAAGGCCCTCGGGGGCGGTCGTTAAGTGGCCGGGAATCAATGACATCTGGACCTGTCAGGATCCGTGCCATCTACCGGTACCCGGTCAAGGGGCTTTCGCCGCAGCCGCTCGAGCGGACCCGCCTGTCAATTGGCCAGACGATCCCGGCCGACCGGCTTTACGCGATCGAGAACGGGCCTTGCGGCTTCGATCCAGCGGCGCCCACGTATTTCCCCAAGCAGCTCTTTCTGATGCTGATGCGTAACGAGCGCCTGGCATCGCTCCGATCCGATTACGACGATGCCAGCCACACCCTCGTTATTCATGTGGAAGGCCGCGAGGCGGCGCGCGGCGACCTCCGCACACATCCAGGTCGCGCGGCGATCGAAAGCTTCTTTTCCGCATTTTGCGCCGACGAATTGCACGGACCGCCACGAGTCCTGTACGGCGAAGGTCACAGTTTCTCTGATGTCGCCAGAAAAGTCGTATCCATCATCAATCTGGCTTCGGTGGCGGCGGTCGAAAATGCCGTAGGCGCGCCGGTCAATCCCTTACGTTTTCGTGGCAATTTGTACGTCACCGGTTGGCCGGCCTGGCACGAATTCGATCTTCTCGACCGCACAATCGCCATCGGCAACGAAGCACAGTTGCGAGTCGTCAAGCGCATCCAGCGCTGTGCAGCGACCGACGTCGATCCTGACACCGGCATCCGTGACTTGAACATTCCGCGCACGTTGATGGACAATTTCGACCACATCGATTGCGGCGTCTATGCCGAGGTGACGGCGCCTGGTGATATTGCCATCGGCGATGCCATTGGTGCTTCAACGTCATAAAAAACGCCCCGCTCGTTGGAGCGGGGCGTGATTGTTTTTGCTGCGACCGGTATCAGCCGCCGGGCAACACGTAAGCGCTGATGCGGCCGGCCGGATAGACCGATTCCGCAACCGTATGATTGTGGTTGCCGGACACGATGATCGGATTGCCATTGGGATCAATGCCGCTCACCACGCCGACATGGCCACCACCACGTCGGCCCATCACGGCTATGGCACCAACTTGTGGTCCGCTCACACGCGTACCGTAACGTGCATAGGCACTGGCGAGATTACCGCCGCCAGCGTGGCCGGTGCGCTTCAACACCATATCCATGAAGGCGCCGCACCACAGGCTTCCCCGCGCGGTCGGGTTGGTGCCAATGTATTTGCGCGCCTCGCTGACGAGTGCATCGCTGGTGAATCCGCCAAAGGCCGAATTCGAATGCGATTGGGCCCGGGCACGTGCATTAGCCGAAGATAGCCGGCCTTGACGACGGCTCCGTACAGCGGCGTCGTCAGCCGCGACTGGGGCTGCTTGATTTGCGTTGAATGAATAACGCGCGTCGCGATCAGCTCCCGCCGCTTGCGGCTGCGCCGCAAATTGCGTGGTCTGCGCACCGTGGAAGCGATGGTGGACGGGTCTTGCGACGGCCGACGTTGCGAGCGCCGCAACTGCCACCGAACAAAACAAAACTGTCGCCCGTCTTGTCTTTACTGTCATCAGAGTAGTCCCCTTATCTATACAAGCAAATGCGGCCAAGCTGGATAGACTCAGCGCCGGCCGCGGCGTCCAAACGCCGCCCGCATATGGCAATTTCGTGATCAATGGAAGGTCATTTCGTGGAGTGCATACCGGCTATTCATTTTGAATACACCGGCTAACCAAAATATACGCTCACTAGTGCTTTTATTACTTTTTGAAATATCATATTACTGTTGTCGTGGTAATTTATACTTACCACCAAAGAAATCGTGCGCTGTCGCACAGTTAAAGTTGCAGCGCAACAATTCCGCGCGAAATTTTGCGATTGCCGCCGGGGTCCTCAGCTCTTCCGGCTGAGTAGAAAAACGGCCTGTTCCCCGAACAGGTTCCAGAACCACCAGGGCGCGGTGAGCCTGAGCGGCGAACCCCAGGCGTTAAGGGCGACCGCCTTCTCCATTCTGACCCCGATCTCCGTACAAAGCTGGCGGAAATCCTTGATGGTGCAATGGTGGATGTTGGGTGTGTCGTACCAGCTGAACGGAAGAATATCGGTACGCGGCATATGGCCGGCGAACAGCAGCTGCAACCGAACCTGCCAGTGGCCGAAGTTCGGGAACGACACAATTGCGTGGCTGCCGATACGGAGCATGTGCTCCAGTACGATTCGCGGATGCCGCGTTGCCTGAAGGGTTTGCGACAAGATCACATAGTCGAAAGCGTCGTCCGGGTAGTCGCCGAGATCCGTGTCGGCATCGCCCTGGATCACTGCCAATCCCTTGGCCACGCATTCGTTGACGCCCTCACGCGATAGCTCGATGCCGCGGCCGTCAACGTTGCGGCTTTCGCTCAACAGACGCAGCAATTCGCCATCACCGCAACCGACGTCGAGCACCTTTGCGCCGCGCTCGACCATCTGGGCGACCAGAACCAGGTCGACACGGGCGCCGCCAGGCGTACGCACGATATTTTCGGCGGTGAGATCGGCGGGCCTCTTCATGGCTTAACTCTTGAAACTCAAGCCGCGCGACTTGCCGGCGCCATCGAGGAACCCGCGCACGATCGCAAACAGTTCAGGCTCATCGAGCAAAAAGGCGTCATGCCCTTTATCTGTTACGATCTCGGCGAATGATACTCGCGCGCTTGCTGCATTAAGTGCATGCACGATCGCGCGTGAATCAGAGGTCGGGAACAGCCAATCACTGGTGAAGGAAATCACGCAGAACCGCGTCGGCGTATTTTTGAAGGCCTTGGCCAATACCCCGTCGTAGTCGGCGGCGAGATCGAAATAGTCCATGGCACGCGTGAGATACAGATACGAATTGGCGTCGAACCGTTCGACGAAAGATATTCCTTGATGGCGCAGATAGGATTCCACCTCGAAATCTGCGTCGAACGAGAATGTCGGATTTGCCCGATCCTGGAATTTGCGACCGAACTTCCGATGCAGGGCCGCATCAGACAAATACGTGATATGCGCGCCCATGCGCGCGACCGCGAGCCCACGACGCGGATTTGTGTCTTCCAGAAGATAGCGACCGCCGCGCCATTCCGGATCTGCCATGATCGCCTGCCGGCCGACCTCGTGGAACGCAATGTTTTGCGCCGAATGACGGGTGGAACATGCGATTGGCAGCACGCAGAACACGCGTTGCGGATAACTCGCCGCCCATTGCAACACTTGCATGCCGCCCATTGAGCCGCCCGCGACCGCGAACAGCGAGTCGATACCAAGATGATCGAGCAGCATGGCTTGCGCGCGCACCATGTCGCGGATTGTAATAACGGGGAAATCGAGGCCCCAGGGCTTGCCTGTCCTTGGATCGGTCGATGACGGACCGGTCGTACCCATACAGGCGCCCACCACATTTGGGCAGATCACGAAGTAGCGCTCGGTGTCGATTGGTTTGCCGGGACCGACCATGGTCTCCCACCAGCCCGACTTCTTCGTAACTGGATGCACGCTCGCGACATGCTGATCGCCGGTGAGCGCGTGGCAAATCAGGACTGCGTTCGAGCGCGCAGAGTTGAGCGTTCCATAAGTCTTGTAGGCGATCTGGAATGGGGTCAGTTCCACGCCAGCATCGAGCTTCAGTGGCCGATCGGCCCCGAAATGAGCGATGAGCGACTCGTGCGGCTGGTCCGCTTCGCGCGGCGCATCTGCCGCTTCGTGCGTGCCAGTCAGGTTGGTTTTGCCCATGTCGCCCATGTACCTGTGCACTCCCGGCGCGCTACCTTTACGGCGGGCCGATTTAGGAGAGGTTTAGTGTCAACCTAGCAGGTTACAGTCAACGTTTTCTTTGATTTCGGGACCCAGCCCACTTATCAATGCCGCCATGGCGAAATCACCCGAACCACCCTCGCTAGCCGATCTGCGCAAGGAGATCGACCGCATCGACGAAGCGATGCATCAGCTTCTGATGGAGCGCGGCGAGATCATTGACCGTTTGATTGCGGTCAAGCGCAGTCAGGATACCGGCACGTCGGCGTTTCGCCCCGCGCGCGAAGCAGAGATGATGCGCCGCCTGGTCAAACGCCACAAAGGGATATTACCGCTCGATACGGTCGAAAGCATCTGGCGGGTTATCATTGCGACCTTTACCTACGCGCAGGCGCCCTTCTCGGTACACGCAGACCTGTCGGCGGGCGACGCACTCATGCGCGATTCGGCCCGCTTTCATTTCGGCTTCACCGTGCCGTTCGTCCCGCACATGGGAGCCGCCGGAGTGGTTGCGGCGGTGTCCGCCTCCAAAGGCGATCTCGGTCTCGTTCCTGCCTTTGACGTCGCTTCGGCGGGCGCATGGTGGAGCGCACTTGAATTCGACGCCGCACCCAAGATTATCGCGCGCCTCCCGTTCGTCGAGCGCCCGGACCACCCCGCCGCCTTGCCGGTATTCGTGCTTTCCCGGGTCGCGGCCGATGCCATGGCAACCGAAGCAGCCGTATGGAGTGTGCGTGTCTCCGGGTGGGGTGCGGGCGCAGCAAAGGCACTGTCCGAACTCACCGACTTTATCGCTGTACCGGACCGCGCGTTTGACGGCGCCGCCTTGCTGGTAACTTTGCCCGAAGACGTGGACCTTGAGTTGATCAAGGCGGCCTTGGTTAAGGCCGGCGCCACTGTGCGTTCGGCAGCCCTCGTCGGGAGCCACGCAACCCGCTATACGGTTGCCGCCGATAAGGCCTGATCGTTCGGAAAACCGTTAATGACTGCGAACCGCCCGCAACCGCGCCCCGGCGTGCTCGATATTGCCCCCTACGTCCCGGGCAAGAGCAGCGCGCCCGGCGTCACCAAGGTGTTCAAGCTTTCCTCTAACGAGACGCCGTTGGGGCCGTGTGCGAACGCAATCGCCGCTTATCGGGCAGCCGGCGAGCACCTAGAGGATTATCCGGATGGGTCTGCAGCGGCCTTGCGTGACGCCATCGGCGCTGCCTTCGGCCTCGATCCCGATCGTATCGTCTGCGGTGCCGGCTCCGACGATCTGCTCAATTTGCTGGCACGCGCCTTTCTCAAAGACGGCGACGAAGCGATCTACACGAGGCATGGTTTTCTGGTCTACCCGATAGCGGCCATGGGCACCGGGGCGAAGGCAATTGCCGCGCCGGAAAGGGACTTTACGGCGAACGTCGACGCAATCCTCGAAGTGGTGACACCAAAAACAAAGGTCGTATTCCTGGCCAACCCGAACAATCCGACCGGAACCTACATTCCGTTCGATGAGGTCAAGCGGTTGCACAGAGGTCTGCCATCGAACGTGTTGCTCGTGCTCGATGCCGCCTATGCGGAATACGTGCAGCGTAACGACTACGAATCCGGCATCGAGCTTGTCGCAACCACAGACAACGTGGTGATGACCCGCACCTTCTCGAAAATCTATGGGCTGGCTGCGCTGCGCCTCGGCTGGATGTATGGGCCCGCACATGTAGTCGATGCGGTCAATCGCATCCGCGGACCGTTCAACGTCAACGGTCCCGCAATCGCCGCGGGGATTGCCGCTATCCGTGACACCACACATGTGGAACGCGCGCGCGAACACAACACGCGCTGGCTTGCCTGGCTCACGGAGGAAATCAGGAAACTTGGCCTCCCGGTGACGCCGAGTGCGGCCAATTTCGTGCTTATCCATTTCCCGGAAACCAAGGGCCGCACTGCCAAGGATGCCGATGTTTTCCTCACCAAGCGCGGGCTCATCCTGCGGCAGGTCGGCGCTTACAAGCTGCCAAACGCTTTGCGAATGAGTGTCGGCACCGAGGAGGCCAATCGACTTGTCGTGCAAGCACTCAAGGAATTTGTGGGAAAACCGGCATGAACAAACCGGCCCCCTTATTCAATCGTCTGGCCTTGATCGGCGTCGGCCTGATCGGATCCTCGATCGCGCGCGCAGCACGTGTGCAAGGCGCTGCGCGCACAATTGTTGCGACCGCACGGTCTCCGCAAACCCGCCGGCGCATCGCCGAGCTCGGCCTTGCCGACCAAGTGGTGGAAACTAATGCCGCCGCCGTCGAAGGCGCCGATCTGGTCATCGTATGCATCCCTGTCGGCGCTTGTGGCGCGGTCGCAAGGGAAATCGGCCCGCATCTTGCCCCGGGTGCGATCGTTTCCGATGTCGGCTCGGTGAAAGGTGCAATCGTGCGCGATATGGCACCTCATCTGCCGAAGACCGTCCATTTCGTGCCGGCTCATCCCGTCGCGGGAACCGAATACTCAGGCCCCGATGCGGGCTTCGCCGAATTGTTTGTCAATCGTTGGTGCATTCTGACCCCGCCGAGCGGCGTTGATCCAAAGGCCGTGGAGAAGCTTGCGGCGTTCTGGCGGCTGCTGGGCGCGAATGTCGACACCATGGCGCCAGGTCACCACGATTTGGTGCTCGCCATCACCAGCCATCTGCCGCATCTGATTGCCTACACCATCGTTGGGACCGCAGACGAACTACAGACCGTGACGCGTTCGGAGGTGCTGAAGTTCTCCGCCGGCGGCTTCCGCGACTTCACCCGTATCGCGGCATCCGATCCCACAATGTGGCGTGACGTTTTCCTCGCAAACAAGGACGCGGTGTTAGAGATGCTCGGCCGCTTCAATGAGGACGTCTCGGCTTTGACCAAAGCGATCCGCAAAGGCGACGGAGACGCGCTGTTCGAACACTTCAAGCGCACGCGCGCTATCCGCAAAGGCATCGTCGACATTGGGCAGGATTCGCCCACACCGGATTTCGGCCGGCCGCATCCTGACCTGCCGCACGAACCGCTGCCCAAGCCCTACGCGTCGGAAAAGAGCTAAAACAGCGTGGGCGTATTTCCGATCGGGATGGGTCCAAGGAACACCGACCCATCGTCAAACCGCAATGGAAGCGTCACCGCCCGCTTGCCTTCGAGCGTGGTCTGCTCGCCAAGCAAGTTGATGCCGAGCGAAATATTGGCCCCTGCCTGCTGACGCGCCACATCTCCGAGACCGGGTGCCAGCCGATCCAGCGCCCCGGCCAACTTGTCCATATTTGGTGAAGTTTGTACGCGCTGTTGCACCCCAATTTCAGCCAGGAACTGTTCGAGTCCCGCCATAGTGACGCGCAATTGACCGTCGAGCCTCCCATTGCCGTTAAGCGACAAACTGCCGCCCGCGATCGCGAGAATTTCGCCCTGTTCCACCCGTGCTTGGGTGATGTCGATGCGGCCGCCCGCGGCTTGCATTTCGCGAAAACGGACGGACCAGGGTTTGGGGGAAAAATCATTCAACCCGCGAAGGAGACCGGTGATAGTGGCATCAATCGGTTGCGCTGCGGCCGGATGCAATCCCTCCGCCGACAGCTGATCGGCTTGTAATGCGATTTCCATGACTGGCTTGTTGGCGGCGGAGCCTTCGGCAATACGGCCGTGAATCTCAATATGCTTGGCGCGCAACAAACGTTGCTGGTTGCGGTCCTCCATCCGATCAACTGTCGGCTTATCGAACACGAGCGACGCGCGGGTGGGCGCGGCCGGGGTACCGCGCACGCTTGACTGCGCGAGCTTCCAGTCGGCAATGATATCCGGCGATTTGCCGGGCTCGCCAATCGTGAGGGGACCACGAAATTCACTGATAAGCAGCCCGGGCTGATATACCTGTGCCACCACCAACATGCTGTTGGTCTTCAGCTCGAGCGGCGGCTGGTTGCTGCGGAATTGGGCTGAGGCGTTTTCGCAATTCACCTCGATGCGGAAAGGGAACCCACCGACAGTCTGTGAACCGCAGGTGTAGATTCGACCCGCCTTGGCCTCTCGCGCCCGCCAGCTGTCGATTGTCTCTTGTGCCTTGCCCGCAGAGTATTTCCAAAAGCCGGTCCATCCAGCGATCAACGCGAACACGACAAAAAGCAGAATCGTGTAGCGGCGTCCGGTCCGTCGGCGCGATTGCAGACTGCTTGTCGGGTCACGCATCATTTAGCTTCAAAAACCCGCCGAATGCGGCGTTTATGCGCCCGTAGTCCGGGTTGCATGGAGATTGCCGTCCTGTTACGCGAACGCAAGCCGGCCCTTCAACGCCGTGGTTCAATTCCTGCCACGATGAACTCACGATCCGATCAAAGCAACGAGGACCTTTGGGTCTTCGGTTATGGGTCACTGATGTGGCGGCCCGGCTTCGACTTTCTGGAGCGCCGCAATGCCCGCTTGGTAGGCGCCCACCGTGCGCTTTGCGTGTACTCATTTGTGCATCGTGGAACTCCACAGAAACCCGGCCTGGTATTCGGGCTCGATCGCGGCGGCAATTGCCTTGGCATCGCGTACCGAATTGCACCGGCAAAACGATCGGCAACGATCGAATATTTGCGCGCCCGCGAACAAGTAACCCGCGTCTACCTGGAAACATGGCGCAGGGTCTGGCTCGACGACGATCCGCAGGAAAGCGTGCATGCGCTTTGTTATGTCGTCGATCGGGGGCATAGCCAATATGCCGGGCGGCTCAGTCTCGCAAAGCAATTGCACTATGCGCGACAGGGTCATGGCCGGTCGGGTGCTTGCCGCGACTACGTCCTGGCGACGGTGAAAGAACTGCGAACGCTCGGAATCCGCGATGTCGATTTGCGCGTGCTGGCCGAACAGCTCAAAGGCAGTCACCGCCCACCCGCGTCTTGAATCGAACTCAGAAACTACCCTTCCATTTTTGCACGGCCCTCCGCGATGAGGCGCGCCGTTGCATCCTCAATGACACTTTGCAGCCGTTCAAAAAACTCGTCCTTGCCAAGTCCCGGCGGGATCGGATCAAGGACCTCCGCCACGACCGTTCCGGGAAAGCGGCGTAGCGACCGGCGTGGCCAGAACAGGCCTGAGTTGAGCGCGATCGGAACGCAGGGGACACCTCCGGCCGTATAAAGATGCGCCACGCCGACCTTGTAACGCGGCTCGGCGCCAGCGGGCCTTCGCGTACCCTCGGGAAAAATGATCAGTTGCCGATTGTCCGCGAGTTCGGCACGTGCTCGCTCGATCATGTCCGTGAGGGCTTGTGAGCCGCCACCGCGATTGACCGGGACCATTCGCCCCTTGATGGTGAGCCAACCGAAAATTGGAATCCATTGCAGTTCACGCTTGAGAATGAACACCGGACTGTCAAGTAGCGGCAGCAACGCAAATGTTTCCCATGCCGACTGGTGTTTGGCCGCGACGATGATCGGCCCCCGCGGGATTTTATCTTGGTTTCGAATTTCACAATCGATTTTAGCGACCGTACGAAGCAGCACGAGATTGACACGACCCCATGATTTGGCAATCGCAATGATGGCGCGATAGGGCATGAAGAAAGTCGGCAGGCCGGCAATGAGATGAACGAGCGTGTTCAGGTAGAACAACACGTTGAAGGCAATGGAGCGGACGATAATGGCCACTGACGTCGCTCCGTTATGTCGCGCCGTCGGTATCAAGGCGCATGCGCATGTGTGCGAAAAGATACTTCAGGTATTCCGCCAAGAGCAGACGCGCAGTATCGGTACTGGACCACCATGGCTCGCTCTTCACCTTTTCGGAGATCACCGGATAGGCGATCAAAGTCACGTCAGGCAGCTGGTGGGCAAGTTCGGCCATGGCGCGTGGCATATGCCAGTTCGAGGTTACGACTATCAGCGAGTTGAAATTATGCTCGCGTGCCCAACGCCTGGTCTCAAGCGCGTTGCCGAATGTGTTGAGAGCTGAACGATCGAGGTCAATACAACAGGTGAAATACTTGGAATAGAGCGGCGTGATTCGCGCGATTTCCCGCGAACTGGTGGCGCGGTACACACCCGTGATCAGCAGCCGCTTGCCACGCTCGGTCGCCAGCAATTCGATTGCATCGGGAATGCGAGCGGCGGCGCCGGTAAGAGCAACAATGCCGTCGGCTTTGGTGTCGAGCGACACTTCATCGCCAGCAATGTTCGAGACAAACCAGACGAATCCACCCGCGAGCAGTATGAGCCCGGTGACGCTGGCCGCCATCGTCAGGAACCCGATCCAGCGAGCAACACCGGCGAACATGTCAGTCGATCATTTCAAGCGTGTTGTTGACGGTTTGCCGCGAGGTAAAGGCGGTTACCGCTGCAATGAGTATGACTTGCCCGAGAACAGCAGCATAGCCAGCCAAGCCAATCGAGAATGAACCGAAAAGAGCTGACGTTTGGTCCGCGCCCGCGGTGCCGGCAAACCATCGGCTCAGCGCGCTGGCGAACGCAAACAGGATAATCGCGGCACCCCCGCCGATGGCACCTCCTTGCAAGCCGAGCACGAGAAAATGGTGCTGAAAATGTCGGGCGATGAATGCATTCTTGGCGCCGACAAAATGCAAAACCTCGATTACAGGTTTATTTGTCGCCATCGCACCACGGGTTGCAAAGGTAACCGACAACATGGTGGCGGTGAACATCAAAATTAAAATGCAGATGCCCAAGACGACAGCGGTACCGGCCATAGCGCGCATCCGATCGATCCAGCCGCGATGATCATCGAGCACGGCACCCGGCACTTGATCGGCCAAAACACGCTTTAATTGCGCAAGGTCGACCGCCACGCCCGGTGCAAGCTTGACCACAATCAAGCGCGGTACGGGCAACTCATCAAGGGAGAGCCCGCTCCCGAGCCAAGGCTCGAGCAGCTTGGAAGATTCCTCTTTTGAATAAGGCCGGACGTCCGCGATCCCGGGGAATGCACGAGCAGCAGAGGCCGCTTTGTCGACATCGGCATCGAGATCGCGCCCTGATGCCGGAACGATTTGGATGGTTACCTCACGCGCAATATCCGACTGCCATTCGCTTGCGGCGTTGCTGATCAACACGGCCGCACCTGTAGTCAGCGACGCCAGGAAGGTCATGATAGCGACGACCGCAACGAGTGCGCGGCCAGAAATCGAATTGCGCGGTACCAGTGGGGTATCGAATCTCGGCAGCATTGGATCGCCCTGCTCCCGAAGCGGCGCAGTCAACCTGCCCATGCCGGTTTCCGTCATCGCGATCCCTCAATCGTAAATATGCAGCCGGCCGTCATGTAACACCAGCCGGCGCGCGTCGTACTGATCCATCAGCGCGATGTCGTGCGTCGCAATGACGACTGACGTACCTGACTTGTTGAGTTCAATGAACAGCCGCAATAGTCGCTGGGCCAGCGTCGGATCGACGTTCCCCGTAGGTTCATCGGCAAGCAGCAATTGCGGACGCGCGATCACCGCGCGCGCTATCGCCGCGCGTTGCTTTTCGCCGCCCGAGAGCACCGGTGGCAGCGCCCACATCCGTTCGCCGAGGCCGACCCAATTAAGCAACTCGATGACTTCATCGCGATAGCTTTCTTCGGGGCGGCCCATCACGCGTAGCGGCAGTGCGACGTTCTCATAAGTGGTCATATGATCGAGCAGCCGGAAATCCTGAAATACGATGCCTATGCGGCGGCGCAATATTGCCACCGCATCGCGCGACAGAGTCGCGACGTCATGACCAAATTGGGTGATCAATCCCCGCGTCGGTCTCATCGACAGGAATAGCAGTCTTAACAATGAGGTCTTGCCCGCCCCAGAAGGTCCGGTGAGGAACTGAAATGAATGCGGGTCGATACGGAACGTGAGGTCACGCAGGACCTCAGGCCCCAGCCCATAGCGCAAGCCCACATTCTCGAATCGGACCACCCAGCCATCTCCGGCAAGTTTCCACCATACCCGGCGAATCACTGTCCGGCCGTGGTCCACGGACGCGTACAGAAACCGCCCCTAACCGCACACCCGTCCGGAACTTGCGCTTTCTACAGGATTATGGCGCCCCCACCATAGCGGCCAGGGCCGGGGTCACCAATTCCCCTAATACGGCCAAGGGTTACCATGGTTTCCGATCCATTAACGGACGGCTGGTACGTTGACACCCAAAATAGCATCGATCCCATGCTGATTACCTGTCCGAATTGCTCAACATCGTACGCGGTCGAATCGGCCTCCCTCGGGGCGGACGGACGTACCGTCCGTTGTGCGCGCTGCAAGTCAACGTGGTTTGCGAGTGCCTCCAATAACGCTCCCGAAATGACAGCCGTGGGCGACGGCTCGGTCGAGGGCGCCGAGGCTCAAGAGTCCATTGGCGTGCTCCGGCCCGATCACAGAACGGCCCACACCGATGACGATGCAGAGCCGGCGCAAGAAGCCGCTGATGCGGCGCAACCGATGGCTCCGGCGGTCCAAAGCGATCCGATGCCTGCGTCAGTAGAAACTGCCGCATCGGATCCAGTCGCCATTACCGACGCACCGTCAGTGGTACCTTCGATCGATCCGCCATCATCAGATGCCAGCCCAGCGGCGGACGCGGACGAAATCGAGAATTTCACAGCTCGTCGCAAGCGGTTGCAGGCGCGGCGCAGCCAGGCGCGCCGCTCGTCCCGTTGGACGGCGATTATCCTGGTGTTGTTCGCTTTCAATGTTGCGTTGATCGGCGCACGCAGCGAGGTCGTACGCTTTTTCCCGCAGACAGCATCATTGTTTTCCGCGGTCGGACTGCCGGTCAATCTACGCAATTTGAAATTCGAAAATATGCGGATTTCAAAGGAAGCGCAGGAAGGCCTGTCGTCCCTTGTCATCGAAGGGACCATCGTCAGCGTCACCAACAGACCGACAGAGGTGCCGCGACTCCGGTTTTCGGCGCGCGACGCCGCCGGACAGGAAGTTTACACCTGGACCGCGCTGCCGGGTCGCAGCATCCTCGGCCCGGGAGAAAAAATGGATTTCCGTAGCCGCTTCGTCTCGCCACCGGATAATGCAGTGGATGTGATGGTGCGCTTTGCGAGCGCACAGGATGCCGCTCCCGGAGCGAAGTAAGACAATGGCCAGAATTCTGATTGCCGAGGACGATGATATCGTTCGAGCCTTGCTCGTACGCGCGCTTGGTGGCGATGGCCACGATTTGATTGAAACCGCGGACGGTACGACCGCCTTTGACGCGCTTAATGCGTCCAAGGGCGGAATCGATCTACTTCTAAGTGATGTAAAGATGCCGGGGATGGACGGCATCGAACTCGCACTCGCGACAGGGCGATACCACCCTGACACTGCAATCATGCTGATGACCGGCCATGTGGATCAGCGCGAGCGCGCGCACGACCTCGACGCGCTTGTGCACGAAGTGATTAGCAAGCCATTTTCTGTCAATCAGATTACGTCCGCGGTGCGCGAAGCGCTGGTGCGGCGGCCCTAGGCCGCAAATCCAGGATCAGAAATCCTTCAGCAGACGCTCGATATAATCGAGCTCAAGTTGCGGGCGGAAGCTCTCGCCAAAGCGCTTGCGAAGTTCCTCCAGGATGCGTCGCGCACGCTGGGCGTCAATTTCTCCCGGTACCTTGACCGTAAGATCGTCACCATAGTCGCGGCCGCGCATTGGCCGGCCGAGCGGGTCCGTATCCTGTTGAGCGCGGGCCTGACCGCGGCCGGGCCGGCCATTGGGACCGGGGCCCATCCCCTGCTGCTGCATCGACTGCGCCAAACCCTGTGCACCTTTGCGCATGGCGTCCAGCGCGCGGCCCTGGCTATCGACCGCGCTGTCGGCATCTCCCTCACCAAGTTGACCTTCGGCCTGGCCCATTGCCTCCCCGGCGTCCCCGAGTTGGCCCATTTCGTTCCCCTCGCCTTGCTGGCCCGGCTGGCCGAGCCCATGCTGGCGGAGTTGGTCAAGGAGCTTGTTGAGCCGGTCTCGCAGGCCTTGCTGGTCCTGCCGTAAATCGCCCATCTGGCGGTCACCGCCCTGCCCGGGCTGGCCGCGCTGACGATCGCGCCGCATATCCTGACCCTGCCGGAAAGTCTTGTCGCGCAACTGTTGCTGCTTACGGATCATGTCGCCCAATTCGTCGAGCGCCGACATCATGTCGTCGTCGCCATCCTCGCCTCCCGAGGCGCCCGGCCGCGCCATCTGGAGGTTTTCGAGCATTGATTGCAATTCCTCGAGCAGCCGGCGCGCGGCGTCCTTGTTCCCGGAGCGCGCAAGATTCTCCAGCCGGTCAAGCATGCTTTTGAGGTCTTGCTGACTAAGCGTGCGGGTATTGCGATCGAGCGGCCGTGAAAGCTGCTGCGGATTCTTGCGCATTTCTTCGACGAGGGCTTGCAGGAACTTGTCCATCGCCGCGCGCAGTTGTTCCATCAGCTTCTTGATTTCTTCGTCACTCGCGCCGCGCTCAAGCGCTTGACGCAACGCTTCTTGCGCCTGGCGCAACGCCTGCTCGGCCTGCGAGACATTTCCGTCCTCGAGTTGAACCGCCATGTCCCAGAGCCGCGCCACCACCTCGCGTAATGCGTCGTCGCTCTTTGCATTCTCAAGGTCGTAAAAGATTGAGCGCAATCCGAGATAGACGCTTGGTTCCGGCGTAAACCGGTCCGGTGCAATGGTTAGAGCGTCGAGCGCGGTGAGAACCAAAGACTTGCTTTCGGCATCGAGCGCCAAAATGCGCCGCTGTTCAATGAGTGAGCGCGCCAATGGCTTGACGAATATTCGCTGCGGTAGCGTCAGCTCGCGGGGCTCACTGCGCCCTTCGTTTCCAGCCTCGTCGCGTGCCGTCAGCGTCAATATCACCTCGGCCCCTGCCCAAGGATGCTCCGTGAGATCATGCGTGGTTTGCGCAGTGCCGGAACGCGTGCGCGCCTGCGGCAAGGCAAGCGCATAGTCAGGCGCGGTGAACAGCGAATGGCGGGATTTTTCGGATGATTGCCCATCCTTGAGCGAGAACGTAGCCTTCGCTTCTACGACGCCGTAATCGTCGTCCATCCTGTAATCAAGGCGCAATGCACCGCGCGCCTGGCGCTCCGGATCCTTGATCAATTCGATATTCGGCGCGCGGTCGGGAATTGCAGTGAAGTTCCAGACCAAATCGCTGCCGAGGACGCCATGCACGGCGGCAGAGCCATTGCCCTTGATCAGTAGCCGCCGCTCTTCCGTTCCCGCTGGTAGCGGTGCGCGCGCTTCGGCTGGCGCATCTTCAATGCCGCCCTGGCGCACGACATCGAACTGCACCTTGCCGGTGGCGCGGATCACCAATTGACTTCCCGCCGGCACCGCCACCGAAGGCGTTACTTGTGCGCTTTCGCCGGGGCGTAATCCCGCGAGCATGACCGGGGGCCGCCCGGTATAAACCGGCGGGGTTACCCAGGCGTCGATACGGAAATTGGCCGGGGCAACCACGCCGTGCCAATCGAAAGCGGCGGCCACGCGTTTTACGCGCTCGCCACCAGCGGCAAAGAAGCTGGCTACAACAAGAATGACCACCAGCGCGCGCAACGCCATCGGATCGCGCAACGACAGTCGCGGTGCTGGCCAGCCTGCTTTGAACTTGCGTGCTGACAATAGCGCGCGCTCGACATGCGCCTGCCACAGCGCCTGTGCCACGGGGTCCTGGCTATTGGCGGCAATGCGGTCCGCGACCGTCGTCGCCGGGCGATGCGTTTCACCGGTACTACGATCAAGCCGGCGCAACCCGTCGTAGACGGTAGGGAGCCGCAAAATAAACAACGGCAATGCCGATGCCGCGATGGCAATCAGGAACAGGAAAAGGCCGATGGCGCGCGCGAGCGGTGGCAGCACCAGCCACAGACCTGCCCAAGAGAACGCGAGAAAGAGGCCGGTAACCATCGCCACCGCGGCGAGAGCCGGCCACAGCCGCTCCCACAACAAACTGCCGCGCGCGCGCCTGAGCGCATGCACGAGCAGAAGCCGTTGCGGCTGTTCCCGATTCTGAAGCTGGTCGTTCACTTCGTCCAAAAGCCGCTCCGTCGCTCGGGCTCAGGAGAGAATCTGTTCATAAGAATAACATGCACCGATCCAACCGGCCACGCGTGTATTCAGGCGCTCAAAGCCAATCAGGCATGCGATCGAGCGCAATCAATTGGTCAACTTCAAGGCGCGGACGCACCAGCGCCCATTGATCGCCATTGACCAGCACTTCGGGGATCAAGGCCCGCGTGTTGTAGGTGCCAGCCTGTACCGCACCATAAGCGCCCGCCGACATCACGGCGAGCAACGTACCACTCGCCGGTTCCGCCATATCACGGTTAACAGCCAGGAAATCGCCACTTTCACACACCGGCCCAACCACATCGGCGCGAATGCGGCGGGCGGTCGGCGCCGGTTGCGCCACTGGCCAGATCTCATGGTGCGCGTCATATAAAGTCGGGCGAATGAGGTCGTTCATGGCGGCGTCGACAACGACAAAGGTCTTGGCCTCACCGTGCTTCACAAACAACACGCGCGTCACCAAAATACCGGCATTTCCAACCAGCAGCCGGCCAGGCTCGAAGATCAGACGGCAATCAAGGTCGCGGGTCGCTTGCTTGACCACCTTTGCGTAGGCTTCCGGGTGCGGCGGTGGTTCGTTGTCGTCACGATAGGGAATTCCCAAGCCTCCGCCGAGATCGACGTGTGAAATGGCGTGCCCGTCGGCGCGCAACATGCGCACGAAGTCGGCAAGCAGCGAAAATGCATTGCCGAAAGGATCGAGCTCGGTGATCTGGCTGCCGATATGCATATCGACGCCAGCGACCTTGAGACCCTTGAGCTTGCCAGCGTGCGTGTAAACCTCACGCGCCCGGCTGATTGGAATGCCGAATTTGTTCTCGGCTTTGCCGGT
>Ga0335084_10001367_pt1 | contig 22783 bp, 23 predicted proteins | sample Lox_Sample_44_FD_206721 | JGI IMG/M metagenome (GOLD analysis project Ga0335084, IMG submission 206721) | Soil microbial communities from Loxahatchee National Wildlife Refuge, Florida, United States - Lox_Sample_4.4 | ecosystem: Environmental > Terrestrial > Soil > Wetlands | place: USA...
CGTGATCCGTTTGTGATCCGTTAGCACTGCTTACATCGCCTTGCATTGCTTCGACGGTGCCCGCCGCGTTCTCTATGTTATTGAAACTGCGTTTTTAGCCGGATTCGAATCCCACTCTCTCCGCCAGAAACTGGGGCGGATCCGTCCAGATTGGCGCGACTACCTCCATCCGAAAGCCACATTACGAGCCAACATTCCTGGCAATAGTTTGTCGCAATCTGGGAATCCCCAACGCGGCGGTTTCATCCAATCCAGTACGCAGGTATCTTGACGGTCGCAACGTTCCTACCTTGTTTGTGGGGTGATGATGACAAATCAATATTCGACGCGCGTGCAAACCATTGTCATTGGCGGTGGCCAGGCGGGCCTCGCCGTGGGCTATCACTTGTCCAGGCGCGGATTGCCGTTCCTGATTCTCGACGCCAACTCGCGCATGGGCGATGCGTGGCGAAATCGCTGGGACTCCTTGCGCCTGTTCACTCCGGCGCGATACGACGCCCTGCCCGGGCTGCCGTTTCCCGCTCGTGGCGATTCATTTCCTACTAAAGATGACATGGCGGATTATCTCGAGTCATATGCCGGCCATTTCAATCTGCCGGTACAAGCCGGAGTGAAGGTGGACCGTTTGTCGCGAGAGGGTAGCCGTTTCATGGTTCGGGCAGGGGAAGCACGGTTCGAGGCGGATCAGGTTGTCGTGGCGATGGCAAATTATCAGGTACCACGGCCGCCGGCATTTGCAAAAGAACTCGACTCAAACATCGTCCAGCTGCATTCGCACGACTATAAGAACCCGTCGCAGCTGCGAGAAGGCGGAGTTCTCGTAGTGGGCCTGGGGAACTCAGGAGCGGACATCGGGTTGGAAGTCGCGCGCACGCATCCGACCTGGCTGTCGGGAACAGAGAGTGGGTTTATTCCGTGGCCGATTGAGAGCTTCTTCGGGCGGCAGATCGGATTTCGCATCGTGCGCTTCATCGGCGGACGAGTGCTGAACGTGAACACGCCGATCGGGCGCAGACTGCGGCCGAAATTTCTGCACCGGACCGCCCCGTTGATCCGCGTCAAGCCGAAGGATCTGACCGCCGCCGGGATTCAGCGTGTGGCGCGCGTGGCGGGAACGAGAGAGGGAAAGCCACAACTGGTGAATGGCCGCGTTCTCGATGTGCAGAACGTGATTTGGTGCACCGGGTTCCGTCCCGGATTTTCCTGGATCGACCTGCCGATCTTCGATGAGAGCGGCGATCCGCGGCATGATCGCGGCGTCGTCACCGAATTGCCGGGGCTTTATTTCGTCGGTTTACAGTTTCTTAGTTCGATGACGTCGGCGACCGTGACCGGAGTGGGTAGGGATGCGGAGCGAGTCGCCAAGGCGGTCGAACTGCACGCCAGAAATCGTTCCAATCTCTCCGCCGAACGTGCGCTTACGGCTGAGGCGGCGTGATGGGGCTTTGCGAGTGGTGAGCAATCCGAATCTTTTTGTCCTAACCGGCGGACCGGGAGCGGGCAAGACGACGGTCCTTCTCGAACTGGAGAAACGCGGATATCAGGTTGCCCCTGAAGTGGCGCGCCGCATCATCCAGGAACAGGTGCGCGATGACGGGCGCGCCCTTCCCTGGGCGGATCGCAAACTTTACACGGACTTAATGCTCACGCGTTCGGTCGAGTCTTACCTCGAATATGCGCCTGCCTCGCGGCCGGTATTCTTCGATCGGGGCATTCCAGACACTCTCGGCTACGCGTGGCTGATCGAGCTCGAGGACCAGGGTGCCATTCGCCATGCGTGCCATCTGCATCGTTATGCTCCTTGTGTGTTTGTGGCTCCGCCCCGGAGAGAGATTTACCGCACCGACAGCGAGCGGAAGCAGGACTTCGCCGAGGCAGTTCGAACGTGCGAAACCGTCGCCGGAGCGTATCGGGACTGTGGCTACGAAGTTGTGGAATTGCCCAGATCGACGCCCGGCCAGCGCGCCGATTACATCCTCGAGCGATTACGACAGATGCGAACCAGCAGTTGCCGGCACGGTGTTGTGGCAGGTTGACTCGGGATCCGTCCGGCTACTTTGCGCAGAGAGATCAGGCGAACGAGCCGGACTGAGGCGCTGGCGCTTCGGGAATCTCTCGGGTTTGCGCTTCTGGCCACGGCGGCAGAAGCTTGATCAGCACCCAGAGGATCGCAAAGGGCAGCAGGGTCAGGACGATTGCTGTGAGCAGCCCTTCCCGCGCTACCAGCCCCATCTTATAGGTCGTGTATCCGAGAAAACTCTTCGAAAACAGCTGGCCGCCAATCACTACGTTCCAGCGCATCGCGAAGATGCCGACCAAAGTGAGAACTCCGGCCAGGACGTAGATGCGTTTCCGGTCTGCTTCCGTGAGGTCAAGAACCTGTGTCAACGCAAGGAGGCCTATGGGCACCAGCGTCCCGAGCACGATCTGCACCACAATGTGCGAAAGATACAGCTTGGTGTGCACCATGAAATCCAGACTGCGGAACGACTCATCCGACTCGTAGATGCGATGGATCAGGTCGAGCATCTCCAGGCTGAAATCGATGATAAAGGTATAGAAGAGATACCGCGCTACCGTGTCCACACAACGCATGTCGATTTTCCGGCCGCGCACCCAGGTCGCCAGCATGTACAACAGCATCACCACGGCAATTCCTGACACCATGGCCGAGAAGAGGAACACCACCGGCATCATGGGTGTCGACCACCACGGATTCGCCTTTACCGATCCGAAGATGAAGCCCACGTATCCGTGCAGCAGGAAGGCGGAGGGAATGCCGATGACCGTGACCAGGTAGCCGACGCGGTCGTCGATGGCAAGGGCGCGTTGGCTGATGTTGGTCGACCCCAGCGTCATCGCACGATAGATCCAGCGCTTCAGCCCGGTGGATGATTGCGCCATCATGACGATGTCGCGCCGATAGTCGAGCCAGATTTCCAGCACCAACACGGCCATCAGATACCAGAGATAGACGAACCCGAACATGGCCATCGCCGACGTCGTGTGCGGCGTCAGGTACATCTCATACGAACGCTCGGGGTGGCCCAGGTGCAGTTGCAACGGCATGGGTGCCACCAGCAGAAACGCGAGGGCCGTGAGCAGGGCCAGACGGTAGGTGGGCTTCACCGCGTCGACACGGAACACACGCTCCAGCGAAGCCAGAATGAAGGCGCCTGCTACCAGTCCGGTGAGAAACGGGTACAGGACGATCAGCACGCTCCACTGAAGCTCCACTTCGTTCGGATACATGAAGCCTTCGACGCCGGGCATAGCCGTTTCCTGTCTCCTTATCGCACCGATCCATCCAGCTCGTTGTAAAAAACCTTCGCCCCTGTCGCCATGTGCGGCTTGAGCACGTGCACACTGTGGGTCTTCAGAAACTCATGGATCGGGTCTTTGGGATTCTTGAGGTCGGCCAGTTGCCGCGCGCCCGTCGGACACGATTCGCAACACGCCGTCGTTAGCCCCTTGGTGATGCGGTGGTAGCACAGCGTGCATTTCTCCGCAGTATTCGTTTTGGGATTGATGAAGCGGCAACCGTACGGGCACGCCTGTACGCAGTATCGGCAGCCGAGGCAGTAGGTTTTATCGACGAGGACGACGCCGTCAGGACTGTCGAAGGTGGCCCCCACCGGACACACCTGCGTGCACGGAGAATCCGAGCAGTGATTGCACAGTTTCGGTACGAAGAAGTTCTTGCCGCCCTCATCATGGGACGCCGGGAACCCCTTCTTGCCGCCGTCCGGCGAGTCCACCTTCGGATTTTCCAGATCCCATTCCGAGACGTGATACCGCTCCACCCAGGTACGGAAGTAGCCATCGGGTACGTCGTTCTCCATCTGACAGGCCCGCACACAATTGCCGCAGCCGATGCACTTGGGCAGATCGATCAGCATGCCCCACCAATGGTTCGCCATCGTGTAGTTGGGCGCTGCTTCGGGGGTGCCTGCGAGGACGTATTTCCAAGCCACCGCCGCGGAAGGCAGAAGAAGCAGCAGGTGACGGCGTGTCACGTTCACTTCCCACCTCCCGCGATGGCCGGACTGTGCGGCTGGTGACAGGTGTCGCAGGCCAGGCCGTTCGAATGATCCGCCGCAACAACCTGGGGGAAGGGTTTCGGCTTGGCGGCATTCGCCTCGTGACAGCGGACGCAGAGCACCGCCGTATCGAGTTTCTCGGGCGTGACCGACGTCGGGTCGTCGGCGTGCTTCGCCAATGGCCCATGGCAGGCTTCGCAGTTGACCCGGGCGTGCCGTCCACCCTTCTTCTTCTCGAGGACGTCGCTGTGGCAACTCTCGCAGGCCTGATGCCCGGCAAAGTTCACCGGACGCGCCGCCAGGTCGGTGAGGGCGCTCCCGCGGAAATGTCCGTATTGTCCGAAGCTCTTCGGCACCAGCGCGCTCCGGACAACCAGGAATACGAGCAGGCCGATGAGGAACACGGCGGCCAGACGGAACAGGTGCCCGGCATCTTTGAAGAACATGTTCACCTTGGCAAGCCAGAGCAGCAATACTCCGGATTGCGCTCATCCCGCTGTGCGCTTTATCACACGTCGGTGGTGCGCCCAGTCACACGCCAACGTGACAAGACGGGTAGGGGCTGCAAAAGGAGCCGCAACTCCAAGGATTGCAGGGACATCTACACGCGGGGCCAAATTGGATTGCTGAAAACCCGGCCTCCGCAATTTCGAAGGGTGTTACCTGGGGCTATGTCTTGCGGTGCCGTACTCGCACGGGACTGATCTTCCGTGACCTCTGAACGCCGTTCCCCGCTTGCTAAGCTCCGTCTTGGGAGTTCAAGGAGAACTATCTTGCCCGCTACCTCTGCCAAGCCCACGATCAAAATTCTCTATGGTGAGAGCGATGAGTCGGTCCTCGCCAGCCATGCCGCCGATATCAAGAAAGCCGGCCACCACGTGACCACCGCCATCGGGCGCCACGGCGTGCAGGACGCACTCAAGCGCGATGCTTTCGATCTGGTCATTTTGGGATCCACTTTGAGCAAAGACGATCGTCACCATCTGCCCTACATGGTGAAGAAATCACACGAGGGGACCAAGGTGCTGGTCATGCACGCCGCCGCTCGTCACCATGAAGTCGATGCCGCGATCGACGCCGGTACCAGCATGCAGCTTGTCCTGGAAAAGATTGCCCGCGTGATTTCCGAGCAGATCGTTTCCGCGTAAGCCAGGTCCCAGGTGACAGACGGCGAAGAGTATCGCTCTGAAACCACTGCACACAGTCCGGCAAACGTCGCCTTGCCAATAGTGGATGATTGGATTTTGCTTTTCCGGAGAGCCGAGGGCTGAGACCAGCAAGCTGAAAAATGTCTGGCCGGGTCGGAGAGAGACAGAGAGAACCCAGCCAGACTCTTTGAGCCTTACTCGTTGTTACCCCGTTGTTCAGCGCCGACCGGGCTCAACTTGCCCAGAATTCCGTCCGACTCGTCGTTCGGACCGGCGGTAAAGAACAGTTCGTTCAGCATTCCGTTGTTCGTGGAGTTCCCGCCGAAGCTGATCGCCCAGAGTCCATCGACCCAGATCGGTCCGCCGGCAGCGTCCATCAGTTGTCCTTCCAGTTTTCCGCTGACCGCGTTGTAGGCGTAGAGGAAGCCGTCGCCAAAATTGCCGATCAGCAAGCGATGGCTGAATACGCCGAAATCCCCCGGCGCCTGGGCGATACCCCAGGGGGCATTGAGAGCCGGTGTGTGCTGCAAGCGCAGCAGCAGGCGTCCGGTCAGGTCAAAAACGTCCACGTAGCCGAGTCCTGCACCGTGATCTTCGTCGAGCGAACCGGGTGCGCGGTGCGCAAATGTGACCACGATATTGCCGCCCACGTTCTGAATGCCGAACGGAGCGTAGTTGTTGGGTAGGCGCGAATCCGTGAAGGCCGAAGAGCGGTTCACGGGATGGAACTTGGCATCGAATACGTCAACCTTTCCCGTCGCGAAGTTCGAAGCATAGATGCGTGGCCCGGCGCCGGTCATGCCGATGGCCAGTCCTTTGTAGACCGCACCCGCCTCAGACCGATTCACCTTGATGACTGCATGCGCTGGATCGACGCCCGGATTCCAGCCGGCGATCGTGCCGTCTTCTGTGGCGAACAGAAAGATGGCTCGATTGCCCGGCGTTACCTCGAAAGCGCCAACGTAAGGATTGAACACAGTTCCGGTCGGCGCTGAAGTGCCGCCGCTCGGGGAAGGGATGGTGACGACGAGCGATTGCGGGGTGCCCGTACCGTCATACAGAGTCGTTAGGCCTCTCCCGTTGTCAGAAATCCACCAGGGTGAACCCGTGCCACGCGACATTCCCCATGCATTCACCAGATTCGGATCAACGTGAGGAGCGCTGGTGACCATTGAGTTGTCGGTCGTCAAGTCGGTACGAGTGTAGTGTTGAGCAAACACGCTGCTCGGGGCCAACCAAAGAATGAGCAGGACCGGGCAGAGCACAGTGAGGCCCTTTGAAAGCTTTGTCAAAAACATGCAACTCCTCCTGAGAGATGGCTGGGACCGAGTCGCCCCGCGTGCATCACACCGCGGGAACCAAGGGACTTCACTCACCCTATCGGGGAAAAGGTCGTGACTTGTCATACAACTGTCAGCAGTACGTCAATTTTCTGCGTGGGATGACAAGGGGGCTGCAAGTCAACAGGATGTGGTTTGGGGAGAAAATAAAATGGGCCGCCAGCCAAGAAGCGGTGACTTTTCCTTGGCTATCGGCCCACTCGATCCTGAAATGGATCGGAGGTGATAGTTACATCGTAGACCTCCCATTTCGATTGTCAAGAAGAAGTTCGGAGGCCTTTCGGGCGCTTTCGGGACGTGTCCTCCGCCATTGACACCTTTACCGCCAGAGTGTTAATTTTAAGGGTTTTAAGAGCCCTAATCTCCCGACTAGATCAGCAGAACAACATGGAGCAGACGTTCCGACAACTAGGCGAATTACTGCTCGGAGCCGTCCCGACCGTCATCCTCCTGGCCACCCTTTCCATTCTCTACACTGTTTTGGTCCATAGGCCCTTGATGGCAATTCTGGCCGAGCGCCGCCGTCGTACGGAGGGCGCCGTAGAAAAAGCGCGCGCTGACATTGCCGCTGCCGAGGCGCGCACCGCCGACTACGAACAGCGTCTGCGCGAAGCGCGCATGAAGATCTTCAAAAATCAGGAAGCCCTGCGTCAGAAGGCAATAGAGTCACGCGCCGAAGCGGTCGCGCAAGCGCGAACGCGAGCGCAGGAGCAGGTGAAACTGGCTCGCGCCGGCATCGATCAGGATAAGCAGCAGGCAACGGCGGCCCTGCAGTCCGAAGCGGGACGGCTGGCCGCTGAGATTGTGCGTACGGTGCTGCGCCCCGTCGCCGCCCCTAGCCAGGTGGGTGGCCGATGACCAGGACACTGGCGCAGGCGATCCTGTCTCTCTTCTTTTTGTCTCTGATCGCGATCGTTTCGCCGCGCGCTTTCGCGCACACTCAGGAGCACTCCTCCGAACCTGCGCAGGCCGCGTCACAGGATCATAGCCCGGGCCACGAACTGGCCAGGGAAACGCGCGAGGAGACTGGAGAAGAAGAAGAGCACGCGGACCTGAAGCATTCCTCAGTGATCAGGAAAGTGGCGAGCGCCACCGGGCTCAGCGTTCATCAGGTTCATCTCATTGCCGTCGGTTTCAATTTTGCCCTCGTGGTATTCCTCGTCTACTGGTTCGCGCGCAAGAGCCTGCCCGCAGCCATGCGCAATCGCAGCGAAGCCATTCAACGAGCCTTGCAGGAAGCGCGCGCCGCAAGCGAGGAGGCCAGCCATCGTTTGTCGGAGATTGAAGCGCGCTTGCAGAAACTGGACTCCGAGGTCAGCGAGATGCAGGCGGTCGCCGCCAGGGAGGCCGAATCCGAAGAGGATCGCATCAAGGCGGCTGCTGAAGAGGACATTCGCAAGGTGGTCGAGGCTGCGGAGCAGGAAATTGCCGCCGCTGCCAAGGTGGCTCGCCGCGAACTGCGGGAACACACCGCCGATCTCGCGGTAGCTCTTGCGCGCAACCAGATTCAGGTCGACGCAAGCACCGACCAGACGCTCGTCCGGACGTTTGCCGGGAAACTGGCCTCGGACGGCGGAAAGGAGTCCGCCTAGTATGGCGTCCGTCGTAGGTGCTTACGCGCGCGCTTTCGCCGACGTCGTGGTCAGCGGCAAGCTCGACGCTGGCCGCATGATTGAGCAACTGCGGCTGATCGTGGCATTGCGGAACGAGAGCGAAGTTCTGCGGCGCGTGCTGGAGAATCCATCCATTCCCGGCAACCGGAAGCTGGCGGTGCTGGACGCCCTGGCGCAGCGAACCGGGATGGCGCGCGAGGTCAGAAATTTTATCGCCGTCCTGACCGATCACCGCCGCTTGCCGCTCTTCGCCGAGGTTGTCAAGCAGGTGGAGCAGGAACTGAACGATCGCATGGGCATTGCTGACGCGGAAGTTCGCAGTGCGCGAGACTTGAGTGAAGCGGAAAAGAAGCTGCTGGAAGCCGAAGTAGCCAGATTGACCGGCAAGAAAGTCCGTGCCCGCTATGAGCGCGATACGTCGCTCCTCGGCGGCGCGGTTGTTCAGGTCGGCAGCACGATTTACGACGGATCGGTCGCGGGACAGCTGCAACGTATCCGCGAGCAGTTAGTGGAGAGCTAGCGGCGAGCCGCGAGCCTCTAGCTTCGAGCAATCGGATTCAGGTTGCTCGCAGCTCGAAGCCCGGAGCTCGAAGCTGATTTTATGGCCCAGATCAAAGCAGACGAAATTACGCAATTAATCCGCAATCAGATCGAGAACTACGAATCGAAGATCGCGGTCGACGAGGTCGGCACGGTCATCACGCTGGGCGATGGTATTGCCCGCGTGTATGGCCTCGACAAGGTGATGGCCGGAGAGTTGCTTTCTTTTCCGCACGGCGTCGCCGGCATCGCCATGAACCTGGAAGAAGACCAGGTCGGCGTCGTGCTTCTCGGCGAATACACCGAAATCAAGGAAGGCGACGAGGTCAAGCGCACCGGCCGCATCATGAGCGTTCCTGTCGGCGATGCCCTTGTCGGCCGCGTCGTCAACTCGCTCGGACAGCCCATCGACGACAAAGGCCCGATCACGACCGATAAGTACATTCCGCTCGAGCGTATCGCTCCCGGCGTCATTGACCGGCAGCCTGTCCGCGAACCCATGGCCACCGGACTGAAGGCGATCGACTCGATGATTCCCATCGGCCGCGGCCAGCGCGAACTCATCATCGGCGACCGCCAGACCGGCAAGACCGCCGTCGCGCTCGACACCATCATCAACAGCAAAGGACAGAACCTGATCTGTATCTACAATGCGATCGGGCAAAAGCGTTCGTCCATCGCGCAGGTGGTGAAGATTCTCGAGGACGCCGGCGCGATGGAGTACACGATCGTCGTTGCTGCCTCGGCTTCTGAGCCCGCGCCGATGCAGTACATCGCTCCGTACGCCGCTTGCGCCATGGGCGAGTACTTCCGCGATACCAGACGGCATGCGCTCTGCATCTATGATGACCTGTCGAAGCACGCGGCTTCGTACCGCGAGATCTCGCTCCTGTTGCGGCGTCCGCCGGGCCGCGAGGCATATCCCGGGGACGTGTTCTATCTTCACTCGCGCTTGCTGGAACGCGCGGCGAAGCTGAGCGACAAGAATGGTGGCGGCTCGCTGACCGCGCTGCCGATCATCGAAACTCAGGCGGGCGACGTTTCAGCCTACATTCCGACGAACGTCATCTCGATTACCGACGGCCAGATTTATCTCGAAACCGACCTGTTCAACCAGGGCGTGCGTCCGGCGGTGAACGTTGGACTTTCCGTGAGCCGCGTCGGCGGCAGCGCTCAGATCAAGGCCATGCGTCAGGTTGCCGGTACGCTCAAACTCGAACTCGCGCAGTACCGCGAACTCGCGGCCTTCGCGCAGTTTGGCAGCGATCTCGACAAAGCCACGCAGCAGCAGTTGAATCGCGGCCAGCGTCTGGTGGAACTCCTGAAGCAGGCACAGTTCTCGCCGCTGCCGTTCTCGAAGCAGATTCTCATCATCTTCGCCGGCACCAGCGGAGCGCTCGACGATATGCCTGTCAACCAGGTGCGCGACTTTGAAAAAGAGCTCTACCGCTACGTCGATACCAGCAATCCCGGTCTGCTGAACACGATCATGGAGAAGAAGATTCTCGACGACAATCTGAAGGCCCAGATGTCGCAAGTGCTCAAAGAAGCAAAACAGCAGTTTGTGGAAGCGCACGCAGCAGTAGCGAAGTGAACCGGCTGCTAGCTGCTAGCTCCTAGCTTCTAGCAACCCACAACTCGTGCAAGGTTGAGATTTTGCCTGCTAGCGGCTAGAAGCGAGCAGCCAGTAGCTGAATCATGCCCAACGTTCTCGATATCCGGCGCCGGATCCGCAGCGTGATCAATACGCGGCAGATCACCAAGGCGATGAAGACCGTCTCAGCGGCAAAGCTCCGCCGCGCCCAGGAAAGCGCACTGGCTGCGCGTCCGTATTCACAGATGCTGACGAACGTTCTGAAATCGCTGGTTGCTCGCGCCGATATCTACGACCCGATCACCGGAGAGCCCCGCCATCCTCTGCTCGCCGAACGCCCGGAGAAAACAATCCTGCTGATTGTCGTCACCGGCGACAAAGGCCTGGCCGGCGCCTTCAATACGAACATCCTGAAAGTCGCGAGCAAGTTCATCGAGTCGAACGCCGACAAGAATATCGACCTCGAGTGCATCGGCCGCAAGGGCCGCGACTTCATGCGGCGCCGGTTCCCGACTGCTCCGCAAGTTGGAACGGCCGGCGTTTCGCCTGCCGGGAACGAGAACGGGGGGCCGCGCGCTGCGCGTGTCCAGATTGTGGCCGACCACGTGGGTGTCCTGGGAAAGGTGGAGTTCACCTTCGCGTCCAATCTTGGTGCAACGGTAGTTGACCGCTTCTGCCGCGGCGAAATCGATGGGGTTTATGTTCTCTATAACGAGTTCAAGTCGGTGATCGCGCAGCGTCTGATTGTCGAAAAACTGCTGCCCATCCGCGAAATCGGCGCAACCGATGTTCGTATGGCCGAAGAGGCTGCCGAAGAGGAACGTAAGCGACGTGTAGAAGCTGCGAAAACGGCCGGAGTGGGCATTCGCCCGGTCGACACCAAGGCCGTCGACGAGGCCGCGGCCAGATTCGCCGCATCGCAGATCGACTACATTTACGAGCAGCCGCCGGACAAATTGTTCAGCGCCATTCTGCCGAAATATATCGGCATCGAGATTTTTCACGCTCTGCTGGAATCGGTGGCCGCTGAGCACGCCGCGCGCATGACGGCGATGGATGCAGCCACCAACAACGCGTCAGACATGATCGACTCTCTGACGCTGGTCATGAACCGCGCCCGCCAGGCCAAGATCACGAAAGAAATTATCGAGATCGTCAGCGGCGCGGCAGCGTTGTGAAGAAGCTACGAGCTGCGAGCTACGAGCTTCGCGCAACCAAGTAGTACGGTTCCCCAGGTTGGCGCTTGTATTGGGCGCTGACCCGGAAGATTTTGATTGCTCGGAGCTCGAAGCTCGCAGCCCGACTAGCAGCTGAGGTTTTATGCCCGAAAATACCGGACACGTCATCCAAATCGCAGGTCCCGCAGTGGACGTGCAATTCGTCGAGGCGAAGATGCCTCCCATCTATCAGGCGTTGCGCGTGGTCAGCGACGGTTTCACCGTCCCGGCGCCGATCAACGTCATCCTCGAGGTACAGCAGCATCTCGGCGAAGGCCGCGTGCGCTGTGTCGCCATGGAGCCGACCGACGGCATGGTAAGAGGCATGAAAGCCCTCGATCTCGGCGGGCCGATCTCCGTCCCCGTGGGCCGTGGCACGCTGGGCCGTGTGATGAACGTCATCGGCGAGCCGGTCGACCAGCTCGGCCCCATCGGGCACAAGGAAACCAAGCCCATTCACCGCCTCGCGCCTGCATTCGACGAACAAGCCACCACGGCTGAAATGTTTGAAACCGGCGTGAAGGTTGTCGATCTGATCCAGCCTTTCCTCAAGGGTGGCAAGATCGGCCTGTTCGGCGGTGCGGGCGTCGGCAAGACCGTCGTCATCATGGAGCTCATCAACAACGTCGCCAAGCAGCACGGCGGGTTCTCCGTGTTTGCCGGAGTCGGCGAGCGCACCCGCGAAGGCAATGACTTGTGGCTGGAAATGTCCGAGTCTGGCGTGATCAAGCCGGGCAAGCCCGACGAGTCGAAAGCCGCCTTGATCTACGGCCAGATGACGGAGCCGCCCGGTGCGCGTCTGCGCGTCGCGCTGACCGGTCTCACCGTCGCCGAGTACTTCCGCGACGAAGAGGGCGCCGACACGCTGCTTTTCATCGACAACATTTTCCGTTTCACCCAGGCCGGATCGGAAGTTTCGGCGCTGCTCGGACGTATGCCCTCCGCCGTTGGGTACCAGCCCAACCTCGCCACTGAAATGGGCGAATTACAGGAGCGCATCACTTCCACCAAGAAAGGGTCGGTCACTTCGGTACAGGCGATTTACGTGCCCGCCGACGATCTCACCGATCCCGCGCCCGCTACGACCTTCGCGCACCTCGACGCGACGACGGTGCTCTCGCGCGCGCTGACCGAGATTGGAATCTATCCCGCTGTCGATCCGCTCGCTTCGACTTCACGCATTCTCGATCCGCGCATCGTCGGCCAGGAGCACTACGACGTCGCGCAGATGGTGAAGAAGACGCTGCAGACCTACAAGGACCTGCAGGACATCATTGCCATCCTCGGCATCGACGAACTCAGCGAAGACCAGAAACTGACCGTCGCCCGTGCCCGCAAGATCCAGAAATTCTTGTCGCAGCCGTTCCACGTAGCCGAGCAGTTCACCGGCACGCCCGGACGCTACGTGAAGATCGCCGACACGGTGAAGGGATTCCGCGGCATCGTGGAAGGGAAGTACGACGACATTCCCGAGCAGGCCTTCTACATGAAGGGCACGATCGAAGAGGTGCTCGAAACGGCCCAGAAACTGAAGGGAGCGGCAGCGTAAGGGCAGTCGATAGTCGTTCGTCGGTGGTCGTTAGCGAGATCGCTTCGACCTCTCGGACTCCGCGAACGACTAACGACTAACGACTAACGACCAATGACTGGTTCCTTCCAACTCGAAATCGTCACGCCAGAGAAACTGGTCGTGAAGACGACGGCCGAGGAGATCCAGATTCCCGGCCTCAACGGATATCTCGGCATCCTTCCCGGACACGCGCCTCTGATCACGGAGCTTTCGGTGGGGGTCATCAGCTATCGCGAGCAGGCGCAGACGAAGATTCTCTCTGTCGCATGGGGCTTCGCCGAAGTGCTCCCCGATAAGGTCACCATCCTCGCCGAGACTGCCGAACACCCGGACGAAATCGACATTGCCCGAGCGCAAAAAGCGAAAGAACGCGCCGAAGAACGCCTGAAGAGCAACGATCCCGATATCGACTATGACCGCGCCGAAGGCGCCCTCCAGCGGGCCGAGACGCGGTTGAAAGTGGCGACAGAGAAGTAAGGCCTGTTCGTCGTTTACTATTCGTCCCATCCGACAGAGAAACCAGAGTCTTAGTGATAGCGCTCCTGTCGGGGCAAATCCTCCCAATTCAGTAATTCCTAAGGTGTGCAAAACTTGATGTTGACTTTCTACTTCGGGGGGAGGTGGTTATTGTCGCGACCGACAAGAATCTAGGTGGACAGCTTGCCACTTAGTAAGGAGTCGCTATGACTGTCAAATTAACAGCCCTCAGTTTCCTGTTGTTAGGAATCATTTTCAACTCAAGCGTCGTATTCGCGTATCCCTGTCCGCCAGGGGGCGTTGTCTCCGCCTATGAAGTGTGTCGCTGTGCGGGATCGCAAATGTATATTTACAGGGTAAGTTGCGTTGGTTCTGGTAGCGGCTGCGATCCGCTGGGCGGCGGGTACGTATATTGCACGGTGAATTGTGCCCAAATTAATGCCGCATCTTGCTCGGCTGGACATGCTCCCACTCAGGACGGGTCACCCAGTCTTGCGGATAGCCTGGACGGAATCGGCCCTTCAAGGTCTGCATGTATAAACCCTGACCCATTCAGGCGTTGGCTTTCAGGTCGGTTGCATCGGGATTTGGACCGTAATTAGCAAGGTTGTGGAGGTCACCATGTTACTGCGTTCGCTGGGAGCAGTGTGTCTCCTTTTGGCAATGACTGTGAGAGGTGTAGGAGAGCAACCTGCACCTCAGCCGAGAGTCTTGGCCGTCACTTCTGACAAAAATATGGGCATCCCTGCATTTGCCTTTCATGGTTTTGCCAAGAGCGACCGTGACGGCAACATCTACGTCCGGCCCAGTGAGGGGTTCACGCCAGCTGCCGTCCTGAAAATAGCAATCTCCTCCTCTGAACCGACGCTCTACACTCTGCCAGCAGAGATCAGGGATAAGTTCAACATCATGGATTTTGGTGTGACGCCAACGGGCAGCGTCCGAGTCCTTACGGACACTGCAGACCATTCAAAGACGGTGGTCTTCGAGTTCGATAGTAAGGGCGAAATGAAAGGCCGGGTCGATTTCGATCTGCCGGCGGGTGTCAACATCTACGACTTTTTGGCTTCGGATCATGGACTGTTGTTGCTGTGGGGCCTGTACGGGGAAAATGCCGCTGCGGAGAAGAAGGGCAACTCCTTCGTCGGTGTGTTCGACGAATCAGGCACCCTCGTCAAAAGAATGAATGAAAACTTCGGCGGAGCGGACCTGTCCGCGATGGCAAAAGCGCCTCTCGAGCGTGGTGCTACGGTGGGAGAGGACGGTAGCTTCTACCTCGCGAACTCCGAGGAAATTCTAGTTCTGAACCCCGCCGCTCGCTTGGTTGACCGAATTGCCGTCAAGAAGCCCTTGCCAGAACTAAGAATTGCGGGCGTGTACGTGTCGGGAGGATTGGCCGCGGTCCGGCTCGCGAAATTGGCAAAGGACCACAGCGTGACATTCACCTTCCTCGTACTCGATCTGTCGAGAAAGGAAACCATCGGATGGTATGCGAGCGATCCCAGCATCCACGATGCGGCAGTAGCATTCTCGCGAACTGATGGCTTCACGTTTTATGAGATCGAACAAGAAGTCGTCCATCTTGTGACTGCCCGACTTAGATGAGGGGCAAACATCTATCGACCTCCGGTTTTGACTCGTAACATGAACGCCTCGATGTTGGCGGGTCGTTAGAACCTGCGCCTCATTACCGAGTCGTAGCCGGCATGGTATCCAGCAGTGTATTCGGCCCGGTAACGGTCTTTGCTGCCATACTCGCGTCGATAGCCGTCCAGTCGGTCCCCGAAGCGGCCGCGGGGCTTCGAGTTGTAGGACTTCCCGTGGTAGATGTCTTCCCGCGCCGCTTGTGCTCCATCCTGGTAGCCAAAACGATTCGCTACGCTCACCCAATCCGGGTCGTATCCGGTGCGCCAACCATCGTTCCTCCATCGGTCGTCGCCGTCGCGCCGGTCACCTGCGACCTCTCGATAGCCTGCGCCGAACCCGTTTCTGTAGCCCTCCTGATACGCGCGTTGATAGATTTCCACCGGCCCCATCCACTGTTCATAACCACGCTTGGCTTGCCGCCAGTCTGGAGTCTGGTAGTCGAACCGGTCATGCTCGCGCCCTTCGTGGCGTCCCTTTTCCATGCCGTCGTGGTAACCACGGTCATAACCGTAGCGGCGGGTCTGATCTCCACCCCGGTAGTTGTCATCGCGGTCCCGGTCATAATCGCGCTGGGCCACAGCAAGACCACTCAACGCCAGCGTTGCCCATAGTGCCACTGCTGCCATCTTCATGGTTCGCCACATAATGGTTCGCCACATAGGGTCCTCCTGCCGGGAGCTCCCTCTCGCTCCAACTCGCCTTCCGGCTGCCTGCAACGTGGGATGCGACGCCAGCCGCAATTTGCTGCCACCCCCAATCCGAAATATGTTCGTTGGGTTTGCCGCGGATCCGCAACTTTTCCCCTGCTCGTGTGTTGCCTCCCGGGCATCGGGCTGACGGCTCTGTTAGACTCCTCTATTCCCCTGAACCGAGAGGCGCTCATGCCGATTCAACGCGTTGGTGTGATCGGAGCCGGGACGATGGGCAACGGCATTGCCCATGTCTTCGCCCGCTGCGGCTACGACGTACTGCTGTGCGACGTGGAGCAGCGCTTTCTTGATCGTGGGATCGATACGATCAGCAGGAACCTTGACCGCGAAGTTGCCAAAAACAAGATCACGGCCGCCGAAAAGGCGGCCGCGCTGGCGCGCATCGCGCCCTGCCTCGACCGCGCCAAACTTGCCGTCCGTGACTTCGTCGTAGAGGCTGCCACGGAGAAGTTTGAGGTGAAAGCGGAAATCTTCCGCGACCTCGATCGCATCCTCAAACCCGATGTCATCCTCGCCTCGAACACCTCTTCCATCTCCATTACGAAACTCGCCGCGCTGACCAGGCGTCCGCAACAGGTGATCGGGATGCACTTCTTCAACCCAGTTCCCATGATGAAACTGGTCGAGGTCATTCGCGGCCTGGCTACCTCACAAACGACTTTCGAGACTGTGCGCGACCTGGCGGTAAAGTTGGAGAAGACTCCGGTCGAAGTAATTGATGCGCCCGGTTTCGTTTCGAACCGTGTGCTTATGCCACTGCTCAACGAAGCGATGTACGCGGTCATGGAGGGCGTTGCGACGCCGCAGGCCGTCGACGAAGTCTTCAAGCTCGGCATGGCGCATCCCATGGGACCGCTGACCCTGGCGGACTTCATTGGCCTCGATGTCTGTCTTGATATCATGAGAGTTCTGCACGAAGGGCTCGGCGATCCGAAATATCGACCGTGTCCCCTGCTCATCAAGATGGTCGACGCCGGCTGGCTCGGTCGTAAGAGCGGCCGCGGTTTTTATACTTATTCGTAGAAACGGGACATGACCACTGCCTGGGGCGGAATTCTTCCTGACGGACACTCCGGACGAGACTCGCTGCAATATTTGCTGGCTGCAGCTCTTGGAGTTCTTGCCGGATGGATCGATATCAAAGTCGGCGACCTGCTGCTCACCGCCATGATTGTGCTCGCCGCATGCATGGTACTCGGCTTCATCCGGCCGAAGCATCCGTGGCGCTGGGTACTGCTCATTGGCATCTTCGTGCCCACGGTGGAGCTGCTTGCCTACCTGCTGTTGTCACAGAAGCCGTCGCGCGCACAGATCTACGAATCGTTTCTCGCCTTTTTGCCGGGCATTGTCGGCGCCTATGGCGGCGCATTTGGCAGAGGCGTCGTTGACAACCTCTTCTCTGGAAAATGACTCCCGTCCAAACGGTCGTGGAGAACTCAAAAAGTACTCCCGCTTCCACAACCGTTAGCGGTAAGCTCCCTTGATATGGGTGTTTCCGTTTCACTGCTGGCCAGCGGCAGCAAAGCCAACTGCGCACTGATTTCCAGCAGCACCACGCGCATCCTGGTTGACGCAGGCCTCTCCTGCCGCGAAACGTTCAAGCGCTTGCGCGCTCTCGGTGAGCGCCCGGAAGATCTCTCCGCCATTCTGATCACCCACGAGCATTCCGATCACGTCGCTGGCTTGCAGCGATTGGCTGGCAAGCTCAATGTCCCGGTGTTTCTGACACAACTCACGCATCGCGAATGGAGCCGCGCCGCACGCGATGACGAAGGCCGCGTTTCCGAATTGCCGAAACTGGAACACTTCGCCTCCGGACATCATTTCCAGGTTGGTAACATTGATGTCACGCCCTTCACCATCCCGCACGACGCGATCGATCCGGTCGGCTTCACCTTTCGCACCGAAGGTATCAAGATCGGCTTCGCCACCGATCTCGGGTACATGCCGGTGAGCGTGCGCGATCATCTCCGCGGCTGTGACGTGCTTGTGTTGGAATCGAATCACGACCTCGAGATGCTTCGTTCCGGCCCCTATCCCTGGTCGGTCAAGCAGCGCGTGATGAGCCGGGTGGGCCACCTCTCCAATGAGGCTCTCGCCGAATTCTTTTCCAGCGACTATGATGGATGTGCAGCATACGTGGTTTTGGCGCACCTTTCGGAGCAGAACAATCTTCCGGAAGTTGCCCGGGCTGCTGCGGAGCATGCTCTGCGCGACCGGCAGGGATTGTGGCAGAACCGCGTGATGCTGGCCAGCCAGTCGGATGTTCTGGAGCCTATTCGGCTGTGAATTGGCTTTAGCGCTTGGCATGTAGTCGAACCAGCTAAGAGCTAGAAGCTAAGAGCTGAAAGCTGCTTCTATGAGCCAGTGCGTCGAACCCATCGTGGGGAAGATTCTTGCCGGATGGCGGTATGACATTTCCGGGCTTGCCCCGGAAATGCGCGGCGACTACGAAGCTCATTTTGCCGCTTGCGAGCACTGCCGGAGTCGGCAGCAACTGCATCGCATCATCGATATTTCCCTGATCGTGTTGGCTTCGGTTTCGGCCGGCGTGTTTCTGCTGGCCTTTGGCGTGATCCGTCATTTCGGCCCACGCCATGCCTTCTGGCTCGAGATTGGCGCGCTGGCCGGATTTGCTCTCTCGGCTCTCATTTGGCTGATCGTCGCAGTGGCTACGCCCGCTCCCATGGCGGTCGTCGACGCCGCAAGGCTCGGCGCTCGTCACGTTCATGACCGCTTGCCACCCGAGATTCGCGAGAAGCTGCCGGAAGAACTCCGCATGAAGATCACCGGGTCGTGAATCGCGTTCGCTGCATCTAAGCTGCTGGATTCAAAGGGATGGGACTGGCCTCAAAACTCATCGTGCTATCGCTGGTTGCTGTGCTCGCTGTGAACTGTCTTGCGGCGCAGGTTCCGGCACCGGCGGCGGCTCCACAAAGTTCCTGCCATGAGCACGGCGATGGAACTCCCCGTCCGGCCAACGCAAAGTACCAGTGTTGCCTCACCGGGCATGACGTTGCCATACCTCAGGTGTCCATTCTGATCGAACCGACGATGCAAGTGTCCGCCGTTTCGCTTCCCGCTGCGCCATTGCCCGCAACTGAGTTCTTCAACGTGGTTCGTGTGCTTTCCGAAGATCCGCCCGGCGCAACTCCTCTTCGCATCTGATCGCCGCACTCTGCATATACATGGTCGGTACGGGATGCCCGCTGCCGGCCTTCATCTGGAATGTTGGCGAGCTCCCGAGGGATCGAACGTGCGTCTATTTATCGCATTCGTTGTGTTGTGCATTGGGCCCGTGTCCGCGATCGCGCAGGACCCTGATCCCGCCACGAATGGGCACTCCCATGACTCGCAATCGCATTCATCCATGCCCGCCATGGAGATGAACATGTCTGGGACCCCTCCGCGATGGATGCCGTCACCGCACGCCTCTTCCGGCACCGGATGGCAGCCTGCCGTTGCTCCCCTCCGGCAGTGGATGAAGCGTTACCGCGGCTGGGATCTCATGGCCCATGGTGCGCTCTTCATCGGCTACAACCAGCAGGGAGGTCCGCGCGGCGCCGGCAAGACCGAGTCCGTGAACTGGCTGATGCTGATGGAACAGCATTCGCTGGGCACAGGCACGATCCTGTTCCGTCAGATGTTCTCGGCCGAGTCGCTCACCGCCCCGCATCCCGGGTTCCCGCAGCTGTTCCAAACCGGTGAGACCTATCACGGCGAGCCTCTGGTGGATCACCAGCATCCCCACAACGTGTTCGCCGAACTCTCGCTCTCCTACACGCGGCCCCTCAGCGATCGCGTCGCCTGGTTGTTGTACGGTGGTCCTGCCGCGGAGCCCGCATTGGGGCCGGTCGCGTTCATGCATCGCGCCTCGGCGTCGGAATTGCCGATGGCGCCGCTCTCTCACCATCTGCAGGACTCTACCCACACGAGCTTCGGTGTGATAACTACGGGGTTAGTAGTAGATCGGCTGAAGCTGGAGGGGTCCGTATTCAACGGCCGTGAGCCGAATGAGCAACGCTATGGCATTCAATTGGCGGCGCTCGATTCATGGTCGGCGCGGGCAAGCGTTGCTCCCTCCAGCAACTGGACAGCGCAGTATAGTTACGGACGGCTCGAGCATCCCGAGGCGCTCGAGCCCGGCAGCGAGCGCCGGCAAACGGCATCGGTCGAGTATGTACGGCCGATTTCCCGCGGCTCCTGGGCGACCTTCCTCGCTTGGGGCCGGAAGCACAAAGAGCTTGAGAATCGGAACCTGAACAGCTATCTGCTCGAATCCACGCTGAACTTCAAGTCGAGGAATTATGCCTTCTCCCGCCTGGAGCTGGTGGACAAGGACGAGCTCTTTCCTGACGATTCGTCGCACACGAATTTCCGTATCGGAGCTCTTACATTTGGCGGTGCGCGCGACCTTCTCCAAACTCGCCTGCTGCGGTTCGCCGCCGGAGCGGACGTCACCTTCTACTCAAAGCCCGGGGTTCTCGACGCCACTTATGGCCGGACTCCGGTTTCGTTCCAGATCTTTCTTCGCCTGCGGCCGGGCTTGGACCACATGCGCCATCAAAGCGGTAATTAACCCGGCAATAGTCAGCCGGATACTTTTTCCGCATTCTCTTGTGGGTTGATGAGAATTAGGCGCAAAATCTAGGTCCATGAGACTAGCTGTGCGTACTGTGCGCTTGGTACAGATCGCAATGTTGGTCACGGTTGGCATGTATGTGGTGGTGGGAGAAGTCGTGCACTCCTCGTTTGTCGCCAAGCCGACGGTACTCTATGCCGTATCTTTTGCATCCATCAGTGTGGTGGGGGCATTGCTGGTGGTACGCCGCACGCTGGTATTGCAGTCGGAGGCGCAACTCCGCGAGAAGCCGGAAGATCCGTTTCTCCTGTCACGGTGGCGGATGGGATACATGGTGACCTACGTCCTGTGCGAAGTGCTCGCGCTGTTCGGCCTGCTCCTGCGCCTGATCGGCTTCTCCATGAATCACGCGTGGCCCTACTACGCTGGAGGCTTCGTCCTGTTGTTGCTGTTCTGGCCGCGAGTCCCACGGGCCCAGCGCCGGACGGCAGCGCCCCAGTAAAGGCAGAATGTCGATTCAAGACGAACTCGAACTCCATGCTCTCAAAGCTGCGGGCCACATCGTGCGCCAGGTGCTCGATGCGATGAAAGCGGCCGTTCGTCCCGGCGTCACGACGAAACAATTGGACGAGATCGGGGCCCGCGTGATCGCAGAGAACGGCGCGCGCTCGGCTCCGGTGATGGTCTACAAGTTCCCCGGCGCCAACTGCATCAGCCTGAATGACGAAGCGGTGCACGGCATCCCCGGCGACCGCGTCATTCAGGACGGAGACATCGTCAAACTCGACGTCACTGTCGAGAAAGACGGTTTCATGGCCGATGCTGCGATGACCGTGCCCGTCGGGACCGTAACCCAGCAGGCAAAAAATCTCATTGCCTGTGCCGAGCGTGCCTTCCATAAATCGATGTTGGTCGCGCGCGCCGGGTTTCGCGTCAACGAAATCGGCAGAGTCGTCGAACGCGAAGTCCGCAAGGCCGGCTTTTCCGTTGTTCGCGATCTTGGCGGACACGGCATCGGCCGCACCATCCACGAAGACCCGCGTGTTCCGAACTATCCTGATCCGGGTGCGCGCCAGATCCTGACCGAGGGCTTGGTCATTACCGTGGAACCGATCATCAGCAGCGGTTCGGGCAGCGTGTTTACCGATAAGGATGGCTGGACCGTCCGTACCCGCGACCACTCTCTCGCAGCCCATTTCGAACACACCCTGGTGGTTACCTCTGGTGCCCCGATCCTGCTCACTGCGGCCTAAGTGACATTGACCTCCACCCGGCTTCGGGATAGGCTGCAAAAGCAAGGGTCGATTTCCCCTGTCCGGTTCGCTTGCCAGCCGCCTTTTCCAAACTCGGCGTAGTTGTGCTCGTTCTTGCCGGCCTGGCGTGGGCCGCGCCGCAATTTTCCGCGCAAAAGCGCCTCGGGCTGACTGCCGGAGATCAGTGGGAACCGGCCATGGCGGCCGATGGCAGTGGCCGTATCTACGTTCTCTATCCCCAGTACGGACCGGTCGCCGATTGTGTCGATTGCAGCATTCCCACCATGCTGCTTGTCGTCAGTGGTGACAACGGGAAAACATGGCAATCGCCGCGCATCATGCTCGATGCCGGGTCCGGCCAGTTCGATCCCCAGATCGTCGTCGATCCCGCCGATCGCCGCACTCTCTACGCTGCCTGGCTACAGAGCCACAAGCGTGAGGTGATGCTGGCCAAGTCGATTGATTACGGGGCCAGCTGGGCATTTACGGTCGCCGTTCACAGCACTGTAGAACTCGATAAGCCCGCCTTGAGCGTTCGCGGACAAAATGTCTACGTCGGCTTCAACCACGAAGAAGATGTCTTCGTGGCAGCGTCGCAGGATGGCGGCCGCACGTTCTCCACGGCTCGCGTGAACAGTGTCAGTTTGCCGGGATGGTCATTGCTTGGTGGCGCTACGGTCGACCCGTCCGGCAATGCTTTCCTCGCCTGGTCGTCGTATTCCAAGGCTGGCGGAGCCCGCGGCCCAGTGCGTCTGTTCGTTTCGAAATCAGCGGACGCTGGCAAGACCTGGACTTCGACGTTGCTGGATTCCTCAGCAGCTGCGCCCGACTGTAAAGATTCGGAGTGCGCTGAGGCCTTTCTTGGAGCACAAGTCTCTCTGGCCTCCGATGCCGGTGGCACGATCTATGCCTTGTGGAGTGCCGGTAGTCAGCGCATGGCCCCGCAACGCATCTACTTCTCGTCGTCGACCAACAACGGCGATAGCTGGCTGCCGCGCATCAATGTTTCGCTCGCCGCACGTACGGTCGAGCACGCTTTTCCCGCCATCGTT
>Ga0335084_10001369_pt1 | contig 22777 bp, 25 predicted proteins | sample Lox_Sample_44_FD_206721 | JGI IMG/M metagenome (GOLD analysis project Ga0335084, IMG submission 206721) | Soil microbial communities from Loxahatchee National Wildlife Refuge, Florida, United States - Lox_Sample_4.4 | ecosystem: Environmental > Terrestrial > Soil > Wetlands | place: USA...
GGTCACGGCGTTGCGCAAGCAACTCGGTCTGCGCATGCTGGTGAAGCGCGACTCGGACACCGACCTTGCCGCGATCCGTTCGAAGAACAACAACCCGCTGAAGTTCGCGCTCGACGATGCGCGCGCCATCACCGCTCTGATCAAGCCGCCGCTGCCCACTTTCCTGGCGGGACCCGCGGCGGTCGACGAGACGGCCAGCGAACTCGAAGCGCACATGCGCGCAACGATGTTCGCAATGCGCGCGGCCTCGCAGCAGTTGCTGGGACGCCTCGATCCCGCGTTGCTCGAAAGGAAGCTCGCATCGGGCGGGATGTTCGACTCGCTGATGCCGGCGCGGCGCAAGGCGGCGCTGTGGGACGCGTTCGTCGAACAGCTGCGCGAGATCGCGGGCGGGCCGGGCGGCTTCGACGAAACGTTCAACAAGGTGTTTCTCGCAGCGTACGACCACGAGATCGCGCGCCTGCGGCGTCCCGGCACGCTGGCTCAACCGCAACCGCAGCCGCAATCACAGGCGCACTGATCCAGCGACAGTTTCGGTCTGCGCTCGCCAGCTATGGCGAACAGGCTGACGCGGATTTGCGCGGATCTACGCGGATTCTTCTTTGGCGGTGTCCGCGCTCCTCCGCGTAATCCGCGTCTCGTTCTTGATGTGCTTCGCCCGTCGACACGTCAGCCGACCATGAACGCCTGGATCTTTTCCCGCATGTCTTCCGGTAACGGCACCGCCTTGCCGCTGCGCTGGTCGACGCAGACGATCACGCGGTTCATGCGGACCCGTTGTTCGCCCTCCTTGTCGACGCCCATGGTGAAGCGGATCGAGCTGCGCCCGAGATGGCTCACCGTCAGCCAGAAGTCCACGGTCTCGCCCATGCGCGTCGGCTTCAGGAAGGTCGTTTCGAGCTTGACGCTCGGCACCGCGAGGCGGCGCTCCATCAGCAACTTGTCGAAGGCGAACTCCAGTCCCTCGTAGAACCAGTCTTCCACCAGTGCGTTGAAGATGTGGAAGTAGTGCGGGTAGAAGACGTAGCCGGTCGGATCGCAGTGGGACAGGCGGATGAGGTACGGCTTGGTGAACGTCATGGGTCATTCCTTCCACATACCGTCAGACCAGGCTACAAGTCGGTGCGCACCTTCCACAACTCGGGGAACAGGACCACGTCCAGCATCCGCCGCAGGTATGCCACGCCGCTCGTGCCGCCGGTGCCGCGCTTGAATCCGATGATGCGCTCGACCGTGGTCACGTGACGGAAGCGCCATTGGCGAAACGCATCTTCGAGGTCCACCAGTTCTTCTGCCAGCTCATAAAGGCCCCAGAACTCGCGCGGCTGACGATAGACCGCGAGCCAGGCTTGCTCGACCGAAACGTCCGCCTGATAGGGCATCCGGTGATCCCGCCCGAGCACCTCCGCTGCGATGGCGAAGCCGTTGCGAGCCAGCAACGCAAGCGCTTCGTCATACAGCGACGGAGCGGCAAGCGCCTGTTCCAGCTGTTCATGAATATCGGCGCGATCGGCATGCGGCTTGAGCATCGCGGCGTTCTTGTTGCCCAGGATGTACTCGATTTCGCGGTATTGCCACGACTGGAATCCGGAGCTGGTTCCCAGATACGGGCGGATCGCGCTGTATTCCGAAGGCGTCAGCGTCGAGAGCACGTCCCACGCATGCACCAGCTGCTCCATGATGCGAGCGACACGCGCCAGCATCTTGAAGGCCGGCGGCAGTTCGTCCGCCGCGATCGCATCGCGCGCGCCACGCAGCTCGATCAGCGCGAGCTTCATCCACAGCTCGCTGGTCTGATGCTGGATGATGAAGAGCCACTCGTTCGGATCGTTCGAACGCGGATGTTGCGCGTTCAAGACTGCGTCGAGCCGTAGGTAGTCGCCGTAACGGATCGCATCCGGATCGACCGGTGCGATGTCGTCGTCGCCCGGGCGAGCAGGTGCGCTCATCAGGTGACCCGCTTGCGCGGCAGGAACTCGGGCCGGTCCCACGCGCGCGTGGCAAGCACGTCGCGCAGCGCCTCGACGGCGTCCCATACGTCGACGAAGCGGAGATAAAGCGGTGCAAATCCGAAGCGCAGGATGCCCGGCCCTTCACGGCTCTCGCGATAGTCGCCGATCACGCCGCGCGCGATGAGCGCCTGCATCACCGGCCACGCATTTTCGAAAGCGAGCGAGACCTGGCTGCCGCGATACGAGGCGTCGCGCGGCGTCACGAGCTCCAAGCCGTGGCCTGCGCAGCGCTCTTCGATGAGGCGCATGAAGAGTTCGGTGAGCCGCACCGACTTCGCGCGCACCGCGTCCATGCCGGCAGCAAGCAGTGTGTCGACGCCGCATTCGAGCGCCGTGAGCGCGAGGATGGAGGGCGTGCCTACGCCGTAGCGATCGATGCCGCGCGCGGGTTCGTATCCCGGCAGAAAATCGAACGGCGCCCGATGTCCCATCCACCCGGTCAGCGGCTGCCCGAAGCGCAGGTCGGCGATCGCTTTCTGGTGCCGGTCAGCCACGTAGAGAAACGCCGGTGCGCCAGGGCCGCCATTGAGGTACTTGTAGCCGCAGCCGACCGCGAAGTCGGCGCGTGCCGCGCTAAGATCGACCGGCACCGCGCCGGCCGAGTGTGCGAGGTCCCAAACGATCAGGCTGCCAGCTTCCTGCGCCCGATAGGTCAGCGGCGTAAGCGAATGCTTGGCCCCGGTGCGGTAGTTGACATGCGTGAGCATGACGACTGCGACGCTGTCGTCGATCGCCGCCGTGACCTCGCCGAACTCGACCAGCCGGATTTCGTAGTTGCCGCCGAGCCAATCGGCGAGTCCCTGGGCGATGTAGAGATCGGTCGGAAAATTGGAGCGCTCGGAAAGGATCACCCGCCGGTCACGCATCGAAACCTGCGGCCGCTCGGCCTGCAGGCGCAGCGCGGTGGCCAGGACTTTGAACAGGTTCACCGACGTCGAATCGGCACACAGCACTTCGTGCGGAAGGGCGCCGATGAGCTTGGCGATCTTCGTGCCCACGCGCCGCGGCGCATCCATCCAGCCGGCGTCGTTCCACGCGCGGATGAGTTGCGCGCCCCACTCCAGCTCGATGACGCGCGTCACCGCGGCCGAAGTTGCCCGTGGCAGCGCTCCGAGCGAGTTGCCGTCGAGATAGAGCACGCGGTCCGGCACGACGAACTGCTGCCGGTGTCCGGCGAGCGGATCCTGCAGATCGGCTTCCAGGCAATCGTCGCGGGTCATGAAGGCCAAAAGACTTGGACGCGGATAGACGCGGATTTTGAAGCGAATCGTTCTGTCTTCTTATCCGCGTTCATCCGCGTCAGTGTCTTTCACAGCTCGCGCAATATCGCCCGCACCGGGCTGGCGTCGAGTCCCTGCCATTTGAGCGGCAGCGCGATCAGTTCGTAGTCGCCTTCGTCGACCTCGTCCAGCACGATACCTTCGAGGATCGCCATCCGGTGTCGTCGCACCACCTGATGGGAGTCGAGCGACTTGCTCTGCTCCGGGTCAAGCGATGGCGTATCGATGCCGATCAAGCGCACGCCGCGATCGTGCAGCACCTCGACAGTGGCCGGCGCGATCGCGGTGAACTCCGAGTCCCACGTCGCGGGTGCGGCCTGGCAGGTGCGGATAAGCACCCGCGGCGGCGTGCCATCGAGGCGATGCACTAGGTGTGCGGGCTCAACGAGTGGCCGGACGCCGATCGCATGGAGCACCCTGCATGGTCCGAGGTAGGCATCGAGCGCAACCTCGCCGATGGAGGCACCGGCGTCGTCGTAGTGCAACGGCGCATCGGTATGCGCGCCCGTATGCGGCGAGAGGGTGATCTCCGATACGTTGACCGGACAGCCGGGCCCTAGCACCCACGTCCATCGCGTCGTGAACGGCGTGTCACCGGGGAAGACCGGAAACCCCGGCGCCACCGATGGCGAGATGTCCCAGATACGCCGCGCCATCCGCTTTTACTCCCATGGCGAACGCAGCGCGCGCGGCAGCGGCGCTTCTTCGACGCGGCGGACATAGCGGCTGTCGTGAAATATGAGCGGCGCGCCGCCCAGGATGGCGAACGCCTCGATGCGCCCGACCAGGATCACGTGGTCACCTTCTTCGTACTGGCGGCGGTTGCCGCACTCGAACCACGCGACACATCCCTCGAGCAGCGGCAGTCCCGCTCCGTTGGCCTGCCAGCGCGCGGTTCCGAACTTGTCAGCGCCGCGCGTCGCGAACACGCTGGCCACGTCGAGTTGATTGACTGCGAGCACGTGAATGAGATAGCGCTCGCAATTGCGGAACGCGTCGAGGCTCTGCGCCTTGTGCGCCAGGCTCCAAAGGACGAGCGGCGGTTCAAGCGAAACCGAGTTGAACGAATTCACCGTCAAACCAGCCGGAGTCCCGTCGGCAGCGCGCGTCGTGACCACGGTCACGCCGGTCGCGAACTGCGCGAGCGCTTTTCTGATGTCGTGGCTTGCGCGAGCCTGCATGCGGCCGATTCTACGGGTGAGCGGCGCGCGTGCAGGCGGATTCCGCTAGCATCGCGACATGGCCAAGCCAGCGCTGCCCGGACTCGCGCTGCTCGTCGAACAGCGCATCGCCGAGGCGATCACGCGGGGCGAATTCGACCACTTGCCCGGTGCGGGCAAGCCGCTCCAGCTCGACGACGATCCGCTCGTTCCCGAGGAGGAACGCGTCGCCCTGCGCATCATGAAGAACGCAGGCTGCGTGCCGCCGGAGGTCGAGCGCTTCGCCGAACTCGAGCGATTGCTCGCGACGCTTGACGGCGAGGCGGATGGAAAGGTCGATCCGGCGGAACGCGCGCGTGCCGCGCGGCGGCTGCGCGCGCTGGCCATGCAGCTCGAAGTCGACGGACGGGTCGCGACCTCCATGCGTGTGTGGCGCGACTACGAAGCGGCCATGGCGCGCAGGTTCGCGCGCGAAGCGCGCTAGAAAAGGCCTGCTCGTTCGCCCTCTCCCTCGCATGCGGGGCAACGACCATGCAGGCGCGCCATGCGGGCCCACCTTCCTGCTTCTCACCGACCCGGCCACATATCGCGAGCCGTCGCATCAGCGGCCCGAATGCTGATTGGGTTCCTTGAATTCAAGCGCCGTGTTCCCAAATCAGGGCCGTTTCGGCGCATTTCCCGGAGGAGCGATGAAGCGACTGTTGCGCGTGTTTTCGGTGCTCGTGTTGACCGCGGTTCTCGCGGGTTGCGGCTACAACGAGATCCAGACCAGGGACGAAGGCGTCAAGGCTGCGTGGGCGGAAGTGCTCTCGCAGTACCAGCGCCGTGCTGATCTCATCCCCAACATCGTCAATACCGTCAAGGGCGAGGCCAACTTCGAGCAGGAGACGCTGACGCGAGTGATCGAGGCGCGCGCCAAGGCAACGTCGATACAGGCCACTCCCGAACTGGTCAACGATCCGGCGGCGCTGCAGAAGTTCCAGCAAGCGCAAGGGGAACTGTCGTCGGCATTGTCCCGTCTGATGGTGACGGTCGAGAAGTATCCTGACCTGAAGGCGAATAAGGGCTTCCAGGATCTGCGAACATCGCTGGAAGGCACCGAAAACCGGATCAACATCGCGCGCAATCGGTACATCAAGACCGTGCAGGACTACAACATTTTCGTGCGCCAGTTTCCGCAGAACCTGACCGCGATGGTGTTCGGCTACAAGGAGAAGGCGCAGTTCGCCGTCGAGAACGAAGCCGAGGTGAAGAAAGCGCCGACGGTGGATTTCGGCACAAAGAAGTGAGCGCCAGAATTGCCCCTACCCCGTGCATAGCCGCGCGCTGGCAGGCGCGCGTCGCTACGGCGGCGCAAAGCGTTGCTTTGCGAAACCCCGCCTCCGCCCCCCGCAGGCGGGGGAGGGCTCGTTCCTCCTGATGTCACGTTTGATCGTCGCGCTGCTGCTTGCTCTGTCGAGCGCGCTTGCGCTCGCCGCGGACGCGCGCGCTCCGGACGGGCTGTTGACGCTTCCACCGGTTGCGCGTGTCACCGACACAACCGGGACGCTGCGACCGCAGGACAGGCAGGCGCTCGAGAGCAAGCTCGCGGCGTTCGAAACCGCGCACGGTTCGCAGATCGCCATCGTGATGGTGGCGAGCACGCAACCCGAACCGATTTCCGACTTTGCCTTTCGGCTCGGCGATGCCTGGAAGATCGGGCGCAAGGGAGTCGGCGACGGACTGCTCATCGTCGTCGCCAAGGACGACCGCAAAGCGTTTATCGCGGTCGCACGCGCGCTCGAAGGCGCGGTGCCCGATCTTGCGGCCAAGCGCGTGATTCGGGAGCAGATCGCGCCACGCTTCCAGCAGGGGGACTACGGCGGAGGACTGAACGCCGCCGTCGATGCGCTCACGCGGCTGATCGAAGGCGAGGGCTTGCCCGCACCGGCAGGCGTCTCGAAGCAGAAGGTCAATGCGGGCGAAAGCATGATCGGTTTGCTGATCCCGTTCGTCATCTTTGGCGTGATCGCCGGAGGCGTACTGCGGCGGATCTTCGGTGTTCCAGGTGCGCTGGTCGCCGGTGCAGGTAGCGCAGCCATTTCCGCCTTCATGCTTTCCTCGCTGCTGTTCGGCGGCCTGGCGGGGCTGGCCGTATTCCTGATTTCGCTCGCCGGCGGATCGCAGATGTCACAAGCGCTCGGCGGCAGACGCGGGGGCGGGGTCTTCATGCCCGGTGGCTTTGGCGGCGGCGGCTGGGGTGGTGGCGGAGGAGGCGGTGGCTTCAGCAGTGGAGGAGGCGGCGATTTCTCCGGCGGCGGCGCCGGTGGAGACTGGTGATGACGAGGATCGGTCGCCTGCTCAAACACATCTTCTTCACACCCGGCGCGCTGCAGCGCGCGTTTCCGCGGTCGACGCTCGAGCGCATCAAGGCAGCCATCGCGGAGACCGAAACCCGTCATTCGGGCGAGATCCGTTTCGCGATGGAATCAGCGCTTCCATGGTCGTACCTGCGGCGCAACGCACCCGCGCGCCAACGGGCGGTGATGGTGTTTTCGAAGCTGCGCGTCTGGGACACCGAGCAGAACAACGGCGTCCTGCTCTATGTCGAACTGGCGGACCGCAGCGTGGAGATCGTGGCCGACCGCGGCATCGCGCACAAGGTCGGCACCGCAGAGTGGACGGCGATCTGCCGCACGATGCGGGAGCACTTCAGGCGGGGCGAATACGAGGCCGGGGCGGTCGCGGGTATCCAGGCGATCGGCGAGCGGCTCGAACAGCACTTTCCGCTCGCGCCAGGGATGGAAAATCCGAACGAGCTTCCTGACGGCGCGGTGGAGTTGTAACTCCGCAGGCGCGCCGCATGTAAGCTGGACGCAACGTCAGCGACAAACGGGAATCCGGCCAACCACCACATAGCAGGAGCGCTTCGATGTCGATCAAACGTCCGCTCGCCGCCGCGCCGCGTGCCGGCAATCAATTCGCCACGCTGGGCGGTGGCTGCTTCTGGTGTCTCGAGGCCGTCTACGAGGAACTCGAGGGCGTCGTCGACGTCGAGTCGGGTTATGCCGGCGGCCATGTGGACCGTCCCAGCTATCGCCAGGTATGCGAGGGCGACACGGGCCATGCCGAGGTCGTGCGCATCGAATTCGATCCGGCGCGTATCACGTATCGCGAGGTGCTCGAGGTGTTCTTCGTGATCCACGACCCGACGCAGTTGAATCGTCAGGGCAACGACGCCGGCACGCAATATCGCTCGGTCATCTTCACGCATTCGCCGGAGCAGGAGCGCATCGCTCGCGAGACGGTGGCGGAGATCGCTCCGCACTACGACGACGAGATCGTCACCCAGATCGTTCCCGCGACGAACTACTTCCGCGCCGAGGACTACCACCAGGAATACTTCCGCCACAACCCGGCGCAGGGCTACTGCATGTTCGTCGTCGCGCCGAAGGTCGAGAAGTTCCGCAAGACCTTCGCGGCGAAACGCAGGAAACCGGCAGCCGTATAGCGCCGCTCCGCGTCAGTCGCCGATCACCGCCCGCGCAAGCTCGATGCAGCTAAGCGGCGCGCTGCCCTCGGCCTTGTTGTTGACGATCACGAAGGCGGGCTGCCCGCTGCGCAGAGCGACGTGGATCAGATGCGCCAGCGTGCCGCGGGTCACGATGTCGGGATCGATGATGCGATCGAACGGTGCGAAGCGCGTCTTCGCTTCTTCATAGCGGAACCCGGCCTGGAGGTTCCAGCGCACGACGAGCGGACCGGCAAGCTGCCAATCCGTCCCCTCCGCATCCGGTGCATCGAGTTTCCTGAGCGCCGCGGCCTGGCGCGCAACTTCCGGCATCCGCGCGTGGACGCCGAGGCACAAGCGCGCACCGGTCGACCCGAGCATGCGCACAAAGCGCGGAGTCAGCAGTTCGGGATCGCGCAACTCGACCGCATAGACCGGTTGCGCGCCCGCGAGCGTCCGCGGCAGGGCTGCCAGAAAACTTCCGATCCGCGCGATCAATGCGTGCGCTGCCTCGGCCGTGCGGAACAGCTCGCGCGGCAGCGGCGAGAACTGGAAGACGAGCGGTCCGCACCGCGCGCCCAGGCCCTCCAGCGCGGGTCCGACAAACGATTCGAGTGCCGCTGCAGGATCGAGGAAGTGCCCGTTTGGCACGGCGGGGCCGCCGGGCGCGGCGCGCGTCGTCGCCGAGGTGAGAAGCGCTGGCGCCTTTACGAGAAAGCGGAAGTCTTCGGGGACCTGCCGTGCATAGCTAGCGTAAGTCGCTGACCCCAACGGCTGGTAGAAGCCGCGGTCGATACCTGCCGCGCGCAGGACCGGATGTGCGGCGTAAGCAGCCAGTCCCGATCGCGCGAGCTGTGCCTCGCTGTAGCGTCCGCCATAGACGATGCGCTCCCACCCAGGGAAGCTCCATGACGACGTACCGAGATAGACACCATGGGGAAGGCGGCGCCCCAGTCTCGAGAGTGCGTCGTCGGGCACTGCCGGCGCGACCGTGCCTTCGACCTCCGCGCTCGCGTCGTCGCGGAGATCGTCGAACAGTTCGATTGGAACGCCTTGCCGCGTCATCGCGGTACCTGATTAGCGACGAACCTCAGCAGGCTCACCGGGTGAGCCCCGGAGGGACGAGGATCGGTTCACCCGCCACGGGAGGTGAACCATGAAGATGAACCGAGTGCAATTTCAAGCAGGGCTTTCGATGGGCGAGTTCATGCAGCGCTACGGCAGCGATGACCAATGCGAAGCTGCGCTGATCGAATCGCGCTGGCCGTCGGGCTTCGCCTGCCCGATGTGCGGCTGCGGGCATAGCAGTTCGTTTCGGCGCGAGGGCCGCTTGTACTTCCAGTGCACGGCCTGCCGCTACCAGTGCAGCGTCATCAGCGGCACGATCTTCGAGGCGACCAAACTGCCTCTGACGCGCTGGTTCCTGGCTCTGCTGACCCAGTCCAAGAACAACGTCGCTGCCCTCGAACTGATGCGCCCTCTGGGCATTTGCTACAAGACCGCCTGGCTCGTGAAGCACAAGCTCATGGAGGTCATGCGCGTGCGTGAGGACGATCGGCAACTCGACGGCCGCGTCGAGATCGACGACGCCTACCTGGGTGGCGAACGCTCCGGCGGTCGGGCCGGACGTGGCTCGGAAAACAAGGTGCCGTTCGTGGCCGCCGTGCAGACCACGCCCGACGGCCAGCCGCAGTTCATCTGTCTGCGCCAGCAGCCGTTCACCGGCGAGCAGGTGGCGATCTTCGCCGCACGCAGTCTGGCACCGTCGGCCACTGTCGTCTCCGATGGCCTGTGGTGCTTCCGCGCCGTGCAACTCATCGGTGCCGAACACGAGCGTGTGATTACCGGTTGTACCAAGGCCAGTGTCGAATTGCCTCAGTTTCGGGCGATCAACACGGTGCTGGGCAACCTCAAGCGCGCGCTGGCGGGCACTTATCACTCCTTCGACTTCGCCAAGTATGCCCATCGTTACCTCGCCGAGGCCCAGTATCGATTCAACCGCCGCTTCAATCTGCGTGCCATCCTGGATCGCCTCTTGCACGCGGCGTGCCTCACCGCGCCCACGCCCGCCTCGGCCATTCGTGGCGCTGAGCTAGGTCGCTAATCAGGTCGCGGCAAGTGTAGGAGGGACGGCGCTGCCCGCCGGTCTATGGCGACCGGACCGGGTGCCGCTGCTCAGATCGCGTCAGTGTGTCGGGGGCAGCAGGGTCGCTGCATAAAGCTGCGGGTCGATGACGCAGGCCGCAGCGCCTAGCAGGCCGAGCAGTGACAAACCAAGCGCGATGACCGCGCCCTCGATGAGGGCGAGTCGAATGATTCGCGTGCGCGCTTGTCGCGACATGGTGCATTCCTCCGTCGAAACAGGGTTGCCGCTCAAACGAAGCAAGCTCGATGCCTGAATGAGACCGACGGAAGGAGGGAAGGCCAGCCTTCTTCTTATCCTTGGCGCACCCTCTCGATGACCGCCTGCGTATTGAGCGGCATCTGCGTGGCGCGGGTCAGCGTATTCGCATCCAGCGGTTCGATTCGATAGCGCAACTGCACGAGAGTTCCCGCGCCCGGCACGGTCTCGAGCTTCAATTGCGCGCCGATGCGCTGCGCACGCGAGCGCATGTTGAGAAGGCCGCGTCCGCCGACGCCTTCCTGAACGATGCCGCGTCCGTTATCGGTGACGCGGATGTTGAGCCACGGCGCGTCCGCGCCTTCCTCGAGCGCGATCACGACGTGCACGGCGCGGCCGCGGCTGTGCTTCAAGGCGTTGGTCAGCGCCTCCTGCACGATGCGCAGTATCGGCAGCACCGCATCCGGATGGATGTCGATTTCTTCCGGCAGGCCGCGCGCCGTCCACGCCAGTTCGATGCCCGCCGCTTTCAGGCGCGGCTCCATGCGAAAGCGCAGGTTGCCGAGCGCCGACAGCAGGCCGGAGTCTTCGGTCGCGAGCGCGTCGATCGCGAGCCGCATGTCGTCGATGCACTCGCGCAGGATCTGGACCATCTGCTCCTGGGTGACACCCTTGCGCTCGACCAGCATCAGCGAGGACAGAAGCTGACTGCCCAGGCCGTCGTGCATGTCCTGCATGATCCGCTGGCGCTCCTGCGCCTGCGCCTGCCCGCGCTCGGATTCGCGCAGGCGCTCGAAGTTGCGCTTGAGCAACTGCTCGCGTTCGCGCACGCGGGTTTCGAGTTCATCGCGCGCGTTTTCCGCCTCGCGCAGGATGCGCACGAACCGATCCACCAGCGGCGTCGCGAGCGCGATCAGCAGGATCGGCCCCGCCCAGTGCAGCGCCAGCGTGCTGGTGCCGAGCGCCGCGCCGCGCGTGAGCAGGAAGTCGTGGACCGCCGCGGCAGCGGCGATCGCCATCGCGATCAGGAGCGTGACCTGCGGCGCGTCCTGTCCGCGCGAGCGCGCATGGACCGCGATGGCCAGCGCGGCACCCGTCAGCACGATCAGGCTCGGCAGCCAGAGCTGATCGAGATACGGCGCCGCGTACTGGTTCGTGATGAGGAACAGCACAGGGCCGAACAATGCGTAGGCGACGATGAACCACTGCACGCGCGGCGTTCCACGGTTGCAGAGCCGCAGCAGGATGATGGTCATCACCGCTGCGAATCCGCCGTTGGCGAGGTAGTACGCGAAGCGCAGCGGCAGGCGCAGGTCGACCGGCATCGTCTCGACCAGGAAGAAGCCGCTGCGAACGACCCATAGCGCGGCCGCGGCAGTCAAGAGTCCCATCATCGGCTCGCGTCGGCGCAACCACAGTACGCCGAACACCAGCGTGATAACCGCCGCGACCGTGGCGCCGATCCAGGTCAGGGTGTACGAGAAGAAGAACTGCAGCTCGTAGCGCGGCGACATCAGCATCAGGCGACCGACCTCGACTCCCGCGAGGGTGTGCACGCCGCTGCGATATGCGGTCTGGATCAGCAGGGTGTTCTCGCCGGTCTTGAGCAGGCTCGGATCGATCGCGAGCAGATGCGGTCGGCGCCAGCGCACCTCGGCACTCTCGTGCGGCATCGGGATCGCGCCGATGAAGCGCCCATTGACGCTGACCCGTCCGCCGTCCGGCGCGGTGGTCAGCAGCACCGCCCATGCATCGGTCGGCGCCTCGGTGAGGTCGAACTTCATACGCATCGCCACGCCCTGCAACGGCGTGCCTTCGCTGGCGGTCCAGCGATGCGGGAGATCGAATGTCAGCCAGCGCGCATCCGCGGCCGGCGCCACGCCGACCGCTGTCGGTGTCCATTCAAGGGTGCGGATTGCTTCGGCGAACGCGCTCGGAATCTGCAGCAACGCCAGGATGGCGAGCAGCAGCAGCCAAGGTGCGCGCCGACCCGTCGGTCCGCAGTCCGTCGTTGCCGCGATCTTCAGGCGCGTCCTCAGTGCTTGAGCAGGCCCATCTGCGTGGCCTCGTACACCGCCTCGCCACGCGAATGCACGGCGAGCTTGCGGTAGATCTTCTTGATGTGCGCGGTGACGGTGTGCGGCGAGATGCCGAGGATCTCGCCGATTTCGTTGAAGCTCATTCCCTTGGCGAGCAACTGGAGGATCTCGGTCTCGCGCGCCGACAACGGATTGTTCTGTGGATCGACATTGCGTGCCGCGGGGGAAGAACCCATCCGGTTGCGGATCGCCCGCAGCACGCTGCGCGCCACGACCGGGCTGACCGGCGAGCCGCCCGCGCGCAGCAGCCTGATGCAGGAGATCACGTCGGCCGGGGTGGAATCCTTGAGGATGTAGCCGGTGGCGCCGGCCTCGATCGACGACACCACGTGTTGCTCGTCGCCGAACACCGTCACGACCATGATGTCGCAGTCCGGCTTCTTGGCGCTCACGCTGCGGATCAATTCGATGCCATTGCCGTCGGGCAGGCCGAGGTCGATCAGCATGACGTCGAAGTTCTCTTTTTCGATGACCGCCTGTGCCTCGCGCTTGTTCGCCGCGACGCCTACCAGGCGCATGCTCGGCTCGCTTTCGATGATCTGCGCAAAACGACGGCGGAATTCCGGTTCGTCTTCGACGATGATTATCGAAATCTGCTCATTGCTCATGAATGCCCCTTTGAGGGTCGAACCAAGTATGTCCCGCTCCCAGCCTCGATTCTAGCCAGTGATAGCGGGCCCTCACACGACCCGGCGGTGAACATCATTTCGTCCGGATTAGCGTGAAGGACTAGCGCGCCGCGCCCCGGGAGCCGGACGGCTGCAATTTCCAAGGTCGGATTGGGGGACCTCCTCAAGGCGCGAGGCGTACGCACGTCCACGCGCTTCCCTCGCGGGCGTAGCGCAGCCGATCGTGCAGGCGCGAAGGGCGCCCCTGCCAGAACTCGAACGACGCCGGGATGACGCGATATCCGCCCCAATACGGCGGGCGCGCGGGGCTGGCCCCGTGACGCAGGCCCATCTCCGCTGCCTTGGCCACCAGCCAGGCGCGGCCCGAGATCACCTTGCTCTGCGGCGAAGCCCATGCGCCGATGCGGCTTGCCAGCGGCCGGCTGCGGAAGTACGCATCCGATTCGTCGCTCGCGATGCGCTCGACGCTTCCCTCGATCCGCACCTGGCGCTCGAGCTCACGCCAGAAAAAGAGCAGCGCGGCGAGCGGATTGGTCCCCAGTTCCTCGCCTTTGCGGCTTTCGTAGTTGGTGAAGAACACGAAGCCAGATGCGTCGAATCCTTTTAGCAGCACCGTGCGCGCGGACGGCCTGCCGGAGGAATCGGCCGTCGCGAGGATCATCGCGTTCGCCTCCAGTACGTCAGCGGCAAGCGCCTCGTCCCACCAGCGGCCGAACTGTTTGAAAGGATCGGCGTCAGCATGCGTCTCGTCGAGAGCGCCGCGCTTGTATTCCTGCCGCAGGTGCTGGATGGTCATGACGTTTGCAAGGCGCGCGGGTGCGCCAGGCCCTGCTCGACGAGAAGGTGCTGGGCCTTGTGCGCGAGCCGTTCGAGATGCGGATCGGGCACGCCGTGCGAGCGCAGGCTATCGACCGTACGCAGCAGATAGTCGAGGCTGGTTCCGTAGTGGCCGCACGCGCGCGTCAGGATGTCGATCAGTTCGCGCTCGTCCAGGCGACCCGCATAGTTCGGCGCATCGTGGCGGACCACGAAGGCAACCGCTTCGAAACGCTCGTGCTCGTCGAGGCGCTGCGCACGCAACCAGCGCGGGTCGTAGGACCCCATGAACATCTCGCGCTCCCACAGGCGCTCGAACTGCGCGCGCAGGCGCTCCGGCCTGATCCGGTACGCCACCCCCGCGCAGCACCCGCCACGATCCAGCCCAGCGACGATGCCGGGACAATCGAACGAACCGCGATACCGGATCGAGCGCAGGCAGAGCCGACGGTGATAACCGAACACGCGCGCGGGGACGCGCGCATCGAACTCGAGTTCGGGCTTCCAGATCAGCGAGCCGTAGCCGAAGACCCATAGCGGACTGTGGCCGTCCCAGCGCGCGAGCGCAGCGTCGAGCGACTCGGCCAGTTCGGCCGGTCCGAGCCGTGCGAAGGGCGGGACGTTCATCGCTCGTTGGGCAGCCGGCGCGCGGATGCATACCCGCCGCCGGCAAGCATGGTGGCCATTATCCAGAACACGGCGGCCGCGCCGATCACCGCTCCCGCCGCGCCGAACACCAGCGGCAGGACAACGTGGCTGCTGTTCATGATCGTGGTGCGCAGGCCGAGCACCTCGCCCACGCGACCCGAGGGAGTACGTTCGTGCAGAAGCGTCATCACGTTCGGCTGCGCGGCCCCCAGGCCGAGTCCAAGCAGGAACGCGCAGCACGCCATCGGCAGGAGGCTATCGAGCAGCGGCATCACCGTAAAGGCAAGCGCAGCCGTAAACAGCGTGAAGGTCAGGACCTGCCACTCGCGATAGGTGCGTGCAAGCAATGGCATCGCCAAGCGGATCGTGAATGTCGCGACGGCAAAGCTTCCGAGCACGAGGCCGATCTGCGACGCGGTCAGGCCGACCCGGGTTCCGTGCACCGGCACCATGAATGTCTGCAAATCCCACGACATCGAGATCAGCGTCGTCGTGATCAGGATATTGCGCACCTGCGTCTCGCGCAGCAGGTCGAAGAACGGGCGCTCGTCGTGCGGAGAACGGGTTCCCGTCGGGCCTGGCAGGGTGCGCCACAAGAGGGCGAGCAGACCCAGCATTACCAGGGTCACCAGCGAGAATGTTGCGAAGGCCGCACGATGCCCGAGGTTGTCGATGATGAAACCTGCACTGACGGGGCCGGTAAAGCCGGAGACCGATGCACCGAGCGCCAGCCACGAGAACGCAACCGTGCGCTCGTGTGGTGCCGCCGCGCGTCCGACGAGGTCCTGCACCGTGATCTGAGTCAGCATCTGGCCGGTCCCGATCAGCGCGACGCCAACAAGCAGCGGGCCGAGGTCCGCAACCGGGTAGGGAAAGGCGGCGGGCAGCGCGATTCCGAGCAGGAGCAGCGCGCTGCCGGCGGCGAGGGGCCGGTGCGGCCCGCTGCGGTCGAGCCACTTTCCCGCGCGCACCGCCGTCAACATCGGCACGAGCGCAAACAACGCCATCAGCACGCCGACGGTGAAGGTCGATGCGCCATTGGCGAGCGCGTAAAGCGATGAGGTGACCCGTGCGCCGGTGAAGACGATGTGCGCCGCAACCACGAGCAGGATGCACGGCAGGATCGTCATGCGCGGCGCGGATGTTGAGCCGGCATGCGCGGCTGCCACGCAACGAGGGCGACGCCGATGCAGGTCACGACGATGCCGGCCAGGGTCAGGGCGGTAGGTTCGACCGAGAACATCAGCCATTCGAGCGCCACTGCGAAGATCGGCGTCAGGTAGAGCAGGCTCGTGACGCGCGTCGCCTCGCCCCGCCGCATCAGTGTATGCAGCGCATTGACGGCGAGGATGGAGGCGAAGATGACGAGAAACCCGATCGCCGCAACGAGCGGCCAGGCGAAACGCAGCGGAGCGCCTTCGATCCCGATCGCGAGTGGGACCATGACCAACAAGGCCGCCGCGAACTGGATCAGCGAACCCGCGCGCAGATCGACGGTCGCGCAGAACGCGCGCTGATAGAGCGTTCCGACCGTGATCGCGACAAGCGCGGTCAGCACTGCGACGACAGCGCCAGCGCTGATCGCGCGCACGTCGATCTTGTGCCAGACGACGAGCGCGACTCCGGCGAGCCCGGTGAACACGCCCAGCCACTGGGCCGGTCGCAGCCGCTCGCCGAGGAAAGCGGCAGCGATGCCGGCAGTCACCAGCGGCTGCGCGCCTAGCACGAGTGCCGTGACGCCGGCAGACATGCCGAGATACTGCGAATAGTGGCTGGCGCCGAGATTGGCGGCATGCATCAGCAGGCCGGCCACGATCACATGCATCCACGCCCGTGGTGTCGCCGGCCAGCGCAATCGCTCGCGGCGTTGCCAATAGAGGACAAGGGGCAGCAGCAGACAGAGGCCTGCGGCGAACCGCAGCGAAAGGAACGTGAACGGCGGTACGTACTGGAGCCCGGTCTTGCTGGCGATGTAGCCCGATCCCCAGACCGCCACGAAGAACCAGGCGAGAACCGGCGACGCGGTGAGCAGCGATTCTTTTTGCATTTCGGTGCAGAGGATTGTCGCAAACCCGGTCGCGCCGCGGGGTCAATGCCCAGGGGCTATCGCCGTCGTTGAGACATTCGTCATCCAGCACGTGTCGGTCAACAACCTGAATGTGGGCCGCAGCCCTGAAGAAGTGCTGCGCATCCTGGACAGGCTGCAGACCGATGAGTTGTGCCCTTGCAATCGCGCGGTCGGTGCGGCAACGCTCACCGCTCCGGCTGCGGCCGCGACGTTGAACTGAGGAGGCTCGAATGAACGCCGTCAACGCGATCAAGGCGCTGATCCCCGGCTACGCGAAGGATGTGCGCCTGAACCTCGACAGCACCATCGCACGCTCGACGCTGCGGCCCGCCGAGGCGCTCGGTGTCGCGCTTGCCGCCGCATATGCGAGCAAGAACGCGCGCCTGGTTGCCAAGGAGAGCGGCATGAGCGTGGATCAGCTGCGCGATGCCGGACGGATTGCTGCTGTGGTCGCCGCGGCAGCGAACGTGCTCGAGATCGAAAGCGAGGCGGCGCTCGCGGCGTAGCAGCGTTCTGTGTCGTTCGATATAGATCGGCGACCCGCACCAGTCGCTGATCTCTTATTGCTCCAGCTTGATGCCCTGGCGCTTGACGAGATTGGTCATCTTGTCACGCTCTGAAATGACTTGCGCGCGGAACTGGTCCGGCGTGTTGCCGACCGGCGCCGCGCCCTGCAGGCGCAGCTTGTCGCCGATCTCCGGCATTTGCAGGACCTTGACCGCGGCGTCATGCACTCGCTGCACGATTGCATCGGGAGTCTTCGCAGGCGCGACCAATCCATACCAGACCTGATCGTTGACCGACGCAAGGTTCAACTCGGCGAGAGTGGGCACGTTTGGCAGCACATCGAGCCGCTTGGGCGCCGCCACGGCGAGCGCGCGCAGGCGGCCACCTTGAACGTGCGGCAGTGAAGAGGGAAGGTTGTCGAACAGGACTTCGACCTGGCCGCCGATTACATCGTTGAGCGCCGGACCGGCGCCGCGGTACGGAATGTGCACGATGAATGTGTCCGAGGCGACCTTGAAGAGTTCACCCATCATGTGGCCGATGCCGCACGTTCCCGATGACGCGTACGAAACGCGCCCGGGATTCGCCTTCAGCCACTTGATGAATTCGTCCATGTTCTGCGCCTTCACCCGGCTCGGATTGACCGCGATCACGTTGGGCACTGCAGCCAGGTTGGTGATCAGCGCGAAATCGTCAGGCGACTTGTAGGGCAGCTTCGCGTTGCACGCGGGGTTCACCGCCATCGTCGAGACCGTCGCGATTCCCAGCGTGTAGCCATCCGGCGCCGCGCGTGCGACTTCGACTGCGCCGATCGCGCCGCCGCCGCCACCACGGTTCTCCACCACGACCGCCTGCCCGAGCTGCTTGCCGAGTTCGTCTGCGACCAGGCGGCCCACGATGTCCGTCGTTCCGCCGGGTGGGAACGGGATGATCAGACGAATCGGCCTGGTTGGATAAGTCTGTGCAATGGTGCCGACCGACGTCGCCGCAAGCAGCAACGAAGCGATCAGTCGAACCAGAAAGGACATCGGGAAGTCTCCAATGCGGGCGAATTCAGCGTAGCACGCAGCTTGCACTGGACTCGCCGCTGGCAAATCCGGACGCGCTGCACGGATTTCAGCGTGGTGTGGGGCGTACCATCGCGTCGCTCCGCATCGCGCGCGAGCGTTGTGCATCTGATTTGACCGCGACTTTGTCTTGCTGCCTCGGCAGGACAGAGCCGACTCGGGAAGGAATCAATGACCACCACGACCTCGCCGCGTGCGATCTGGACAGTGATCCTCACCGGCGCCGCATTCCTCATGGTGACGATGGGCATGCGCCAGTCGATGGGCCTGTTCGTCTCGCCGCTGAATACGTCGACGGGGCTCGGCATCGCCTCGATCAGCTTTGCCCTGGCGGTCAGCCAGTTCATCTGGGGCGCGGTGCAGCCGATCGCAGGAGCGTTTGCCGATCGCTATGGCACTGGTCGCGTGCTCGCAGCCGGCATCCTCATCCTCGCGGTCGGCACCGCGATCACGCCGCTGATGACGAGCACGATCGGGCTGATTTTCGCGATCGGATTCCTCAGTGCCGGTGGTTCTGGAGCCGGCAGTTTTTCCGTACTCATCGCTGCAGCGGCGCAGCGCCTGCCCGCCGAGCGCCGCGGTTTCGCCTCGGGCGTGATCAACGCGGGGGGCTCCTTCGGACAGTTCGTGTTCGCACCGCTCGCGCAGCGCCTGATCACCGGCCTTGGGTGGATGGGTGCGCTCTGGTCGATGGCGGTCATCACGCTGGCAGCGCTGCCCCTGGCGCGCTTGCTGCGCCGGCCACCAACACCGGCGGCCGCAAAGGCCGCTGCTGCCACCGACGATGGCGGCTTGCGCGGAGCCCTGCGCAACTCGCTCGCGGATCGCAGCTATCTGCTCCTGCATGCCGGTTTCTTCACCTGCGGTTTTCACATCGCGTTTCTGGTCACCCATCTCCCGGGCGAAGTGGATCTGTGCGGATTGCCGGCGAGCGTCGCCAGCTGGTCGCTCGCTCTCATCGGACTCGCCAACATCGCAGGCAGTCTCGCCGCGGGGTATTGGGTGCAGCGTTTTCGCAGCAAGTACGTCCTTGCGTGGATGTACGGCTCGCGCGCGGTGCTGGTCCTCGTCTACCTCGCCGCGCCCAAGACGGAACTCACGTTCTATCTGTTCGCGATCGGGCTCGGATTCACCTGGCTCGCGACGGTGCCGCCAACTGCTGCAGTCGTCGGCAAGCTGTTCGGCACGCGCTATCTGGCGACACTGTTCGGCCTGACATTGCTGTCGCATCAGATCGGCGCGTTCTTCGGCGCGTGGCTCGGCGGCATAGCGATCACTCAGCAAGGGAATTACCTGTGGATGTGGTACGCCGACGCGTTGCTCGCGGCGGCGGCGGCGCTGATCAACCTGCCGATCCGCGAGGCGCCGGTCGCGCCAGTCATGCCGCTCGTGCAGCAGCGGCCTGCCGGGTAGCGATGCAGGCCGGCGAACAGCGAGCCATGCTCGCGATCGCACTCGCGGCGGCGTTCGCCGACGGCAATCAATCCGATGCCGAGCGCGATCAACTGCGCCGCGTGACGGAAGCGCTGCAACTCGGCCAGGATTTCAATGTTCCCGCGCTCGTGCAGGATGTGCTGCTTCAACGCATCGACCTGGACGCGTTGGCCGCGCAGCTCGGCACGCCGCAGCTGCGTCAACTCGCGTTCGAATTCGCAGTCGGCGTCTGCGACGCGGACGGGTTGCGCAACGAGAGCGAGACGCGGTTTCTCGCCGAGTTGGGGCGGTCGCTTGGCCTGACACAACCGCAGATCGCAGGGCCGGCGGCGGCTGCGGATGCGATCGCCACGGTGCCGCTCGCGGCAGGGAGCGACGACAAGGCTGGCGTCGACAACGATGCGATGGAGAAGCTGATCCTCGACGCGGCGATCACGTGCGGTGCGCTCGAACTGCTCCCGCACACGCTTGCAACGATGGCCATCATTGGCTTGCAGATGCGCATGGTCTATCGCATCGGCGCTGCCCACGGCTATGAGCTCGAGCGCGAACACGTCAAGGATTTCCTCGCTGCCGCCGGCGTGTCGCTGACCGGCCAGTACCTCGAACAGATCGGGCGCGGCATCGTCGGCGGTCTGTTCGGAGCCGCGGCCGGGAACCTGGTCGGGGCGATTGCGCGCGGTGCGACCGGCGCGGCCTTTTCGTTTGCGACCACCTACGCCCTCGGCCATGTGGCCAGGGAGTACTACGCGGGCGGGCGCGTCATGAGCGCTGCGATGCTGCAACAGGCTTACGCGACGATGCTCGGACAGGCAAAAACGCTGCAGTCGCGCTATCAGCCCGAAATCACGCAGCGTGCCGGCAGCATCGATGTCACGCGGCTCGCTGGCCTCGTACGCGGACCCTGAAGCGATGAACCCGCGCGACACGCAGGCAGTTGCCAGTGCCGATCTCGAACGGCGTTTCGGCGGCGTTGCGCGCCTGTACGGCGCGCGCGCCTACGAGCGCATGCGCGCATCGCATGTAGCGGTGGTCGGCATCGGCGGCGTCGGTTCGTGGGCCGCCGAAGCGCTCGCGCGCTCGGCAGTCGGCACCCTCACGCTGATCGACCTCGATCACATCGCCGAAAGCAACACCAACCGGCAGGTGCATGCGCTCGGCGACGAGTTCGGCAAGGCGAAGGTGGTCGCGATGGCCGAACGTATCAACGCGATCAACCCGAGCGCGCGGGTGAACGTCATCGAGGAGTTCGTTACCCCGGAAAACGCGGCGACGATCGTGCCCGAGTGCGATGCGGTGCTCGATTGCATCGACCAGGTCGCGGCCAAAGCCGCATTGCTTGCCGCATGCCACGCGCGAGGACGCGCCGCGTTCACGAGCGGGGCTGGTGGCGGCCGCACGGATCCGACGCGAATCCGCTCGGGTGATCTGGCGCTGGCCGATGGCGATCCTCTGCTCGCCAAAGTGCGGTATCGCTTACGGCGTCATCACGGATTTGCGCGGGAGAAGGTCGATGCCAACGGGCATGTTCGTGTGTCCAAATTCGGTATCACCGCGATCTACTCTGACGAGCCGATCCGCGGGAAAGCAGGTGGGGGCGCGGCTCTCGCGTGCGCCGGTTACGGTTCGGTCGTCACGGTGACGGCCAGCCTCGGTCTGGCGCTCGCAGCAAGCGCATTGCAGCGAATCGCCGATCGCGGCGTGGACAAAGAAACTCCCGATTGACGCGCAGCGGGCGTCGTCGCATCCTTGTCCCTCAGTGCGTTCGGCCAGTACGGAGAACGCAGATGATCCGCAAGATCCTGGTCCCGACCGATGGTTCGGAGCTGTCGGTCAAGGCGATCCGCGGCGCCGTGGAGGTCGCCAAGAAACTCGGAGCGAAGATCGTGGGCATGACGGCGATCGAGCCTTATTCCTTTTCGTCGATGTCGGAATACCGGCCCGAGACGTTCGAGGTCTTCGAGAAGCGCACCGAGACGATTGCGAAGGAACGGCTGAAGCAGGTCGAATCGATCGCGAAGGCCGCCGATGTGGAGTTCGAGACCAACGTGAGCAAGTCGTTTTCCCCGTACGAAGCGATCATCGAGGCGGCGACCGAAACGGGCTGCGACGCGATCTTCATGGCGTCGCACGGGCGGCGTGGACTCAATGCGGTATTGCTCGGCAGCGAGACGCAAAAGGTTCTGACCCATTCGCGCATTCCGGTCATGGTGTATCGGTAGATACGCCACGCAGTGCGGGCATCGAGCCCGCCATCTGAAGGGCCTCTGCTTCCCAGGAAGCGAGGCCCTTCGTCTTTGATGTGCGTCCCGCCGAGCGTCGGCGCGCTCAGGTCGTGCGTCGCTGCCCCATCTCGCGCCGGATCCAGTCATGCATGTGCACGATGCCATCCTCGTGCGGCGTGTGAAACGGACCCGAATCGTCCTCGCCGGCGAGCCACAGCGCCTTGCGGCCGCGGTGCAGGCGCGTGCAGATCGCGGCATCCTCGGCGGCGCTTTCGGCGTAGGCGGCCTGATGCGCTTCGACGATGTGCGGCTCGAATGCCTTGATCTCTTCCGGGTAGTAGAACTCGACGCAGTTGGTCGTGTGATCCGGCGAGCGCGGGATCAGCGTGCTGACGACGAGGCAGTACGGATACCACTCGAGCATCACGTTCGGATAGAGGATCGACCAGACCGTGCCGTACTTCGGCAGCGTTCCGCCGGAGAACTGCAGGATCGCGTCGCGATAGCGCTGGTAGTTGGGCGAGACCTGGACCTTGAGTTCGTCCTTGATGCCGAGGATCTGGTAGCTCCAGTGACGGCCGAATCCCCACTCGTAGTTCCCGGCGTCGACGAACTTCTGCAAGCCCGGGTGCATGGCTTCGACGTGATACAACTCGAGGAAGATCTCCAGGAAGTTCTTCCAGTTGAACGGGCACTCCTCGACGACCATCCGGTCGTAGACGAATCCGGAAAAATCGTAGTCGGCCGCCAGGTTGAAGTCGGCAAGATCGGCCGCCGCATTGCGCGGTCCGGCGAAGAGCAGTCCGTGCCACTTGTGCACCGGTACTTTAGGGAGCGCGCAGTCCGGAGTGCGGTCGAAGTCGGGCGCGCCGAGAAGCTTGCCGTTCAGGTCGTAGGTCCAGCGATGCAACGGACACACGATGTTCTGCACGTGGCCCCGGCCTTCGAGCAGCAAGCCCTGGCGGTGCCGGCAGGTGTTCGACATCAGGTGGATTCCATCC
>Ga0335084_10001371_pt1 | contig 22766 bp, 24 predicted proteins | sample Lox_Sample_44_FD_206721 | JGI IMG/M metagenome (GOLD analysis project Ga0335084, IMG submission 206721) | Soil microbial communities from Loxahatchee National Wildlife Refuge, Florida, United States - Lox_Sample_4.4 | ecosystem: Environmental > Terrestrial > Soil > Wetlands | place: USA...
GGTGGACCGCTTCGCCCCCCGCTTCGCCTTCAACTTCACGGCGGGGACCCACCTCTTCGAGGAGGCGGCGAAGTTCCGGGCCACGCGCCGCCTGTGGGCCCGGCTCATGCGTGAGCGCTTCGGCGCGACGCAGCCGGCCAGCTGGGCGTTCCGGACCGGGGCCGGCTCCGGCGCCAGCCAGCTCACCGCGCAACAGCCCGAGAACAACCTCATCCGGGTGACGCTCAACGCGCTCGCCGCCATCCTCGGCGGAGCCCAGTCGCTGCACACGGCCGCGTACGACGAGGCCCTCGCGCTACCGACCGAGCAATCCGTCAAGCTAGCCCTGCGGACCCAGCAGGTGCTGGCCTACGAGGCGGGCCTGACCGAGGTGATCGACCCGCTCGCGGGGTCCTACTACGTGGAGGCGCTGACGACCGAGATCGAGGCGGGTGTCCGCTCGCTCATGGACGAGATCGAGCGGCGGGGCGGCGTGATCGCCGCCATCGAGTCCGGGTGGACGCAGCAGCAGATCGCCGACGCCTCGTACGAGCGCCAGCGCCAGGTCGAGGCCGGAGAGCGGGTGGTCGTCGGCGTGAACCGCTTCGTCGAGGAAGACCCGGTGCACGTGGCCATCCATCGCCACCTCGAGGCGGTGGCGGCCGAGCAGGCTGCCGCCCTCCGAGCGCTGCGGGAGGAGCGGGACGCCCGCCAGGTGGCCCGCACACTCGACGCGCTGCGGGCGGTCGCCGTCGGTGACGGCAACGTCATGCCCGCGCTCGTGGAAGCGGTCAAGGCCTACGCGACGATCGGGGAGATCTGCCGGACGCTGCGTGAGCTGTTCGGGGAGTATCGGGCCGCGCAGGTGTATTGAGCGGAAAGAGTCCCTCGCCCTCTCCCCCGGCAAGAGGGAGAGGGCCAGGCTAGGAGCGCGCCTCCGCACCGATGCGGTCTGGCGTCCAGGGTGGCTCGAAGGTGATGACCACCGCCACGTCTTCCACGCCGGGGATCTGCCCGACCGCGCGCTGGACCCATTCGGTCATGGCGTCGTGAAGCGGGCAGCCCTGGGTTGTCAGGGTCATCGTGATACGGACCCGACCGGCGTCGATCTGCACGTCGTAGATCAAGCCCAGGTCGACCACCGACATGCCGAGCTCGGGGTCGAAGACCTCCCGGAGCGCTTGTGTGACTTGCTCGCGGCTGATCGTCATGCCGCGGATCTTCCGCCCGCCGGCTGATGGGCGCAACCGGGATCCTCGGCCAGGGGATCCCCGGTGAGGGCATACGCCCGGGCGCGACTGCCGCCGCAGCGGCTGCGCCACTCACAGCGCCCGCAGCGTCCGCCCAGGCGTGCCGGGTCCCGCAGCTCGACGAAGAGCGGGTGCTCGCGGTAGACGGTCACCAGATCATCCCGGCGGACGTTCCCGGCAGGTATCGGCAGGAACCCGCTGGGGCAGATCCTGCCGACGTGGTCCACGAACACGAACCCGTTGCCATCCGTGACCGCGCGCGGTGCCCGCAGAAACTGGTGGCGGTCGATCGTTTGCGTCTCACGCTCGTCCGGCTGGGCGAGCACGCGGTGGTAGTGCGGCGCCTCCGTCGTCTTGATCCCGAAGGGGACGCGAGGCTGCAGGTTCGCGGCCCAGCGGAGCACGGTCTCGATCTCGTCGGCGTCGAGGCCCTGATCGGCCTGGGCTCGCCCCACCGGGATCAGGAAGAAGAGCGCCCAGAGCACGGCTCCGAAGCCGGCCACCTGATCGACCAGCGCCGGCAGCTCCCCGATGGTCTGGCGGGAGACGGTGGTGTTGACCTGGAGCCCGAGACCGAGCGCGCGCGCGTGCTCGATGATGCGGAGCGTGTGGCGGTGGGAGCCGCGCACGCGGCGGAACGCGTCGTGAGCCTCCGGGCTGCCCGCGTCGAGGCTCACTGCGAGGCGCGCCAGGCCCGCCTGCTGCAGGGTGCGGAGCTTCTCCTCGGTGACGGCCGCCGTCCCGCTCGGGGTCAGCGATACGACGAGCCCGGCGCGGGTGCCGTGGGCCACCAGCTCGGCGATGTCGGGACGGCGGAAGGGATCGCCCCCGGTGAAGACCACCAGCGGTGGCGGATTCCCGAAAGCCGCGATGCGATCCAGGAGCGCTCGGCCCTCGTCCGTGGTGAGCTCGCCGGGATCGCGGCGCGGCATCGCCTCGGCCCGACAATGCACGCAGGCCAGCGCGCAGGCCCGCGTCGTCTCCCAGATGGCGATGAACGGGCTCCGCGAGAAGATCGACTCGCTCATCTCACGTGCTCCTCGGCGCGAACCGGAGAGCGCGACGCTTCCTCGCGCGGCGAGCGCGGACCGGGGGAGTGCGGGGGCCGTTTCTGGGCCGCCGCATGAGACAAATGCCCCAGGATCCGGGCCAGCGCGGCCGCGAAGGCCACCGCTCCGATCGTCACCACGGCACCGGATCCGCGGATCCACACAGCGTCGCCGACGAACACGGAGACGGCCAGCAGCAGCATGCCGCCGGTGAGGAGCGCGTAGGCCAGCCCTTCGAGACGAGGGGAAGAGAGCTGGGCCAAGGTGGGCACCGTCCCCCGGCCGACCCGCGGGCTGTACGAGCGGTACCAGACGAGGAACGGCACGATCTTGAGCATCATGCCGACGATGGTGAGCGACATCCAGCCGCCAAGGACGACGACGGCATACGCCAGCGCCACCCGCGGTCCCGACAGAAGATCGGCGGCCAGCGCCACGCCGAGGATGGCCGCAGGCGGGACGAAGGCCGTCGCGGTGAGCGTGAAGCGGAGCCCCCAGTCCAGCCCCGGCCGCTTCCTGGCGCCCGCCATCTCGAGCACCCAGACCACGTGACCCAGCGTCGCCGCGGCCACGGCCAGGGCCCCGAGGACCGACAGGCCGGGAATCCCCAGCAGCCCCACCGCGACCGCCGGCACGCCGAGAGCCAGGCCCCAGAGCTGCAGGAGGCAGGCCCAGCGCCGAGGCGCGGGCGCGAGGAGAAACATCGGGTACACGCGCGCGGCCACGCCGAAGATCATCGGGGTCACCCACCCGAGGAGCGCCAGCTGCACGTGGGCGTGCAGGACGGGGAAGAACTCGCCCGGGAGAAACGGCCAGAGGTGGTTGACCGCGAGGGCCAGGCCGAAGAGGGCGGTCACCGCGAGCGCGCCGTAGGCCAGCATCACCAGGCGCGCGGTGAAGGTCCACTGCGTGAAGCCCCGCAGGCTCAGGCCGATATTGAGCAGATGCAGGGCGATCCCGACAGCCAGCAGGCCGGCCGCGGCGGCCAGGCCGGGCCAGGTGCCGAGATAGAAATGCGCGACCATGCCGATGACCGCGACGGCGAGGATGGCGAGCTGCCAGCGGGCGACCCGCTCGCTCCAGATCAGGCGCTCGAGCACGATGGGGATGAGCTGGTAGCTGGCGCCCATGATGGCGAGCGTGATCCAGCCGAGGGTCACGGTATGGGTGAGGGCGACCAGCCGGGGGTGATAGTAGTGGCCGGCCAGCTCAGGGGCGAGCCACGCGGTGCCCGCCGCGCCGACCACGAAGGCGACGGCGGCGCACACCAGGTAGGCGAGAGGCACCAGCGGCGACGGGCTGCTCCCGGGTCGGGAGAGCATGGTCAGGTCTCGCGCCTCCGTATGCGGATGCGCACCAATCCGGGCTCTGGCTCGTCGGTCTCGTGAACGCAGCCCCGGTCGTCGAGCTGGGGATAGAGGAACATCGGCCGGCGCTCGTGGTGCACTTCCAGCTCCTCGCCCGGGCCGAGCCGTTCGATCTCCTCGAGCACCCGCACCATCGGCTGCGGCGGCTCGAGGCCCCGGACGTCGAGGACACTGCGCCGGCCGGCCCCGGTCGTCGGCTCCGGTACGGGCGGTCGGCTCGCAGGCGCGGGGCCGGGCCCACGGTAGAACGACACCAACCAGTCGTCTGGCGCCCGGCGCTCCGTCCAGTGGGCGAGCCCACGCTTGCGGAGGACGTCGTAGAGCGGGACGGGCTCGAAGGGAGCGCGCAGCACCAGCACCTCGTCGTCGGCGAGCGCCCTGACCGCGGCCATGATGCGTCCAAACGGCTCCTCGCCTCGGCGGATGTCCTCCCTCACGTCGAGGTGCACCCGCCGACCTTCGTCCACATCGGCCAGCGCGCGCGGGGGTCCGCCCTCCGGCGTCTCGTTCCCTTCCGGGGAGCGGGCAGGGTCACGGGGAGCGGGGTGAGGGGCAGGCGCCCCCGGGGCCTCCCCCACCGCGATGCGCAGCACGGTGAGCAGCTCGTCCACGGGAGCGCCCGCCATGCGGGCGGCCTGGGCCACCGTCACCCGCGGCGCCATGATCCGGCGCAGCAGGCGGTTCCTGAGCTGCTTGAAGTGCGGATGGTAGCTCGCCAGCACGTCGATCAGCTCGGGGTGCTCGTCCAGGAGCCGGGCCACCGTGATGTCACCCGAGATCATGCCGGTGTCTTCGGTGGCTCGTTCAGCGCGGCAGGATGGCGCCGCCGGGCTTTACCGACGAATCGTGGTTGCAGCTGCACTCGTGAGGCATGTCGACCCTCCTTCGCGCCCACGATAGCGCCCGCCGCTCGACGCCCCTATGACCACCGTCATAAGCGGGGAGCGCGCTCAGCGCGCGGGCGGTGCGGCGGCGGGAGGCATCCGTACCCGCCACCACATGTTCAGCACGAAGAGCGCGGCGCCGCCCAGCTGCCCGATGCCGCCCAGCGCGATGATCCAGCGCAGGCCGAGGGCGCCGGTCAGCGCGACGACGACCTCGGCGAGCGCCCGCAGCGCCGTCGCCACCGCCATCATCCAGTACGCTATCTCGGCCAGCTCTGGCCGGTAGCGCGTGTCGTCGCGCGCGGGGCGCGGGAACATCCAGGTGGCCACGCCCATCACCATCATGAGCATGAAGCCCACCAGCAGGAGATGCGCGTGCGCGGTGGTGAGCAGACGCGGGGGGGTGACGTCGAAGACGAACTGGGCCGTCACGATGTAGCCGCCGAGCAGGAGCCCTGCGAGGAGGAAGACGAAGCTGGTCTTGATGTACCTTCGGACCAGGGGGGTCACGCTACTCGGTCTCGCCCTCCGCCAGCGCGTGGAGGCCCGCCAGGTCGCCGAGGGCGAGTCGCCCGCCCACGTCCGAGAGCAGGCCGTCCTTCAGCCAGCGGCTCACGACGCGAATGGTGGTCTCGACGGTGGTGCCGGTCATGTCGGCCAGGCTCTGCCGCGTCAGGTGGAAGGGCAGGGTCACGCCGTCCTTCCCCCGCGTTCCTTCGCGCTTGGCCAGCCGGAGCAGAGCCGCGGCAAGGCGCGCCTCCACCGGATCCACCGCGAGGGACTTGACCGAGTCGTGGGCGGCGCGGAGCCGCCGACCGATCATGAGCGCCATCTCCTTGATGAACGCGGGATGGCGCTCGGCGAGCGCGATCACCGGATCGGCCGGGATCTTGAGGACCACGGTGGGCTCGGTGGCCTGGGCGGAGGCGGGGTAGGGGCGCTTCTCGATCACGGCCACCCCGCCGAAGACCTCACCCGGGCCCAGCAGTTCGAGCACGACGTCCTTTCCGGTCTTCGACTGCCGCAGGATCTTCACGTGACCGGATTTCACGACGTAGAACCAGCGGGGAGCATCGCCCTCCATGAAGACGTGGGCGCGCGCCCGATGCGGCTCTTCCGTGACGAGGCCGGCGAGCGCCTCGATCTCGCGCGCGGGGAGCCCGGCGAAGACTGCATTCCCGCGCAGGAGCGCCGCGACGTCCTTCGCTGACATCGGCGGCAGGATAGCATGGCCCCGGGGCCCACAGGCGGCCCCGACGGGGAGCCCTTTCGGAGCGACCGTATAAGACCTTGGTCCTATTGCTATCCGCCGCCGGTCGCGTACGCTTTCGAAAGGAAGTCCGTCGGCCCTCGTCCGCGCTGAATATCAGCGAGGCCGACCCTGCCCGAGCCGCACTCGGGGCCGGTCCTCCGTGGCATTTTGACACGATCTGGATGCCGGCCGGTACGTTCCGGCCGGTCGACATCCCGGACCTCGTGCTCTCGTTCCGGCGCAGTGAACCTCAACACAAAGGAATGGATATGCGTACAGCGACATCTGGGATCCTGATGCTCGTCGGCGTGGCGCTCCTCGCGGGCGCCTGTGCAACATCGGAGGAATGGGCGGACTGGCGCTCGCACACCACGCACTTCGCCTCCGGGCAACACGCGACGTTCTCGCTTCAGAACAACAAGGATGGCTCGAACCCGCGCGTGAGCCGAGCCGATGTCGAGGCCGCGCGCACCGAATCGTGGTGGGGCAAGGCGATCACCGTCAATCCCGATCAGATCTTCCAGAACTAATCAAGGAGGCCCCGATGAGACTCAGAGCCCTTGCCCTCGTGGTACCGACCGTCGGCCTGGCCTTGATGCTGGCCGGCTGCCCGAAGCGTCCGATGACCACCGCGGTGTCGGCGCCGCCGCCGGCCGCGCCGGCCCCCGCGCCGGCCCCGGCTCCCGCCCCGACCCCGCTCGTGGCGGCCCCGGTGGTCCCACCGACCCCGGCTCCCACCCCGCCTCCGGCTCCGCCCAAGGAGTACATGCCCAACGCGAACCTCAAGCGAATTCACTTCGATTTCGACAAGGCGGTGATCCGTCCGGATGACGCCAAGACCCTGGACGTCAGCGCGGCGTGGCTCAAGGCCAACCCGAACCAGCTCGTCTTGATCGAGGGGCACTGCGACGAGCGTGGGACCAGCGAGTACAACCTGGCCCTGGGTGACCGGCGGGCGCGCGCGGCCACGAACTACCTGGTGGCGCAGGGGATCGCGGCCGCTCGCATCACGATGATCTCGTACGGCAAGGAGCGGCCGCTCTGCCAGGAGCGCACCGAGGCCTGCTGGGCGCAGAACCGGCGCGACGAGTTCTTGACCAAGGAACGATAGGGGGTCGCGCGAGACCGCCCGGCTCGGGACGAGCGCGTTCACCAGCGCCGCGCAGGTCGCCCGCCTCATCGCGAAGCGGTGGCGTGGCGGGCGAATGTGCTCATCGGGATGGACGTCGCTCATCCCGAGCCTGATCTGGTCGGGCTCTCGACCGAGATCAAGAGCCGCCGCTTCTTCGTGAGCTGAGTGGCACCCGGGTCACCTGCGTGGCAGACTGAGCGCGGGAGGTGTCCACCATGTCGACTCCACGTTCCGGCGCTGGCAATCGTCCCCCCGGCTGGCAGCAGGAGCACGCGCGCCGATACCTCGAGACCGGCGGGAAGGATGGACACATCTGGGAGGGAGTCCCGACCCTCCTGCTCACGACCACCGGCCGGCGCTCCGGTCAGCCGCGGACGACGCCGCTCATCTACGGCCGGGACGGCGACCGCTACGTCGTGGTGGCCTCGCGGGGTGGGGCGCCCGCGCATCCAGCCTGGTACGAGAACCTCGCCGCGCAGCCCGAGATCTGGGTGCAGGTGATGGCCGATCGCTTCAAGGCCCGCGCCCGCACCGCGTCGGCCGCGGAGAAGCCGGCCCTGTGGAAGAAGATGGCCGCGATCTGGCCGCCCTACGAGGAGTACCAGCAGCGGACGCCACGCGAGATCCCGGTCGTGCTGATCGAGCGGGTGTGAGGCGGTCACGATGAACGGGGATTCGCGCGCGGTCGCCCAGGTCGTCAGACCGGAGCCGGTGGTGGAGGGAGCCGGCGTGCATCTGCACCGCAGCATCGGCACCCGCCGGCTCGATCACCTCGATCCGTTCTTGCTGCTCGACCACTTCGAATCGGCGCGGCCCGAGGAGTACGAGCCCGGCTTTCCCTATCATCCGCATCGCGGCATCGAGACGGTCACGTTCGTCCGCACCGGCGAGGTCGCGCATCGCGATTCGCTCGGGCACCGGGGCCGCATCGGGGCCGGTGACATCCAGTGGATGACGTCCGGCAGCGGCATCCTCCACGAGGAGATGCCCCAGGTGCGGCCCGAAGGCATCGGGGGGCTGCAGCTCTGGCTGAACCTGCCCGCGCGGGAGAAGATGACGCGGCCCAAGTACCGCGATCTGACCGCGACTCACCTGGCCGAGATCGAGCTCGACGGTGGGGCGCGGGCCCGCGTGATCGCGGGCGCCGCGGCGGGCGGCCGCCTCGCGGGGCCGGTCGAGGGGTTGGCGGTGGCGCCGAAGTTCCTCGATGTGACACTGCCCGCGGGCACGACCTTCCGGGAGGCGGTGCCGCGCGGCCACACCGCGTTCGCGTACGTCGACCGCGGCACGGTGCGCTTCGGACCCGATCAGAAGCCGGCGCCCGCTCCCGCGCTCGTCGTCTTCGGCGACGGCGACCTGGTGGAGGCCGCCGGCGCCCCCGAGGGCGGGCGCTTCCTGCTGGCCGCGGCGCGCCCGCTCGGGGAGCCCATCGCCCGGCACGGCCCGTTCGTGATGAACACGCGCGCGGAGATCGAGGAAGCGCTGCGCGACCTGCGCACCGGCCACTTCATCCGCGCCGACCCGCGCGACGCCTAGACGCGCCGGCGTGGACTCTCCGCTCGCCCTGGCTCACGCCCTCGCGCTGGGCGTCGCTTCGGTCATCTTCGCGTTGCTGGCGGTGAGCCGGCCGACCACGTCGCCGGGCGGGCCCATCGGCCGGACGTGGGGCGGCGGGCTGGTCGCGGCGGGTGGCCTCCTCGTCGGACCCGCCCTGATCAGCGGGCTGGTCCTCGTGTTGACGATGCCCGGTGGCGTGCCCGCGCTCGTCGGCACCCGTCACGGGCGGCTCCTGCTGCTGCAGTCGGTGCTGCTCGGCGTGAGCCTCATCCTGCTCGCGGCCGTGGCGCGGCGGATCTCGCGCCCGGACCCTGGGGGCCTCAGGGGGCTGCTCGCGATCGAGGCCGCGCTGGGGCTCGGCATGACCCTGGTGGCGACGAGATTGGCGGTCCTTCCGGCGGCCGCTCCGGAGCCCCTCATCTGGCCGTTCCACTTCCGGCTGGCCCCGGGTGTGATGTGGAGGGCCCCGAGCGTGCAGGGCCAGGTCATCGTGGGGGCCGAGATCGTGGTGGGCGGAATCCTGGCGCTGGCCATGGCGTATCGGATGCGGGGCTGGCGTCCCCTGCTGGTGGCCGCGGGTGTCGGGCTCTCGGTCCTGGGCGTCTACAAGGCGCTCTCGGCGCTGACCCTCGACGCGTATCCCACCACGTATGCGCGCCCGGTGGTGGCTCCCACGCCGGAGTCCATCCGGCATGGCCGGGAGCTCTTCGCGGCCCACTGCGCGGCCTGCCACGGAGCCACCGGGCGCGGCGACGGACCGGCGGCGGCCGGCCTGCTGCAGCGTCCGGCCGACCTGACCGCCTCGCACACGGCGGACCACACGCCGGGCGACATCTTCTGGTGGCTCACCCACGGCCTCGGCCTCGCCATGCCGGCCTTCGGCGATCAGCTCTCGACCGAGGAGCGGTGGCATCTCGTCAACTTCGTCCGCTCCCTGTCCGTCCCGGCGGCGGCCGGAAGCGGCCGTGGACGATGAGACCGGCCGGGCGGGCCTTGTCATCCACCGGAGGGGCACGTATCCTCGACGATGTGCAGGACGAGGCCCGCGCCGAAACGATGACGCGACGTGACCGCGGCGTGAGCCGGGCGCGCGGTGTCGTGCTGACCCTGCTGCTGGTCGGGACGGCGACGACGTCGTGGGCCCACGAGGGCCGGCATGCCCCGGCTCCGGTCGTGGAGCCGGCTCCGGTCTCCGCTCTCGACTCCGGCGCCGCCGGTCTGCTGGCCCTGGTCGGGCTCGCCGGGGTGATCGCCCTCGCGGCGCGCCGGCCCCGGCGGCCGATCCTGGCTCTGGGGGTCGCGGTCCCGCTCCTCGTGTTGGGCGTCGAGGCCCGTCTTCACGCCGTGCACCATCTCGGCGATCCGGCCCGCGCCGCCGAGTGCACGGTGGCCGTCGCGACGGCCCACCTGACCGGCAGCCCGGCGGACGCGGTCACCGCTGACGTCGTCGCCGCGCCGGCTCTGTACCTGGTCCTCCCGGGGCTTCCGGCTCCGATCCCGCAGCGCCCGCCCGCGACACACGAAGGCCGCGCTCCTCCCGCTCCGATCGTCTGACCCGCGGTTGTCCCGGAGTGCCGCCGCGAGGCCGGGTCCTGCCTGCCTCGTCGACGGCTCCAATGTGCCGTCCACGTTTCACCGGAGGTGTCCATGCGAGGTCTGCGGGCGAGTGGAGCGATCACGATCGGAATCGTCTGCCTCCTGCTGGCAGGCTCGGCGGGCGCGGCCCAGTTCAAGGGCGGCCTGCTGACGCCTCCCCGGCCGGCAACGGATCTCGCCCTGACCACGCAGGACGGCAACGAGTTCCGGCTGAGCCGGGAGCGAGGCAAGGTCGTCGCGCTCTGGTTCGGTTACACCTACTGTCCGGACGTCTGCCCAACCACGCTCGCCGATCTGTCCCAGGCCCAGCAGCGGCTGGGCAAGGACGCCCGGCGACTCCGTATCGTTCTGGTGACAGTGGATCCCGAGCGCGACACCCCGGCGCGGCTGCGCGAGTACGTCAGCGCCTTTGGCGGCGCGTTCACCGCGCTCACCGGGCCACCCGAGCGGCTCGCCGAGGCGCGGAAGGCCTACGGGGTGGTCGCCGAGAAGCGCGTCGTCCCCGGCACCGCCGCCACCTATCTGTTCGATCATTCGGCGTTCGTCTACGTCGTGGATCCGGCCGGGCAGCTCCGGCTGATGTTCCCGTTCGGGATGTCGGTCGACGACATGGTCCACGACATCAAGCTGCTCCTCCAATAGGCACTCGACAGGAGATCATCGATGCGACACTCCCTGCGACTCACCACGATCGGCACCGCGGTCTGTTTCCTGCTCGCCGGCCTCGCCCTGGCCGAGATCACTCGCGCCCAGGGCCAGACCATCAAGGCGTCGAACGCGTGGGCCCGCCGCGCTCCCGCCATGGGCTCGGGCACGGGCCACATGGACAAGACGGAGAAGATGGGCTCCATGGACAAGATGGACAAGCCCGACAAGATGGGCTCCATGGAGAAGATGGACAAGATGGACAAGATGGGCGGGGCAGGCAACGGCGCGATCTACGTCACCCTCAGCAACTCCAGCGCGCAGGCCGACTCGCTCGTCTCCGCCTCGAGCGACGTGGCGCAGACCGTCGAGCTGCACGAGGTCAAGCACGACGGTGGGGTCATGAAGATGCGGCCGGTTCAGGCTATCCCGGTGCCCGCCAAGGGCAAGACCGAGCTCAAGCCCGGCGGCTACCACATCATGCTGCTCGGCCTGAAGCAAGATCTCAAGCCGGGCGAGAAGGTCCCGGTCACGCTCAAGTTCGAGCGCGGCGGCGAGGTGCGCGTCGAGGCGGTGGTGAAGTAGACCCGCGATGCGCCGCCCATCTCTCTACCAGGCCCAGCTATGGCTCCTGGCCGCACTGGCCGCGCTGGGCGTGGTGGCCGCGGGATGGGCGGCGCTGGCCCCGCTGCCCGCGCTGCCCAAGGAGCGCGTGATCGTCATCCCCAAGGGGGCGAGCGCCCTCAGCCCCCAGCCGTTCCCATCGGACATCCACCTCACGCTCGGGCTGCAGGACGTCCTGGTGCTCCGCAACGAGGACGGTCGGCCGCAGCTCGTCGGCGGCATCGAGGTGGGCGCCGGGCAGAGCCTCAGCATCCCCTTCTACCGGGTGCAGGACTTCCAGCTCGCCTGCTCGGCCCACCCGAGCGGCCAGCTCCGGATCTCGGTGGCGGCCAAGCCGGACCCGGGGCTCGGCCGGCTCTGGTGGCGGCTCGAGCGGCTGCGCGGCTACCTCGCTACTTGAGCTTCAGGTCCTCGGCGGGCCCGACGTACGGGTAGCCCTGGATCAGGCCGGCGGCCGGCTGCTCGACTCGCCCTCCCACGCCCCACAGGAAGGCCTGCTGGAAGATGGGCGCGGCCAGCACCTGGTCCGCGATGATCTTCTGGATCTGGTGCAGCAGCGCCTCGCGCTGCTTGCGATCCGTCTCGTTGGCCTGGCGCTGGAAGAGATCGTCGATCTCGGGCCGGGTGCCGTACGCGTAGATACCGCTCTTGGTGAAGAAGGGCTCGATCCGCGCGGCCGCGTTGCCGGCCGCCCCGGTGGCCCCGATCAGGAGTCCGTGCACCTTCTTCTCCCGCCAGGTGGTCATGAAGGTGGCCCGCTCCATCGTGCGCACCGACGTCCGGATGCCGACGGCCTGGAGGTACCCGCCTACCGCCTCGCCCAGCGAAGTGTAGGGCGGTAGCGGGGTGAGGTCACCCGCGTCGAAGCCGTTCGGATAGCCGGCCTCGACCAGGAGCTGCTTGGCCCGCTTGGGATCGAACGCGGGCGGCTCCATCTTCAGCGCGAAGTCGAACTCGGGCGGCACGAACGCGATCGCGGGCTTGCCGAGCCCCAGCATCTCCGCCTGGTTGATCGCGTTGCGGTCGATGGCGAGGCTCGCGGCCAGCCGCACCCGGCGGTCGTGCCACGGGGACTTCGGGTCCCACTGATCCAGGAAGTCCAGCCAGTAGACGCCGTAGAGCAGCGGCGCGACCACCCGGATGCCCGGCGTCCGCTGCAGGTCGGAGGCGATGGCCCCGCCGAAGAGGTAGGCGAGGTCCACCTCGCCCGTCTTCACGGCGGCGGCGCGCGTCGACTCGTCCGGGATCGAGCGCATGACCAGCCGCTTCACCTGCGGGGCCTTGCGCCAGTAGTCGGGGAAGGCGTCCACGGTCAGCTCGATGCCGGGCGTGAACGACGCGAACTTGTAGGGCCCCGCCCCCACCGGCGCCTTCTTGTAGGCCTCCTCGCCGACCCGCTCGATGTACTTCTTCGGCACGATCCAGCCCGCGCCGGTGGCGGAGGTGCCGTAGAAGGCCATGAAGTCGGGCCACGGCTCCTTGAGCACGAAGCGCGCGCGGTTGGGCGCGACGACCTGCACCTCCTTCACCTTGTCCTTGAGCAGCTTGGCCCCGCTGCCCTTGTAGCGCTCGAACGAGAACTTCACGTCGTCGGCGGTCACCGGGTCGCCGTTGTGGAACTTCGCGTTCTTCCGCAGGACGAACTCGTAGCTGAGCCCGTCCTTGGCCATCGTCCAGGACTCGGCCAGGCTCGGGGTCATGATGTTGCCCGGCATCGGCTTCACCAGCGCGTCGTGCAGGACGTAGAGCACCATGAACGGCGTGATCAGCGCCTCGGTCTCGCCGGGCTCCAGCCAGCGCGACACGAGCGTCACGTGCACGCCGATGGCGAGGGTCCCGTCCGGCGGCGCGGCTGCGGCGGGAGAGGCTCCGCCGAGGATCGAGACGATCAGGAAGAGGGTCAGGAACGTGGCGGTCGCGGGCATCGGTCACACCTCCCTGGAGATTGACGCAGATGGTGCGATGGACCAGGTCCAGGAGTCAAGGGATCTGGCAATGCCAGCCCGGAGGCGCTCGTCGTATGATTCGCGCGTCTGGCCATGAGGATCATCGCGCACGTCGACATGGACGCCTTCTACGCCTCCGTCGAGGAGCGGTATCACCCCGAGCTGCGGGGCCGGCCGGTGGTCGTCGGGGCCGATCCGAAAGGGGGAACCGGCCGCGGCGTCGTGACGGCCGCGAGCTACGCGGCGCGAAAGTACGGGATCCGCTCGGCCCTGCCGATCTCGCGGGCATGGCGCCTGGCGGAAGCCGCCCGGAGAAAGGGCGAACCGGAGACCGTGTTCGTCCGGGGCAACCGGGCGCTCTACCTCGAAGTGTCGGGCCGGATCATGGCCATCATCGCCCAGGGAGCCGACGCATTCGAGGAGGCGAGCATCGACGAGGCCTATATCGATCTGTCCTCCCTGGCCGACCTGGAGGGGGCCCGGGACCACGCCCGTCGGCTCAAGGGGGAGATCCTCGATCGCGAGGGCCTGACGTGCTCGGTCGGCATCGGGCCGAACAAGCTCGTGGCCAAGATCGCCTCCGACTTCCGCAAGCCTGACGGGCTCACCGTGGTGCCGCCCGACGAGGTGCAAGGGTTCCTGGATGGCCTCTCCATCCGGGTGATCCCGGGGATCGGGCCCAAGACCGAGGGCTTTCTTCACGAGAAAGGTATCAGGCTCGTGGTCGAGCTCCGCCGACTCGAGGTCGCCCAGCTTCGCGGATGGCTCGGGAAGGGCGGCGAGGATCTCCACCGGAAGGCGCACGGCCTCTCGGACGATCCGGTGACGAACGAGTGGGAGCGGAAGTCGGTGGGCGAGCAGGAGACGTTCGAGACGGACAGCCTCGATCCGACGTTCATTCTCGGGCGCGCGCGGGAGCTCGCCGGCACCGTGTTCCGGCGCTTCGTCGCCGAGCAGCTCGGGGCGTACCGCACCGTGACCGTCACGGTGCGCTTTTCCGGATTCCTGACGGTGAGCCGTTCGAGGACCGGCAAGCCGCCGTTCACCGGCGAGGAGCAGCTGCAGGCCGAGGTCCGCCGGCTGCTCGAGCCGTTCTTCGACGCGCGGGAGAACCCGAAGGCCAAGAAGATTCGCCTCATCGGGGTACGGGTAGAGAAGCTCCTGCCCCGGTCGATGCCCTGACACGCTATACTGGCGATGGCCCCAAACCGCTTGGACAGGAGGGAGTCTCCTCATGGCGAAGATCAAGCACATCGCGCTCTCGACCCAGGACGTCGACAAGACCGCCAAGTTCTACATCGACGTGTTCGGCATGAAGGAGATCGCCCGGATCGATAGCCCCGGCGCCCGTGGCTACTACCTGAGCGACGGCGACCTCAACCTGGCCATCCTCAATTTCAAGAGCGACGCGGTGGCCGGGGTCGAGCGCGGGAAGGGCTGGAGCGGCATCCATCACATCGGGTTCCAGGTCGAGAGCCTGGAGGCGATCGCCGAGCGGCTGGCCGCCGCGGGATCCGAGCCGCGCCACGACGTCAACGAGGCCCTCGGGGTCGGTTACGGCCGACGAGACCACGGCAACGTCGAGGTGAAGTACAACGGCCCCGACGGCGTCATGGTCGACGTGTCGGAGACCGGCTGGGTCGGCACCTCCGGATTCAGCGCCTAGCGGCCCTGGAGGACCGGCGCGCGCTTACACGCGCGCCGGTCCCCGCCGCGGGGTGGGACTAGTGCGTCAGGGGGTCGGTCAGGCGCACCCAGCGGCCGCCCTTCACCACGGCCAGGAACGAGGAGTTGGCGCCCTGGTGCTTGTCGGGGCCGAAGTTCACCTCGGGGCCGCCGAAGATGTCGTGGTAGCCCTTGATGGACTCGAGCCCCTTGATGAAGTTGTCGGTGGTCAGCTCGGGGCCCGTCTTCTCGATCCCCAGCACGGTCAGGTCGGCGGCCACGTGCCCGTAGATGGCGCCGATGTTGGGGTCGACCTTGTAGCGGTCCTTGTAGCGGTCGAACCAAGCCTGGGCCTGGGGGCTGAGGGTGTCGCGGTAGGGCATCGCGGTGAGGCCCATCGCGTAGAGCCCCTCCGTCACGCCGCCCTGGGCCGCGGCCACGAACAGGTCGTAGCTGGCCGCCGAGCCGAGGAAGTCGACGTCGGTCCAGCCCATCTTCCGCGCCGTCGCGTAGGGGACGATCGAGTCGCGCACGATGGTGCCGAGCACCACCAGGTCACAGCCGGCCGCCTTCAGCTTGGTGACCTGGGCGCTGAAGTCCTGATCGGTCGGCTTGTGGGTGACCGTCTCCACGACCTTGAGCTTCATCTTCTCGGCCTGGGCCGTCACCCCGTCCAGCACCTCCTTGCCGAAGTCGGTGTCCTGGTACATCGCGCAGAGCGCCTTCTTGCCCTTCTTGGTCACGAAGTAGTTGATGCCGGCCTTCACCTGGTCCACGTAGCTGGCCGCGCCGTAGAACTTCAGCTTGTTGAAGGGCTCGTACATCGAGCGGGCCGCGGAGAGCGGGAAAAGGTTGGGCACTCCCGCGTCGAACTGGTCCTTGAACAGCGCGTTGTTCATGGGGGTGCCGAGGCCGGCCACGATCGCGAAGACGCGGTCGCGATTGAAGAGCTTGGCCCCGGCCTGCACCGCGCGGGGCACCTGGTACTGGGTGTCCTCGATGATGAGCCGGATCTTGCGTCCGCTGATGCCGCCCGCCTCGTTGACCTCGTCGAAGCGCATCTTGACCGCGTTCGACGACGAGACCCCGTAGGTGGCGGCGGGCCCGGAGAGATCGGTGTGCATGCCGAGCACGATCTCGGTCTTGGTGACCCCGCGGGTCTCCTTCTGGGCGGCGGCCACCCCGGCCGTCGCCACCGCGGCGGCCAGCACGCTGACTGCCAGTAGTCTGTTCATCCCTCGCTCCTTTCGTACATGCCGTCGATCAGGTTCTTGTACTTCACGTTGACGAAGGCGCGCTTCAGTTTCATGGTGGGGGTCAGCTCCTCGTCCTCCGCGGTGAGAAGCTGCTCGATCAGCCGGAACGTCTTGATGGTCTCCACCCGCGCCAGCTGCCGGTTCACCCGCTCGATCTCGCTCCAGATGAGGTCCTGCACCTCGGGGGCCCGGCAGAGCGAGGCGAAGTTGCTGAAGGGGACGTTGCGCTCCTGGGCGAACTGGGCGACCGTCTCGTGGTCGATCATGACCAGGCAGGAGAGGAACTTGCGTCGGTCGCCGATGACCACCGCATCCGAGATGTAGGGCGAGAACTTCAGCTGGTTCTCGATCTCGGACGGGGTGACGTTCTTGCCGCCCGCGGTGATGATGATGTCCTTCATGCGGTCGGTGATGCGCACGAAGCCCTCCGCGTCCATCGTGCCCACGTCGCCGGTGTGGAGCCAGCCGTCCACCACGGTCTCGGCGGTCTTGTCCGGCTTGCCGTAGTAGCCCTTGAAGACGTGGGGGCCCTTCAGGAGAATCTCGCCGTCGGGCGACAGGCGCACCTCGGTGCCTGGCCGGGCGACGCCCACCGATCCCAGCCGGATGCGGTCCGGCGGCATCGCGGTGGCGAGGCCGGTGTTTTCGGTCTGCCCGTAGACCTCGATCATGTTGATGCCGAGCGCGAGGTACCAGCGGATCAGGTCGGGTGCGATTGGGGCCGCTCCGGTGGCCGCGCCCCGCGCGCGATGCAGCCCGATGGAGCGCTTGACGTTGTCGAGCACCAGGAAGTCGGCGATCCGGAAGGCCAGGCGCAGCAGCGCCGACGGCCGGCGGCCCTCGATGCGCGCGTCGGCGACCCGTCGACCGATGCGCAAGGCCTGCTCGTAGGCGAAGCGGCCGAGCCAGGTGGCGTCGCGCATGCGCAGGGCCACCCCCGAGTAGAACTTCTCCCAGATGCGGGGCACCGCGAAGAAGAGGGCGGGGGCAACCTCGCGGATGTTCTCGGGCACCGTGTCGATACTTTCGGCGAAGTTGACGGTCGACCCGGTGTGTAGGGGATTGAAGACGGTGAAGGTCCGCTCCGCGATGTGGCAGAGCGGCAGGAAGGACAGCTGCTGGTCTCCCTCGTGGAGCGGGGTGATGAAGTCGGCGTAGGCGAGCTGGAAGAGGATGTTGCGGTGGCTCAGCATCGCGCCCTTGGGGGGGCCGGTGGTGCCCGAGGTGTAGACCAGGATCGCGAGGTCGTCGGGCCGCGCGATGTCGATCATTTGATCGAAAGCACGAGGATGGTCGCGATCGTAGCGGGCGCCCAGCTCGAGCAGCGCCTCGAACGGCATGACCTGGTCGTCCCGGAAGCCGTGCAGGCCCTCCATGTCGTAGACGAAGATCTTCACGAGGGCCGGGCAGCGCGCGCGCACCTCCAGGATCTTGTCGAGCTGCTCCTCGTTCTCCGCGAAGAAGAAGCGGGTGCCGCTGTCGTTGACGATGTACTCGACCTGGCGGGCGGAGTCGGTGGTGTAGATGCCGTTGGGAATCCCGGCCACCGACATCACGCCGAGATCGGTGTAGAGCCACTCCGGCCCGTTGTCGGCGATGATCGAGACGACGTCTCCCGGCCGGAGCCCGAGGGCGACCAGGCCCAGGCCGACCCGCTTCGCCTGCTCGCCGTACTCGCGCCAGGAGATTCCGCGCCAGATGCCCAGATGCTTCTCCCGCATCGCGACCCGGTCGCCCCGCTCCCGCACCACGTGGCGGAAGAGGCGGGGCAGGGTGTCCTGGCCATGCACGGTGCAGGCCGCGTCCGCGGCGGCGGGGGCGGGCCCGGGCTCGGTCTTCAGCGCCATGTCTTCTTCCTCTTCCAGCGCCGCGTGCCGCGGACGCTGGACTCCTTGAGGCCCAGGTAGAACTCGCGGATGTCGTCCTTCTCGAGCAGGCGCTCGCAGGTGTCCTCCATCACGATGCGGCCCAGCTCCAGCACGTAGCCGTAGTCCGCGGTGTGCAGCGCGATGTTGGCGTTCTGCTCCACGAGCAGCACGGTCACGCCTCGCTCGCGATTGATACGCTGGATGATCTCGAAGATGTCCTTGACCAGCTTGGGGGCCAGCCCGAGCGACGGCTCGTCGAGCAGCATCATCTTGGGACGCGCCATCAGGGCGCGCGCGATCGCCAGCATCTGCTGCTCGCCGCCCGAGAGCTGGCCGGCCCGCTGCTCGGCGCGTGCCTGCAGCACCGGGAAGTACTCGTTGACCATCTCGAGATCGCGGGCCACCCCGTCGGGGTCTTTGCGGGTGTAGGCGCCCATCCGCAGGTTCTCGCGCACCGAGAGGAACGGGAAGACCTCGCGCCCCTCGGGCACGTGGCTCAGCCCGAGGCGGGCGACGCGGTCAGGATCGAGGCCCTGGATCTCCCGGCCTGCGAGGGTGACGGTGCCCTTCTGCGGGTCCATCACGCCGGAGACCGTCTTGAGGATCGTGGTCTTGCCCGCCCCGTTGGCTCCCAGGATCGTGACGATGGCCCCCACCGGCACGCTGAAGCTCACCCCGCGCAGGGCCATGATCGGCCCGTAGAAGGTCTCGACGTTGCTCACGGTGAGGAGCGCGTCGGCCACCGCTCAGCCTCCCAGGTACGCCTTGATCACTTCGGGATGCTCCTGCACCTCGCGCGACGTCCCGCAGGCGACGACCCGGCCGTAGTTCAGGGCGAGGACCCGGTCGGAGACCGCGGTCACCAGGCTCATGTCGTGCTCGACCATCAGCACCGTGATGCCGAGCAGGGTGCGGATGTCCTGGATCCAGAAGGCCATGTCCGCGGTCTCCTCGACGCTGAGCCCCGAGGACGGCTCGTCGAGCAGCAGGAGCGCCGGTTCGGTGCAGAGGGCGCGGCCCATCTCGACGACCTTGCGGACGCCGTACGGCAGGTTCACCACGAGGCTGTCACGGTAGGCCTGCAGGTCCAGGAAGTCGATCACCTTCTCGGCCGCTTCCCGGTGGGCGCGCTCCCGGGCCCGCACGCTCGGCAGGAAGAGCAGCTCGGCGGCCAGGTGGGGTCGGGCGTGGGCGTGGCGGCCGAGCAGAAGATTCTGCAGCACCGAGGCGTGCTCGAACAGCTCGATGTTCTGGAACGTGCGCGCGATGCCGCGGCGGGCGATCTCGTGCGGCGGGACGTCGGTGATGTCCTCGTCCCGGAAGAGCAGGCGGCCGTCGGTCGGCTCGTAGATGCGCGAGATGAGGTTGAAGATGGTGGTCTTGCCCGCACCGTTGGGGCCGATGATCGTGAAGACCTGTCCCGCCTCGACCTCGAAGCTCACCGAGTCCACGGCCCGAATGCCGCCGAAGCTCACCCCGAGGTTGTCGACCGCGAAGAAGGTCATCGCAGCCGCTCCGAGCGCATGTAGGTCTTCTGACGGCGGAAGGTCGCGCGCTTGTAGAGCGGGAAGGTCGAGAAGAACAGCTGCAGCTTGCGCCAGCGGCCGTAGATGCCGAGCGGCTCGAACAGGATGAAGAGCACCAGGATCAGGCCGAAGATGCCGGGCTCGAGGCCGGGCTGCTTGACGAAGCGGTCGAGGGCCAGGTAGGCGGCCGCGCCCGCGTCCTTGCCGAGCGCGGCCGCCGCGTGGCCCGCCCACTGCGGCACGTGGTCGCGCGCCTCCGAGATCAGCACCGGGAGCATCGCCACGAAGACCGCCCCGTAGAGCGCGCCGTGCAGGCTGCCGAGCCCGCCCACCACCACCATCAGCAGGAACTGGATGGACAGAAGCACGCTGAAGATGTCGGGAGCCAGGAAGCCGATCTTGTGTGCGAACAGCGCGCCCGCCGCGCCCATGAGCGCGGCCGAGTAGCCGAAGGCCATGGTCTTGTAGCGCGCCAGGTGCACGCCCATGGACTGCGCGGCGATCTCGCTGTCGCGGATGGCCACCCACGCCCGGCCGGTGGGCGCGCGCAGGACGTTCCCGGTGAGCCAGAGCGCCCCGATGAGCACGGCCAGGCACAGGAAGTAGAACGCGGGGTCCGAGGCGAACGAGACGCCGAAGATCACCGGCTTGTCCACCGGGCGGCCCTTGAGGCCGTGGGTGACCGAATCCCAGCGCGTGAACACCTCCTGGATGATCAGGGCGAAGGCGAGCGTGGCGATCGTCAGGTAGACGCCGGTCATGCGCAGCGCGGGCAGGCCGACCAGCACGCCGGCCCCCGCGGAGAGCACCGCGGCCAGCGCCACCGCCACCACCCAGGGCAGGCCCAGATCCTGGACGAAGTAGACATGCGCGTAGGCGCCGATCCCGAGGAACGCGGCGTGCCCGAGGCTCACCAGACCCGTGTAGCCGGCCAGGACCATCAGGGAGAGGCCACAGAGGCCGTAGATGAAGACCAAGCTGATGTCGACCAGATAGTCGGGCACCGCCAGCGGCAGCAGGATCACTGCGGCGAGGAGAGCCGCGTACCACCGGCGCTGGACCGGATCCCGGAAGAGGCCCAGGTCCTGGTCGTAGGTGGTCTTGAACGGAACGCGCATTCCGGCTCAGACCTTCTTCCGGCCCACCGTCCCGAACATCCCCTGCGGACGGACCGCCAGCACCAGGAGGAGCACGATGTAGGCCGCCACGTCCTTGACCCCCAGCGGCAGGTACGCCCCCGAGAAGAGCTCGATCAGCCCGATCGTGATCCCGCCGACCAGCGCGCCCGGGATGGAGCCGAAGCCCCCCAGCACCGCCGCCGCGAAGGCCTTGAGCCCGATGAAGCCCAGGTTGATGTCGATCAGCGAGACCGGGGCCAGCAGCACGCCCGCGATGGCGGCCACGCCCGCCGAGATCGCCCAGATCAGCGAGAACATCCGCTTCACCGGGATGCCCATGTAGTAGGCCGCGAGCTGGTTCTGCGACGCGGCCTGCATGGCCACGCCCACCCGCGAGTAGGTGAAGAAGGCGTAGAGCAGGGCGCACAGGAGCAGGGTGCCCACGATGATCGCCACGTACTCGTGGCTCACGGTGACCCCGCCTACCCGCGAGGTCTGGGCGCTGAACGGGGTCGGCAGCGTGTAGATCTCCGAGCCCCAGGTGAGCGAGGCAAAGCTGCGGAACATGGAGCCGAGGCCGATCGTGAGCATAACCACCGCGAACTGGGGCTGGCCGATGACCCGCCGCAGCACCGTGCTGTCGAGGACGGCGCCGAAGAGGCCGACGATCCCCACCGCGAGGGCGAGGGCGACCCAGTAGCCCACGCCGTACCAGACCACGAACATGTAGCAGACGAAGGCGCCCAGCATGAGCAGGTCACCCTGCGCGAAGTTGACCAGCTCGGTGGCCTTGTAGATGAGGACGAAGCCGAGGGCCACCAGGCCGTAGATGCAGCCGACGGCGAGGCCGTTCAGGGCGAGCTGCAGGATGGTATCCAGAGCGGACCCCCCACCGGTGGCACCGGCGCCCCGTCCGCCGCGGCGACCCTGTCGCGGCGTGATGGTAGTGGGGAGCGTTATATCCGGCCGGCGCCGGTCAAGTCAATGGGGCGAATCCACACCGCGGTGTCGTGGAAGACGGCGCCGCCGTTGGGGTAGCCGGGCTCGGCGCTGGTCAGCGCGTTGATCCCGATGCCGCCGGCGAACTCCTTGTTGGGCCAGACCCCCTCCACGACCACCACTCCCCGCTGCTGGCCCGGCCGCGGCTCGGCGTGGACGATGACCTCGCCGCGCTCGTTACCCAGGCGGACCGGGGTACCGGGCGCGGCCCCCAGCGCCGCGCAGTCCTCGGGATGGAGCAGGGCGGTGGGGCGCTTCTCGCGGGCCCGCGAGGATGAGGTCTCGGTGAACGTGGAGTTGAGGAACGTGCGCGCGGGAGCGGCCACGAGGCGGAAGGGCTTGTCCGCCGTCGCGCGGTCGATCACGTCGAAGTGGTCGGGCAGGGTGGGCATCCGGTCACCGCGCCCGCCCCAGCGCGGCCAGTCCGGCTTGAAGTGGAACCGCCGGTCCGCGGTCGGGAAGCCGTCCAGGAAGTGCGCGGTCTCGAAGGCCGGCGCGTGGTCCTGGCCGCCGCGCTGCCAGTTGGTCTCGGCGTCCCACATGCCCGATGTCCGGAGCGTCGCGTCCATGATCTCCCAGGCCGTCATCTCGAAGCCGCGATGGCGGGCGCCGAGCCGCTTGGCGAGCGCGCAGATCACCTGGTGGTTCTCCCGGCACTCGCCCGGCGGCTCGATCACCTTCTTGGCGACCTGGAAGTAGGTGTGCCCGCTCGCGGTGTAGAAGTCGTCGTGCTCGACCATCATGGTGGCGGGCAGCACGATGTCGGCGAAGGCGGCGGTCTCGGTGAGGAACTGCTCGTGCACGCAGAGGAAGAGATCCTCGCGCGCGAGGCCTCGGTGGACGAGATGAGTCTCCGGGCAGACCATCGCCGGATTCGTGTTCTGCACGAGCATCGCGGTCACGGGAGGACCGCCCAGCAGCGCCTTGCGGTCGCCGGTGAGGATGGGGCCGAGGCGCGACTGGTCGAGCGCGCGGATCGACCGGTCGACGAGGTCGAGCCCCTCGATGAGCGACCGGTCCAGCGGGTAGAGGGCGGTCTGGCCGTAGACGGCG
>Ga0335084_10001373_pt1 | contig 22732 bp, 17 predicted proteins | sample Lox_Sample_44_FD_206721 | JGI IMG/M metagenome (GOLD analysis project Ga0335084, IMG submission 206721) | Soil microbial communities from Loxahatchee National Wildlife Refuge, Florida, United States - Lox_Sample_4.4 | ecosystem: Environmental > Terrestrial > Soil > Wetlands | place: USA...
TTCGAGATCCGATCGTTGCCATCGGGGAAGCGTCGCGACGCCTTCTCAAAATATTCTCCCCTTTGCGTAAAGGTAAATCCTCTCTTCAACGAATTCTGCGGGAGACGACGAAACTCGAAACAATGATTCAGCGGTTGGACGAGTATGTCTTTTTCCCGAGGCCAGCTTTTCAGAGGGAGCGAATCGATAAGGTAGCGGAGTCCATCCTCCAGCCTTTTTCGAAAGCAGCGGCAGAAAATGGAGTTTTCTTTAACCTGGAGACAAAGATTCTGGAGGGGAGAGGGGATCTTTTTATTGATAAGGATCTCGTCGGCAAGGCCCTCGTTTATATTTTGGAGAACAGCATAGAGGCGGTCAGGCAAATCCCGATGGGAAAGAAAGGGAGGGTTGTGAAGGTCTCCCTCGTTGAAGACGGAAGAAACATCGGGATTTCAATCTCAGATCGAGGCGAAGGCATCTCCAAGAAAAACCTTGCCCGGATTTTTGAGCCTTTTTTTTCCACCCGACCTGGTCATGCAGGACTGGGTTTGACCTTCGCCAAGAAAGTGGTGGAGGAACAGGGAGGCCGGATCGCGGTCGAGAGCCTTCTGAAAAAGGGGACGACAGTCACCCTCACCTTCCCGAGGGACCGGCGCAGGATCTTCCGTCGAGAACAACTTTCCCCGGAGGGGTCGGGGACGGTTGGGGTCTAGAGGCTCCGCTCTTTCGTCTCTTTCAAAGGACCAACCCCGTTTCATTTATACCCATGCCGCAAGTGTTTCCTCCGTTTCCTCCTTCTCGAAGCATATGAGGAAGATTGGGATCCAGAAGTGTTAGGCCCCGTGAAGCCTTCCTGTCATAAAAAGGAGGCGGTGTTGACATCCTTATTCTACGGGTTAAAATAGGATTAAATTTCAGAACCTGTCGGCGGAGCGGGTGAGAGATGTTCAGGCCAGAGGGTTCGTTAGACTCCCAAATTTCTCAAAGGACTGACATGGAAAAGGGATTGATGGAAGTCAAGGTGATGGGCATCGTAGTGGATCCCAAGGCCTCAAACCCCGTTGTTGTCTTGGTCGACCTTTCGGGGCAGAAGGCGCTGCCGATTTGGATCGGGGTCTTCGAGGCAGAAGCCATTTCGAGAGGTCTCGAGGGGGCAATGACGCTTCGCCCGATGACACACGACCTCATGAAACAGATTCTGGATACGTTTCAGGTAAGCATCACCCGGGTCATTATCCATGACTTAAAAGAGAATACTTATTATGCCAATCTTTACTTAAATGTGGGAGGGACAGAGCTTGTCGTGGATAGCCGCCCCAGTGATGCCATCGCCCTGGCCGTGAGAGTGAAGGCTCCTATCTTTGTCGCAGAATCAGTGATTGAGGCGACAAAACAGATGGGGGTTCTTGCTTCCAATCTGTTGGAGGAGGGCGATGAGCTTAAAACGATCATCGAAAATATGAAGCCGGAAGACTTCGGAAAATATAAAATGTAACGTTCCCCTTTCGCAGTTTTGAATTGTTATTCCCCGCCCTTTTTCCGGTCGTGAATAAGGCCGAGCCGGCGGTGCTCCGATTTAGTCCCATCATCCTTCTAGACCTTTTCGATTTTCACCCAACTAAGAAAACTACCCGGGTTGCTGCGCATTGGGACCTCAGGCTCAGTATAATCCCTGGGTTGACGCCGCATATTCCGCGCGGTCTCATGGAGGAGGGCCACACCGTTGTTGATCTCTGGTATTTCTACGTTGTACTTCTACGGGCAGGATCATACTAGTCTTGACGTAATTTCATTAGTTTATGACAATTTGTCTGTTCTCGTCCGGTCTTCGCTAATGTTTAATCCCTCCCATTAATGTTTAATTAAGTCATAAAACTCAAATAGTTATCTGTCATAATGAAATTCAACCTCTGCCCGGCATATATTTTGCTTTAAACCAGGGGAAAATCGAAATAAATGGAGGCAACCCAATGTCTTTGATGGAAAGAGATTTGGTTTTGACCACCGACGAGGCCATCGAATATCTGAAGATCTCCAAGCCCACCTTCCTGAAGTATATTCGTTCCGGCAGGATCAAGGCAATTAAGGCTGGAAAGGGATGGAGAATCCTCCAATCCGAATTAAACCGATTCTTACGGGGAGAGGTCGTTCAATAAAGTCAAATGCGTTCTCTTGAGAAATTCTTTTTGCCGTTTTGCTGCGGGCGACATTGCGGCGGGCCGCCGGTTGGTTGAGGGATGAAATGGTACTGAAGATGGATAAAAGCCTCAGGATGAAATGGATGGTGCTATCCATCCTTTTGTCAATCTTCCCCGTGGTCATCGTAGGGTATAGCATTATTCAAATCTATCAAAAGGACCTGAAGAAATCGGTCGTTGCGATTGAAAAAGAAAAGGCCAATACCGTCGTAGGAAGAACCCGGGCCTATTTTGAAAAGCTTACAAGCAATCTGCGTTCCCTTTCCATCGATGAGCATTTTCGGCAGGAGACTCCCCCCGGTCAGTTAGAAAAAGTAATGGGCGCCTTTCTTTATCAAAACGATTATCTTTCGGAGTTAACCCTTCTGGACAGAACCGGAAGGGAGTCGATCAAGGTCTCGAAGTACAAAACCTTTAAACTTTCCGATCTGAAGGATCGATCGAAGACAGAAATGTTTCAATCCGCCTCAAATCTTCGAACCTATTATGGAGATTTTAAACTGGTCGATGACGTTGTGCCTTCCATGGTGATTGCCGTTCCCACCGAAGTTTACGGAAGGCCCCCCACGAGTGTATTAAGCGCCGAAATTGATCTAAGGTATCTGTGGAACGTCATTCAACAAACGCAGATCGGCGAAGGGGGAATGGCTTATGTCGTGGATGGAGAGGGATATCTGATTGCCCATCCTGATACAGGGCGTGTGACCACCAGGACAAATATCAAGCATCTGCCGATGGTTGACCGGGCCATTGCCGGAGAAGAGGGGAACTTGGAGTTTGAGGATCCCGGAGGAAAAAAGCACCTCGTCGTTTTCAAACCCATCAAAGAGCTGGGTTGGAGTGTCATCGTCCAAGTTCCAGCCGATGAAGCCTACGAGCCTATTCGCCGGGTCTCGAAAGCCGCCTTCGTCTGGGTGTTTATTGTTCTTGCCGTTGCTCTCGCGCTCAGTTTCCTGTTGACAAGAAAGATGACGCTTCCCATTAAGCGGCTGGCAAAGGAGATGGGAGAGGTTGCCAAGGGAAATCTAAATCTGCACATCGAACCGGCGACGCAAGATGAGCTGGGGACCCTTACCCGATCCTTCAACAAGATGATCCAGGACTTGAGGCGATCACAAGAGGCCTTAAAAGAGGCGGAGGAGAAGTATCGGAGGATTTTCGAAGACACGAAAGACATGCTGTTCATGACCTCCGCCGACGGAAGGATTGTCGAGGTCAATCAGGCCGGAGCAGGTCTGTTGGGCTACGAAAGCAAGGCGGGCATGTCGCAGGTGTATACCAGCGATACCTTCGTTGACCCAGAGGACCAGAGGAGATTGACGAAAAGGGTAAGAGAAGAAGGGTTTGTTAAAGATTTCGAGGTCAAACTTAAGAAAAGGGACGGGACTCCCATCGATGTCTTGATTACAGCCAGTGCGGGAAGAGATGATTCGGGGAAAATCGTTAGCTACGAGGGAACCATCAAAGACATCTCCGATCGTAAAAGAATGGAGGAGGAGCTCGTCCAGAGGACGAAAGAGCTGGAATCCTTGAATGAGATGGGAGACTTAATCAATCAGACGCTGGACATCGACAGGGTCTTGCTGATCGCTTTAGAGAAGGCGGTGCATTTGACCGGGTATGAGATGGGGGGAATCCATCTTGTCAGCGAAGAAGAACGAAAGCATGAGTTTAAGCATCATTTCAACCACTCCGCCCGGTTGGCTGAAATGGCGAAAGCTCTTGAATATGGCGAAGGGGTTGCTGGAAGGGCTGTTCTTTTAAAACGACCCGTCCTGTTCTCCGTCGATGATCATCCATCCACTCAGTTAGCTCCTCTTTTAAAAGAGGAAGGGGTTCGGACGATTCTGGCCTTTCCTCTTTTTGGTAAAGGAAAGGTTGTCGGCGCGATCAGCCTGTTAAGCCGTTCCTGCCGGGTGCTCAGCCAAAGAGAGGTCCGCCTACTAGAAAGCATCGGAAATCAGATCGGGCTGGCTCTCGTGAACGCGAAACTTTTTTCCGACGTGGCCAAAGTCAAATCGGAATGGGAAACGACCTTCGACTCGGTGACAGACCTCCTCACCATCCGAGACAGAGACTATCGAATCATCCGGGCGAACAAGGCGGCTCTTGACCGATTTGGGTTGAAAATGGACGAGTTGATCGGGAAGAGGTGCTTTGAGATTTTCCGTCGCAGCGCCAAGCCTTGTGTGGGATGTTATGTCTCTGAGACGCTACTCACAAAGACTCCTGTCACGGTAGAACTGGAGAGTCAGTATTTAAAAGGCGTCTTCCGATTCCATACCTTTCCCATTTTCGGCCAAACAGGGGAACTGATCGGGTTAGTGGAACTCGCCAGGGAGATCACCCAAGAGAAACGATTGGAGACAGAAAGAGACGTGGTTAATAATGTCAATAAAATACTCGCTTCCAGCCTCAATGTAAAGCAGACCATCCAGGCCGTCCATTCTGAATTGAAGAGACTATGGGATTGTGAAAAAATGGGGATTGCTCTCTTCGACGAAGAAGAGCAAGGGTTTCATTATCTCGCCTTGTCAAACCCGTACGAACGCGCCGGATTGGTTGCGGGTGCGATCTATCCTCAAGAAGGAACCCATTTCCGAAGCGTGGTTGAAACGGGGTTGCCCGTCATTGTGGCGAACACTGCGGAAAGCGATTCTTGGGTCGCGCAGGAATTGCTGAAAGAAGGAATTCGTTCCTCATTGCTCTTCCCCTTGGAATATAAAGGGAAGAGTATCGGCACGATGAACTTCGGCAGTAAAGAGACGAACCATTTTTCAGAAACCTCGTTCGAGTTGCTGCGACAAATTGCCCCCGGAGTGGCCATCTCCATCCAGAACGCCCTGCTTTTTGAGGAGATAAAAAAGAGACTGGATGAATCGACCATTCTTTATGAGATCATAAAGATTTCTTCCTCAGCCTCGCTCAATATGGACCAAATGCTTACGGAGATTGTTGAGAATCTAAGTAACCTCTTAAAGTTTGAAAATCTTGTCATCTTCCTGGTTGAAGGAAATGTAAAACGGTTGAAGCCTTATCCCTCCTCAAAAAGCCGCCGCCCGAACGTCGAGGATACGAAAGGCTCCGGGCTTTGTTTGGGCACGGGCATTGCGAGGTGGGTTGCTGAAAGGGGCGAGCCCCTCCTCGTGAATAATGTCAAAGAAGATGGAAGGTATACGGGCAGCGATGAGGACATCTGTTCTGAAATGTGTGTTCCTCTGAAAGTGGGCGGAGAAGTGATCGGAGTGATCGATGTACAGAGCAAAGAGCCGAATCTTTCCGAAGATGACCTACGCTTGCTCAACGTCGCAGCAGGGCAAATCGCCGCGGCCATCGAAAATATCCGTTTACGGGATGGGATGAAACAGTCAGAAGAAAAATACAGGACGGTTGTTGAGAGCGCTTTGGACGGAGTCTGTGTTTTGGGGGAAGACGGTCGGCTTCGTTTTGTTAACCAGAGATTGGCGGAAATTCTAGGGTTTTCGAGGGAAGAATTGATCCGTGCGGACTTCCGAGAGTTTCTGGATGAAGAAAGCCGCAGCCTTCTGGCTGACCGAGAGAAGCAACGGCAGAGGGGGGGGGAACTCTCTCCCCATTTTGAGTCAAGAATTGTCCGTAAAGATGGAGGGATGAGAGTTGCCGAAATCAGCGCTCGGATCATCAGAGATTCGGAAGGGCAAGTGAGCACCATCGCTATCCTCAAAGATGTCACCGAGAAAAAAAAGATGGAAGAAGAGTTGTTCCGGGCTGAAAAACTTCGGGCCCTGGCCGAAATGGCGAGCGGCGTCGCCCATGATTTCAACAACGCCTTAGCGGCTATTCTTGGAAATACGCAACTCTTGCTCTATACCGCCCAAGATGAAGAGACGAAGGAAACCCTGAGGACGATCGAGAAAGTAGCCAAGGACAGCAGCCAGACAGTTCGCCGACTTCAGGATTTTACGAAAAAAAGAGTTCATCAAGACCTTTCCATCGTGGATGTGAACTCCATCATTAAGGATTCGATTGAGATTACGAAACCAAGGTGGAAGGACGAGGCCCAAAGCAGAGGGGTTCCCATCGAAGTCGTTTCAAACTTTGAGGAAATTCCCCCCGTGTCGGGAAATGACTCCGAACTGAGGGGAGTGCTCACCAATATGATCCTGAATGCCGTCGAGGCCATGCCGGAGGGGGGGAAGATTGAGATTAGCACGTTTAAGAAAAAGAAGAATGTGATCATCCAGATTTCAGATACAGGCATGGGGATCGCAGAGGATGCGAAAGAGAAGATTTTTGAGCCTTTTTTTACGACGAAACCGTTTACCAATACCGGGTTGGGGTTAAGCATGGCTTACGGGATCATTAAGCGATTGGGCGGCGAGATCCAGGTCGAAAGCGAACAGGGATACGGAACCACCTTCACCATCCTTTTCCCCATTCGAGAAGTTGAAAAAGACGAAGCCGTCTTGCCGCAGCCGATTGCACAAGGAAGACAAGCCCGTATTCTGGTGATCGATGACGAGGAGCTTGTCCGGAGTGTTCTGTCTCGCACGCTTGCCAACGCCGATCATCAGGTGACCCTGGCGGCGGATGGGGAGAAAGGGATTCAGCTCTTCAAAGGCGGGAAATTTGATATGGTTCTGACCGATTTGGGAATGCCCGGAATGTCAGGTTGGGAGGTATGCCGGATGATTAAGAAGATGAGCCCCGGCACCCCCGTGGGAATGATTACGGGATGGGGGGCAGAGATGAGTCGAAGCAAAATGGAGGAGTACGGCCTTGATTTTGTCATTCCCAAACCCTTCGACATTAAGCAAATCATGACCGTGGTGGCAGAAACCATGCAATCCAAGAGGGCATGATTGGACCGCCGTGGTCTTCTTTCCTTGCTTCCATCCTAAACGATGCGAAAGAGACCTTCTGTAGATCCGTTCGACGGACACCCAACCCCAGTTTTTGAACCCGATTGAAAAGCACCGCTTGATGTCAATCCCGGGCGTCTCCTGCTTCAGACTGGAAGTCACCGGGAAAACGAAGGGTTGATTTTTGCCATCGTTTGTAATAAATATCGTTGTATCTCGTCACGAGAAAGGAGGGCTCGGTTATGAAAAGAGGGAGTTTTCTTTTCAGTCTTTTGGTTCTTTCAATCCTTTTTCTCACGTCGTCCGTCTACGCGCAGGATATTCCGATTGGATTCTTTGCACCCATCACCGGACCTGCGGCCGCTGACGGCGAAAGTGCAAGAAACGCTGTATTGCTTGGATTAAGAGAAGTGAATGATGCCGGAGGAATTGGAGGAAAGAAGATCAACTTAATGATTTATGATGATCGATTGAATCCGCAGGAGGCGGTTGCCATTGCCAACAAGCTGATTGAAAAGGATAAAGTGGTCGGTGTGGTCAGCGGCGCTTACAGCGGCCCGACACGGGTGACCGCGCCGATTTTCCAAAAAGCTGGGATTCCGATGGTGGCAGGCTATGCTGTTCATCCGGACGTCACGTGGGACCCGAAGGAGAAGAAACCCAACGACTTTTGCTTCCGAAATGGTTTCCTCGGAGAGATCGAAGGCGCGGCGGCCGCTGAATTTGCAGTGAAGAATCTCAAAGCCAAGAAGATCGCCCTCATTTTTATGGACAATGATTTCGGGAAAGCGATCTCTTCGGGGTTTGCTGAAAGAGCGGAAAAACTGGGCGCAACGGTTCTTACCAAGCAAATGTACAAGTTCCCGGGGGAAAAAGATTTCAGGCCCTTTCTCACCCGGATCAAGGAAGGAAGCCCGGATGTCATTTTCGCCGCAGGGTATTACAACGAAGCGGCATCGATCGTCCGGCAGGCAAAGGAGTTGGGAATCACGAGCCAAATATTGGGAGAGGAGGGATTTGATTCTCCGAAATTTTTGGAAATCGCCGGACCCGCCGCGGAAGGGGTGATCATCGCAACAAATCTTGATCGGGATGACCCCCGGCCTCTGGTTCAAAACTTCCTGAAGAACTACCAAAAGGCCTATAACGAGGACGCGGATATGGTTGGGGCTTCCAGCTATGATGCGTTTATGATTCTCGTCAACGCCGTCCGGAAGGCGGGAACGGACCCGAAGATGATTCAGAAGACTCTGCTCGAAACCAAAGACTATAACGGCCTGACGGGAAAGATCAGCCGCTTTGTCCAGGGAGAGGTGGTAAAACCTGTTCAGATCCAAGTGGTCAAAGGCGGAAAGTTCCATCGCCTCGGCGTGGTTGATAATCCGGAAGTCATTACCCCGCCTACCAAATAAACGAATAGTGATCAGTAGTCGGTTATGAGTTCATATCTATCATCCCTTCTTCTTCTCATCCTAAAAGGGAGAAGGGATGAAACTGCCTTTTGATGACTGTTGACTGCTTACCCCTTACTGATTACTGGACTTAATATGCTCTGGCAGCAACTTGCGAACGGGATTGCCATCGGCAGCGTCTATGCCCTGATTTCCCTCGGGCTGACGATGGTCTACGGAATCCTGCGAATTCTTCATGTGGCTCATGCCGGCATTTATGCCCTTGGGGCTTATGTCGGTTTGCTCTCCTTTCGGCTCATCGGCAATTTCTGGCTTTCTTTATTGATCGGGATGTCCGGGGCGGCGATCGCCGGGTATCTCGTAGAGCGTTTCTTATACACGCCGCTCCTCTATTTGCCGAGGATTGCTCCCCTCATCGTGTCCATCGGTCTCTTCACCGCTTTGGAAGAGGCCTTTCGCATCGTCGCCGGCCCCCATACGCTGGCATACAACGCCCGGATCGGGCTGGGCGATCTTTCCGTAGGCCGATTTCATCTTACAGAGACCCAGATCCTTATTCTCTTTGTCACATTCGCCATTTTGATTTTCCTCTGGGGTTTCCTTGCCAGGACCCGTACCGGCCTGGCGATGCGAGCCTGCGCCCAGGATCCCGAAACAACTTCATCCTTCGGGGTGAATGTGAGTGCGATCATCGCCGTAAACTTTCTGATAGGCTCGGCCATGGCCGGCGCGGCAGGTGTTCTGATCGGAGTTTATGATAACCAGGTGTGGCCCACCATGGGCAGCATCCCGGCCTATAAAGCCCTGGCCATCGTTGTTCTCGGAGGTTTGGGAAATATTCCGGGAACAGTGCTCGCATCAATCGTCGTCGGATTGGCTGAAACATTTTTCATCGGCATTCTGGCCATTCCCTTTCCGAGGGATGCGGTGGCCTTTGTGGCCATGATTATCGTTCTCATGTTCAGGCCTTACGGACTGTTAGGAAAGGCGTAACCCTCATCGAAAATAAGAAATGCAAAATGCAAAATGCAAAGTGAAAAATTCAAAGTTTTATGGAGGGTCCATTCCGTTTTGAAAATTTGCAATTTGCAGTTTGCATTTTGTAACGAGATTAGTTTTTGATGATCAGCGGATATCTCATCACCATTCTCATCACCGTTGCCATTTACGCCATGCTGGCTCATAGCCTTAACATTATCACCGGCCACGCAGGGCAGATCTCCCTCGGCCATGCTTCCTTCTTCGGCATTGGCGCCTATACGTCGGCCATGCTCTATACGGAAGCGGGGTTCCCGTTTTGGATCTCCGTTCCCTTGGCTGCCGTTGTGGCGGGGATCGTCGGAGCCTTGCTGGGGATCCCTTGCTTACGCGTCCGGGACGATTTTCTGGCGATTACGACGATGGGCATCAATTTTGTTGTAGAAGCCATTTTTCTCTACCTTCCCTTCTTCGGTGGCGCCATGGGGATGGGTGGAATCGACCTTCCGAAATGGTTCGGGCGTGAAATGACAAAAACAGAATATTTTGGCCTCATCCTCCTTGTCTTCTTTTTCTTGCTCTTGTTGGATCGACGAATGGGACGTTCCTGGATCGGACTGGCATGGGCTTCGATCCGAGAAGATGAACAGGCGGCCGGAGCCATGGGAGTGGATGTCGTCCGTTTTAAAGTATTGGCCTTTGTCCTCGGCAGTGCCATTGCCGGGCTTGCGGGAGGATTCTATGCTCACTTCTTAACTTTTATCATGCCTCAGAATTTCGGCTTCGGCCAATCCATCGTCATTCTCTCGATGGTGGTCTTCGGTGGAATCGGGAGTCGTTGGGGTCCGATCGTCGGAGCCATCCTCCTGGGAATTCTGCCGGAGGTCTCCAGACCCATTATGGAGTACCGCATTCTGATCTACGGGGTCCTTCTGCTCGGCATGATGCGATTTCAGCCTGGTGGCCTTTTAGGCCCTGAATCCATCCTTCCGAGGATCTTCCAGCGATCTGTGAAGGGCCTGCGGGGCCGGAGGTAGGATGACATGCCCCTTTTGGAAGTTAAGGCGTTAAGCAAAGAATTCGGCGGCTTGCGTGCCCTGGAGGGAGTGAGCTTTGCAGCGGGAGCAGGAGAGATCCTGGGGATCATTGGTCCCAACGGGGCGGGGAAGACAACCCTCTTCAACCTCATCTCGGGCGTCTATCTCCCGTCGAGCGGGGAGATAAATTTTCAAGGGGAATCGATTCTTCGCCTGAAGCCCCACCAGATCAGCCGCTTGGGCATTGGCCGAACGTTTCAAATCGTTCGTCCCTTTCAGAACCTGGACGTTGAGACCAATGTTCTGGTGGCCTTTGGACATTCTTTCTACCCCTCTTTCTGGAAATCCAGCGCGACCTTCAGGCAGTCTGAGATCCTGGGAGAGGTTCAGGCGCTCGTCGAAAGGGCCGGTCTTCGACCCTACGGCAAGCAGTTAGCCAAAAATCTTCCGCTTGGGTTCAAGAAGCGTCTCGAAATCGCCCGTGCTCTGGCGCTCAAACCGCGTCTCCTCCTTCTGGATGAACCTTCGGCCGGCTTACGATTCGAAGAATCCGCCCAGCTCATGGAGCTGATTCGCGGGGTGCGGGATCAAGGGATTGGGGTTCTTCTGATCGAACACAACATGCACGTCGTCATGGACCTCTGCAAGCGGATCGTGGTACTAGACCATGGCTCGAAGATTGCGGAAGGCTCTCCCGAGGAGATTCGTTCGAACTCCCTGGTTATTCAGGCCTACCTGGGGAAGGAGACGTAAGATGCTGGAAGTCCGTGGAATGGAAGTCTCTTACGGAGAGTTTTTGGTCCTTCGGGGGATCAGCTTCACCGTCAAGGAAGGCGAACTGGTGACGATTATCGGAGCAAACGGAGCAGGGAAAACGACGATTCTTCGGGCCGTCATGGGTTTGGTGAAATGTCGAAAAGGAGAGATCTTCTTCGAAGGTGAGGATATTACCCTGAGCCCTTCTCATCACCGGGCCCGGTCGGGCATCAGTCTCGTCCCTGAGGGAAGAAAGATATTCCCCGACCTGACCGTGGCTGAAAACCTGATCATGGGAGCTTACGTACATGGGGAGAGGAAAACGGTCCAGCTTCGGCTGGAAGAGGCCTATGGCCTCTTTCCGGTCTTAAAGGAAAGGCAGAACCAGGTCGGCAAGACCCTGAGCGGCGGAGAACAGCAGATGCTGGCCATCGCCCGTGCTCTGATGTCCGGACCCCGGGTCATCTTAATGGATGAGGTCTCCCTGGGGTTGATGCCCATCTATGTGGAGGAAACGTTCAAAGTCATCCGAAATCTCCACCGGCAGGGGGTGACCATTCTGCTCGTAGAGCAAAACGCCCGCAAGGCGCTCGCCGCAGCGGACCGGGGGTATGTCCTCGAAACCGGGGAGATTGTCTTGAGTGACGAAGCTGAGAAACTTGCCTCGAACCCACAGGTCAAGAAAGCCTATCTGGGCGGGGCATAAGACGTAGTGATCAAAGATTTTGGGCTGAGGACTTCTAATGAATATGGAGTCTATCGTTAACCATGGGACGAGGATATGGAAAAGAAAAAAGTAAAGGTTAAAGAGAAGGGGGAGACGCTGACGGGCATTCAGGTCGGGGTGAAAGCGCCTCGAGGCGCGAAGATTACCTGTAAGACCTGGCAGACGGAAGCCGCTTTAAGAATGCTGATGAATAACCTCGATCCGGAAGTGGCTGAAAAACCCGCCGAACTTGTCGTCTACGGGGGGTCCGGGAAAGCAGCCCGAAACTGGGAGGCTTATCATTCCTTGGTCGAGTGCTTAAGAGGCTTAGACAAAGATGAAACGTTGCTTGTCCAATCTGGCAAACCTGTTGGGATCTTCAAAACTCACCCGGACGCTCCGCGGGTTTTGATTTCAAATTCGATGTTGGTCCCCCATTGGGCCAACTGGGAGAAGTTCAGGGAGTTGGAAGAGCTGGGGTTGACGATGTACGGTCAAATGACGGCGGGAAGCTGGATCTATATCGGAACCCAGGGGATTCTTCAGGGGACGTATGAAACCTTCGCTTCCGCAGCGAAGAAACATTTTGGAGGGTCACTGAAAGGGAGACTCGTTCTTTCGGCAGGCCTTGGAGGAATGGGGGGCGCCCAACCTTTAGCCGCCACGCTGAATGAGGGCGTGTTTTTGGGTGTGGAGGTTGATCGGGCAAGGATAAAACGCCGGCTTGAAACAGGCTATCTCGATGTGATGGTGGATCGTTTGGAGGATGCGCTGATTTTGGCCTTAGGGGCGAGAGAGAAGGGGACCCCGAAGTCGATCGGCCTGGTTGGGAATGCGGCAGAGATTCATTCGGAGATCGTGAAGCGGGGGATCGTTCCGGACCTGGTGACGGACCAGACGTCAGCCCACGACGCGTTAAATGGGTACGTTCCTGCGGGGTCAACTCTTGAGGAGGCTCTTGAGCTTCGGAGGAAAGAGCCGCAGACCTATATTCGACGGGCCATGGAGTCCATGGCGATTCATGTCCGGGCGATGCTGGAATTGCAAAAGAAAGGATCGATTGTTTTTGACTATGGCAATAATATCCGAGCCCAGGCATTCGAGGCCGGCGTCAAGAATGCCTTCGATTATCCCGGATTCGTCCCTGCTTTTATCCGGCCTCTCTTTTGTGAAGGCAAAGGGCCCTTCCGCTGGGCGGCTCTGTCAGGAGATCCTGAGGATATCTACCGGACGGATGATGCGATTCTAAAGGAGTTCCCCGATGATCTTTCTCTGGCGAGGTGGATCCGACTGGCAAAGGAGAAGGTAAGATTTCAAGGGCTTCCAGCCAGAATTTGCTGGCTTGGGTATGGTCAGAGGGCGAGGATTGGAAAGGTATTTAACACGATGGTTGCCAAGGGAAAACTGAAGGCGCCCATCGTGATCGGAAGGGACCATCTGGACAGTGGATCGGTTGCCTCTCCCTACCGTGAGACGGAGGGGATGAGGGATGGAAGCGATGCCATTGCAGACTGGCCAATTTTGAATGCTCTCCTCAACGTGGCCGCCGGAGCGACCTGGGTATCCGTCCATCACGGCGGAGGGGTGGGAATTGGGTACTCCATCCATGCCGGGATGGTGGTCGTCGCGGATGGGACAAGGGATGCGGAAAGAAGACTGCTGAGGGTATTGACGACAGATCCCGGCACCGGCGTGATGCGCCATACGGATGCGGGATACGCGGAAGCGATTCAAACAGCCAAGGAAAAAGGGATTAAGATTCCTGGGGTCACGATCTATCAGCGATAGGCAATTTGATTCTTCGACGATCTTAGGCATTCTTTAGGTAATCGTTTGGTGCGATTCCAGATTACCTCTGGCGAACCACAGGTTTAGGCTTGAGAAAGTTGAACTCACTCCGCAGTTTCTTCTCGCCCGCGATCCGGGGAAATCCTCTCCGAGGCTTCATAAGGCCCGCGTTGATGGTAACCGGGTCGAGACGCAGGATAGGATTGAAACCTATTCTCCCCCTCCAAACTCACGCAGCCAAACTCTTAGCGGTTGGGCCGATGAAGCCTCTTCAGGGACCTGCCCCGATCATGGGCGAAAATTCACCCGATTCCTGAACAAAAGGCTCTGCCGTCAATCGGGACACAGAGGAGCGAGGTGGAGAGGCTTCAGACCTGCTTTGGGGAAAGCCGCCTTGCCGGAAGAAAGCGGGGCGGCCACCCTTTTTTTGAGCGACCTCGGGAGGGAGTCTCAGACTCCCTCCTCCGGGGCCACGCTTCCAACTCGTCCCTTTGTGCCAATAACAATTCTTCCATGGAAGAAAAAAGAAGAATGGGCAAGAAAGTTTGACAAGAAAGTTTGAAGGGTTGATTTTCTTGCGGGTTTGTGATAATCATTTCAAGTATTTTCGGAGTTAAAGAGATTCCCCAGGAAGAAGATCTAAAGAAGGAGGGAGCGGGATATGAAAAAGAGTTGGGTGGCAGGGATGATGGTTCTGGTTTTCCTGACAGCGGGTTCCGCATTCGGCGCTGAACCGATCAAGCTGGGCATGTCGACCTGGCTGGGATACGCGCCGTTATTTCTGGCCAAAGAAAAGGGTTTTTTTAAAAAGCAGGGGGTGGAGGTGGAGGTTGTGGTGATCGAGAGTCCCGCGGACAGACGGGCAGCCTTTGCCGCTGATAAGATTCAGGGAATGGCGACGACCGTCGATACGCATGTGATGACTGCGGCGGCGGAAAACCCAATTCCAGTGAAACAGGTCTTGGCCCTCGATGATTCCCATGGCGGCGATGGCATGGTGGCGAAGAAGGAGATCAAAACAATTAAAGATCTTAAAGGGAAGACGGTCGCCGCTCAACTCGGCGCCGGAGCAAGCTACTTCTGGCTGAACTACGTTCTGGACCAGAACGGAATGAAGCTCGCTGATCTCAAGGCGATCGACATGAAAGCCGGCGATGCCGGTTCCGCCTTTGTGGCCGGCAAGGTGGATGCTGCGGTGACGTGGGAACCTTGGCTCTCCAGAGCCAAAGAGACTGCCTTTGGCCATGTCCTGCTTTCAAGCGATAAGACGCCCGGCGTTATTGTAGATTCATTGGCATTCAAGCCTGACTTCATCAAGAAAAGAGCAGCGGATGTGAAGAAGATCGTAGCGGCGTGGTTCGAGGCGGTCGCCTTTGCTTCCTCGAATCCAAAAGAGGCCGATGCCATCATGGCTAAATTCACAGGCCAAAAGCCGGAAGAATTCACCCAAGAGAAGACAGGGGTTCGTTTCTACGGCGAAAAGGAGAATAAGAACTATTTCGGAACGCCGCAGAAGCCCGGCCTTCTCTACACCGTGACCCAGCGCGCTGCGGACCTCTGGTTTGAATTGAAGCTGATCAAGGCCAAACCTAAGGCAGGCGATTTGATTGACGGTTCATTCCTCTAATCGATGGATGGAAATAACGAAAATGAACGGAAGGGGGCTCCCCGGAAATTTGAGAATCTCCTGAGTCCGAGGGAGCCCATCCCGAAAAGCCTCTATTTCATCCTTGCCCTGAGCAGCTTCGCCTTTTTCCTCATCTTGTGGTCCATTCTCACTTACGGGCGAATCGTCGATCCGCTGTTTCTTCCCTCTCCGGGGAGAGTTTTCCAGGCGGGAGTTGATCTCTTTTCCGAATTAGGGTTCACCACCGACATCCTCAACAGCGTGTGCCGGGTAATGATTGGATTCATCGTTGCAGCCCTTATCGGAGTCCCTGTTGGGCTGATCATGGGGACGTTTAAGGCTGCGGAGGCCTTGACAGAGCCGGTGGTAGGCTTTGTACGATATATGCCTGCATCCGCCTTCATCCCTCTTTTCATCCTCTGGCTGGGAATCGGCGATATCGAGAAGGTTGCAATCATCTTCGTCGGGAGTTTTTTCCAACTCGTGTTGATGGTGGCGGTCGTCGCCAAGAATGTACACAAAGAGATGCTGGAAACGGCCTACACGCTGGGAGTCAGACGATTTCAAGTAATCCGGAAGGTTCTGCTTCCAGCAAGCCTTCCGGGAATTGTCGACACGCTGAGGATCATCGTGGGGTGGGCGTGGACCTATATCATCGTCGCCGAATTGGTGGCCTCCGCCTCGGGGATCGGCTATATGATCATCAGCTCTCAGAGGATGCTCCGAACGGGAAATATCATCTTCGGAATCCTGACGATTGGCATGCTGGGTCTTCTTACGGACTTTTTCTTTAAATGGCTTTATAATAGGTTGTTTCCCTGGGTGGAATGAGGGCGTGGAAGAGGCGATCAAGCTCCATATCCATAATGTTTCGAAGACTTATTGCTCGGATGGCCACGAGGTGGCGGCCATCGAAGAGATCGACCTCAAGATAAAGAACAAAGAGTTCGCTACGATTCTTGGCCCTTCCGGCTGCGGGAAGTCGACGCTTCTCCGCATTGTGGCTGGACTGGTCAAACCGACCCGAGGAGCGGTCAAACTGGACGGGAAGGTGATCGGCGGGCCGGGCCAGGATCGGGGGATGGTCTTTCAGAGCTATACGCTCTTTCCCTGGCTGACGGTGAAGAAGAATATTCAATTCGGACCCGAAATCGCAGGTATGCCGAAAACGAGACAGGAAGAGGTCGGTCAAGAGTTCGTAGAAAAGGTTGGTTTGAAAGGGTTTGAACAAACTTACCCGAGGGGACTTTCCGGAGGGATGAAGCAGAGAGTCGCCATCGCAAGAGCGTTGGCCAACCACCCTGCGATCCTGCTTCTCGATGAACCCTTCGGAGCCCTCGATGCCCAGACGCGGGCGCTCATGCAGGAGCTCCTTACCCGGGTTTGGGAAGACCTTCACCAAACCATACTTTTTGTGACCCACGATGTGGAAGAGGCCATCTTCCTTTCGGATCGAGTCTTCGTCATGACGGCTAGGCCGGGGAGGATCAAGGCTGAGATGGACATTCCTCTGGAACGGCCCAGAAATTACGAGCTCAAATCTACGGAGGCCTTTGTCAACTTGAAAAAACAGGCCCTCGTCCTCATCCGGGAAGAAGCGATCAAGGCAACGCTCGGGAAGGAGTCCGCCTGAATCGGACGGGTCGTGAGGCTTATTCTCGGGCCTTGTCCTATCATAGAAACGAGAGGAGTAGAAGGGTTGAAAGCGGAGAGGCTTACACGGAAAGGAATTTTGAAAATCGAATCTTATGTTCCCGGGAGGTCGATCGAGGAGGTTCAAAAAGAGTTCGGGGCGAAGCGATGGATCAAGCTGGCTTCGAACGAAAATCTGCTGGGTCCTTCTCCGCACGCGGTAGCGGCCATCCGGAAGGAGCTTCCGAATATCTATCTTTATCCGGAAGGGCCTTGCACGGCCTTAAGAAAGGCCTTGGCTGAAAAACTGGCCGTTTCAGAAGAAAGGGTCGTTATCTCCAATGGCGCGGATAATCTCATTCTGATGATCGCCAACGCCTTTGTCAATGAAGGTGACGAAGTGATTATGGCCGATCCCACTTTTTCCGTGTATACCAACGTGACTCAGCTGATGGGCGGAAAGCCAATCAAGGTAAAGTTAAAAGACTTCACCCATGATCTGGAATCCATGTTAAAAAAGGTGAACAGGAAGACGAAGTTAGTCTTTATCTGCAACCCGAATAATCCGACGGGTACCACGGTTTCCCTGGGGGAGTTTGACTATTTTCTCTCCAAACTCCCTCAACGCGTCATCGTGGTTTTAGATGAAGCTTACGGAGACTTTGTCGAGGACGCGTTTTATCCGAACGGGTTGGACTATATCAAAGCGAGGAAGCAACTGATCGTACTCCGCACCTTTTCAAAGGTTTATGGGCTGGCGGGCTTGAGGATCGGCTATGCCCTGGGAAGGGAAGACCTTGTGGACTGCCTTTATCGAGTAAGAGATCCTTTCCCCGTCCACCGACTGGCCCAGGTGGCGGCCGTCGCTGCCTTGAAGGACGAGGATCATGTGATTAAATCCATTCAACTCGTCTACGAGGGAAGAAGATATCTCTATAAGGAGCTGGACCGGATGGGGCTTTCTTATGTTCCCAGCCAGGCCAACTTTATCTTGATCAATTTTTCAAAAGGTGCTGGGCAGGTTTTTCAAGACCTCTTGAGAGAGGGGATTATTATTCGTCCTGGAAAAGTGTGGGGTTTTCCTACGTTCGCCCGGTTGACCATCGGTCGAATGGAGGACAACCGCAGGTTCATCAAAGCCCTGAAGAAAATTCTTTAGAAGGACGATCGTTAGGTTATTCAGAGGAGCATATTATAGTTTGAAATCATGATTGAAGTTGATCTAATCATCAAGAATGCGGATGAGCTCCTCACCCTCTCTCCTTCCTCTCAGGACGGTTCAGGATTGGGAATCGTTCAAAAAGGGGCGGTGGCGACAAGAGGGGGAAGGATCCTCTGGGTTGGGAAGACAGAGGAGATTTCCGAGAAACTCTCCTTGAGTCGGAACGGCCGAGAAATAGATGCCACGGGAAAAGTGGTCATGCCTGGCCTCATTGACGCTCATACACATCTGATTTTTGCCGGGTCGAGAGAAAATGAATTTGAGGAAAGAATTCAAGGCCTTTCTTATCAGGAAATTGCAGAGAGAGGAGGGGGGATTCTTTCAACGGTTGAAGCGACGCGACAGGCCTCGTTTGATGAGCTTCTTTTTCTCGGAAAGAGAAGGCTGGACCGGATGCTTTCCAAAGGGGTGACAACCGTGGAAGCAAAGAGCGGATACGGACTTTCTCTCCGAGATGAAATTAAAATTCTTAGAGTGATGAAAGCGTTGCGGGAGAGTCATCCCATCGATATCGTTTCCACCTTTTTAGGAGCGCATACTGTTCCGAGAGAATTCACAGAGGATCGGACGCGTTATGTGGATCTTCTCATTGAAGAGATGATTCCCAGGGTGGCTCAGGAAAGACTCGCAGAGTTTTGCGATGTCTTCTGTGAAGAGAAAGCGTTTACCCTTGAAGAATCGAAAAGGATTCTCGAGGCCGGGAAGCAACACGGTCTTAAACCCAAGATTCACGCAGACCAGTTGAACTCGTGGGGCGGGGCAGAGCTGGCCGCGGAGGTCCATGCCTATTCTGCCGATCATTTGGAATACAGCAGCCCAGAGGGTATCCAGAAGATGGCCGAGACCGGAGTCACCGCGGTTTTATTGCCGGGGGCAAGTTTTTTTCTCTCAATGAAGAAGTACCCTCCTGCAAGAGATATGATTGAACAAGGAGTGGCTGTATCCCTCGCCACCGACTTGAATCCCGGTTCGTCGATGACCGAATCCCTTCCTCTGATGATGACCATGGGCTGTGCGATGTACAGGTTACTTCCCAAAGAAGTGATTCAAGCGACAACGATTCAAGCGGCAAGATCGATGGGACGGGAGAAAGAGATCGGCAGCTTGGAAGTTGGAAAACAAGCCGATCTCTTGGTACTCGACATCCCCAACTACCGTTATCTCCCTTATCACTTTGGCGCTGATCATGTCGAAACGGTAATTAAAAAAGGGAGAATGATCTATCAGAAGCCCGTGTCATTGTAGAATGCGGAGTGCGGATTTTTTACTGACTTCTGTCCGCTGAATTCGAACACCACTCTCTGCTTTCTTCCCTGTGCTTTCTGACCCCCTGGAGGAACCATGCGACTTCTTGAATGCGCTCCCAACATCAGCGAGGGAAGGGATCGGGAGAAGATCGCCTCCATTTCGGAGGAGCTGGAAAAGCACAAAAAGGTTAAGCTTCTTGACTGTTCTTCGGATGGAGACCATCACCGGAGCGTGTTCACGTTTATCGGGGAGCCCGAGGCCGTGCTGGATGCCGCTTTCTCCTTCGCCATGAAGGCCCTTGACCTCATCGATATGAGGGAACACAAGGGAGGCCATCCCCGGCTGGGGGCAGTGGATGTCGTTCCCTTTGTTCCCGTTCGAGGAGTGGAGATGGAAGAGGCTGTCCAGATCGCCCACGAATTTGGAAGGGGGTTGGGAAAAAGGGGGATTCCGATCTATTTTTACGAAGAGGCCGCGACCCGACCGGAGAGAAAAGATCTTCCTTCCATTCGAAAAGGGGAGTATGAGGGGTTAGCGGGGAAGTTGAAAGACGCCGAATGGAAGCCCGACGAAGGGCCGGATCATTTCAACCCGAAATCCGGCGCTACGGTTGTGGGCGCCCGGTTCCCTCTGGTAGCCTATAATGTCAATCTCAGAACAAAAGATCTCTCGCTCGCTAAAGAGATTGCCAGGAAAGTTCGGTTCAGGGATGGAGGATTCCCTCATGTGAGGGCCATGGGTGTTGACCTGAAGGAAAAAGGAATGGTTCAGGTCTCGATGAACCTGACCCAGTACCGAGTGACCAATATTCCACAAGTGTACCAGTTCATCGAGGGTGAAGCATTGAAAGATGGGGTAGAAATTGAAGGCTCAGAGATTGTGGGATTGATCCCTTTAGGCGTTCTGGAGGGCGTTGTCGGGCATTATTTGAAATGCCCGTCGTTCTCGGTCCGTCAGATCATTGAGGAGCGGATTCTCGAATTTGAATGAGATGGAGGGATGATGGAACTCAAGCGATTCTTAGAAAAATTGGCCTCAGATACCCCCACTCCTGGAGGAGGAAGTGCTTCTGCCTTGGCAGGGGCGTTGTCTGCCTCCCTCGTGGCTATGGTAGCCGGGCTTTCATCCAGGAAGAACGAAGCAGGAAGGAAGGAGATGAGAAGGATAAGAAGGGAAGGATTGGCCGTTCAAAAAAAACTCGTTCGGGCGATTGACGAGGATTCAAAATCTTTTGACGACGTCATCAGGGCCTTTCGCCTTCCGAGGACTTCGGAAAAGGAACGTCTCCGTCGGGTCAAGGAGATTCAAAGAGCTTATCGAAAGGCCACCCTCACACCCCAACTGGTGTGTCGACAGTCCCTTCGGCTCCTGGAACATTCCTGGTTTCTTATCCTGAAGGGTAACCCGAATGCAATCAGCGATGCAGGGGTAGCCGCGTTTCTTGCCGACGCTGCCCTTACAGGGGGGCTCCTCAATATTCAAGTGAATTTGGCGTCACTGACTGAAAAAAGCTATGCTAAGAAAATGGATGTTTTGATGAAAGACTGGGCCAAGAAAAGGGGGCAGCTGATGAAGTCGATCCTGAAGAATCTTATCGAAACACACCAGGGTTGAGAGGATCGAAAATTCGATCTCTGTCCTGTTAGGCGAGTCTGACAAGCGCTTTTATGGGGGAAAGATATGTCAAAGTCCTTTGGTCCTGCAGCGGCACTTCTCATTTTTATTCTTGTCGGTTCCCCGGTGGTAGGTCAGGAGGACCTGCCGGTTCTTATTAAGAAGGTGGAATCCTCGATTGTGGTCATTGTGACTTATGGCAAGGGAGGGGATGTGGTCGGTCAAGGAACCGGTTTTTTTATCGAAAAGAAAGGGGATGTGATTACGAATTCCCACGTCCTTCAAGAGGCAAGCCGTGCGGTGATCCTCACAACGGACGGCGAGGAGTACCCCGTTCGAAAGGTGGTCGCCGAGGACAAGGAAGGAGATTTAATCCGAGTTTCGACAGGAGCATCGGGAGATGCCGTAAGGCCTTTGCCCGTCAGCGCAAGAATTCCTGAAGTCGGGGAGAAGGTCATTGTCATCGGGACCCCGCTGGGCCTTGATCAGACAGTTTCGGATGGTATCGTTTCTGCCGTTCGGGACGTCCCCGCATTCGGGAAAATCATCCAACTCACCGCTCCCATCTCCCCTGGATCAAGCGGGAGTCCGGTGATCAATATGAAGGGAGAGGTGATCGGGATCGCAACCTTCTTTATGATGGCGGGTCAAAACCTGAACTTTGCCATTCCGGGGGAGAGGATAACGAAACTGGGAGCAGGCCGCGGGGAAACCCTTTCCGATCGTGAAGAGGGAAGGATAAAGGACCGGCTGGCCTCGGCGGAAGGACTTTACACAGCCGGGCTTCATTTCCTGTGGGCGGAGGACTATGGAAACGCGCTTCCCTATTTTGTTGAGACGGTCAAGAGAAAACCGGACCATGCCGTCGGGTATTTCCAAATGGGATATTGTCTGGCCAAACTTGGACGGCACAAAGAGGCCATTGCCTCTTATGAGCAGGCCCTTCGCATCAACCCGAAGGAAGCCGGCGTCCACAGCAATCTGTGCACCGCCTACGGGAAAACTGGCCGTTATGAAAGCGCCATCAGTTCCTGTAAGCAGGCCATTCTGCTCAAGCCTGATTTCGCGGAGGCTTACAGTAATCTGGGATGGGTTTATCAAAGGGTGGGACGCTATCAGGAAGCCATCCAGGCATGTAAAGAAGCGATTCGTCTCAAGCCCGATTTTGCCCCGGCTCACTATAACCTTGGCAATGGCTATGCCGCTCTGAAAAAGTACGAAGAGGCGATCGATGCGTTCAAAGAGACGATTCGGATCGAATTCGACAACCCGGAGGGGCATGTAGACTTAGGCGCCGCTTATTTTCAGTCGGGCCGGATTGAAGAAGCGGTCGAGTCTTATAAGCAGGCGATCCGGTTGAAACCTTCTCTCGCAGAAGCCCACCTCAACTTGGGGATGGCTTATTTGAGGCTTGGGGATAAGGGATCGGCTACCGAAGAATATAAGATTCTGAAAGAATTGGACAAGGAGCTGGCGAATAGGCTTTTTAATCTGATCTATGAGTGAGACATAAGATGGATGGGAGAATTCCGTGGCGATCCCCCGAGGGAGCAAATGGATCGGCACCCTCGGCTTGCAAAGAAGGGGCAGTGCTGAATTCTCGAAGATGCGGACTCCTTCGAGAATCCCCGTGCTGAGGCGGAATGACTACTGCCAGGGAAATCTCAGCCGTAAAATTCCTGAAGCTGGGGAGA
>Ga0335084_10001374_pt1 | contig 22729 bp, 21 predicted proteins | sample Lox_Sample_44_FD_206721 | JGI IMG/M metagenome (GOLD analysis project Ga0335084, IMG submission 206721) | Soil microbial communities from Loxahatchee National Wildlife Refuge, Florida, United States - Lox_Sample_4.4 | ecosystem: Environmental > Terrestrial > Soil > Wetlands | place: USA...
AGCGACCGGCAGCCTAAAGTTTAAGCGATGATGTTGCCCTGCCCACAGGCAGAACGCCGCAATTCCGGGCATAGAAGGTCAGCGATGCTGACTCATCTGCCGGAATTTGGGGTGGCAAGACCGAGTTGTGCGATGACCCGGGGCAAGACGGCCCGCGCCTGACGCATGGTCATTCCCGGCTTGATGTGAGGGTCATATAGCAATGTCAGGAGCGACCGGTCGTAGGTCGTGAGGTAACCGACCATGCGGCGCTGGTTGAGCGTGGTCCACGCGTTGTGTTGATCGTGGTTCGACAGCCCGAAAGCATGCAGCAATTCATGATAGGCGCAGTCGAGGAATACGTCGTCGCCCTTGTCGACGATTATAAATGACACGGAATGCACGATTTTTCCGTCGGCCGTCGATCGAACGCTGGTCATGCATTGCGGATCGGTCCGCGCGACAAAGGCCTTGGCGATTTTTGCACCGAAGGCAGCCTCCAGCGCCGACTGAAAATCCTTCTCGTCAATTAACCTCAGCTCGATTTCGGCCGGCGCAGACGCTGGGGCGATGCTCAGCTCCAGGCCGGGAACTTCGCGTGCATATTCTTCGAGCACGCGCGCCATTTCGATGGTGCGATCGATGCTGCCGCCGCCGATGATGTGGGCACGGATTGGTTGATCGAAGCGGCGGATGCCGAGCGGGCGCGCACCGATGCGCAGATCGGATCCGAATGCAAGCGCAAGAAAACCACGTTCGAGTTCCGCGGCACTAAAAAGAGTGTACTGCGGCGGCGCGCCCTCGAACGAACCGCGCGGGGCAGGTTGCCTGCCCGACGCGCCAAGCGCCGCTGTCACGATTGAAATCAGGACAAGATAGGCCGCGCTCAATCGCTTCATTTGTGCACGTCAAGTGTTGCGCTGTTGGCGTATCAGGCCTTCCTGTGCCACCGAGGCCACCAGCGTCCCATCGCGCTTGAAGATAAGTCCACGCGCGTAGCCACGCGAACCATGCAAATTCGGCGAATCCTGCGCGTAAAGCAGCCAATCATCGGCGCGGAATGGCCTGTGCAGCCACAGCGCATGATCAAGACTGGCGGCCATGAATTTCTGTTCGAACAGCGTACGTCCGTGCGGCGCCAGCGCAGTGTCGAGCAACATCATATCGGAAGCATAGGCCAATACGCATTGATGGATCGCCGGAAGATCGGGCAACTTGCCGGTGGTGCGAATCCAGATGTTGAATTGTCCGCCAGGAATCTTTTTTCCGAGATATCGCTCGAATTCGACCGGCCGCAACTCGATTGGCCGCTCGCGTTCGTAGTAGCGCCGGACCGGATCCGGCATCATCGGCAACATCTTTTCCCGCATATCGGTTTCGCTCGGAAGCTTTTCCGGCGGCGGCACGTCGGGCATCTTGGCCTGATGGTCGAGACCCGGCTCGTCCGTATGAAACGATACGAGCATCGAAAAAATCGGATGTCCGTGCTGGCGGGCGGTGACGCGCCGCGTGGTAAAGCTCTTGCCGTCACGGATGCGATCGACGTCATAGATGATCGGCACCTTGGGGTCGCCCGGCAACAGGAAGTAGGCGTGCAATGAATGCGGCGGCCGGACGTCGACGGTCCGCACCGCGGCTACCAGCGCTTGACCGATCACCTGGCCGCCAAAAACTCGCTGCCAGCCGACCTGCGGCGAGCGGCCGCGGAACAGGTTCATTTCGAGCGGCTCGAGGTCAAGAATATCGAGCAAATCCTGGACGGCGGAGGACATGAGCGGGCCCGCAAAAGGTCAAACTATGTCCTCAAACTGCTATGCTGCGGCGAGATTTACAAGGAACGCGGATGGATAAAGGCGATCACTCGCGAACCGATGTCGTCATCGGCGGAGCCGGTTTTGCCGGCCTGGCGCTGGCAATCGCCCTGCGCCAGGGGCTGGGCGATCCTTTCACGGTCGCGGTCATTGATCCGACGCTGGCCCACGTCCAGTCGAAGGATCCGCGCGCCTCTGCAATAGCCGCGGCGGCGCGCCGGCTTTTTGAGGTCATCGGGGTGTGGGATGCGGTTGCGGACAAGGCGCAGCCGATTCTCGATATGGTCGTGACCGACTCGAGGCTGGACGATTCCGTGCGACCGACTTTTCTGACCTTCGGCGGCGAGGTGGAGGAGGGCGAACCCTTTGCCCATATGGTCGAGAACCGGCATCTGGTCGACGTATTGGTCGCAAGGGCAAAGGAGCTCGGGGTCGATTTGCGCGCGGGCGCGGTCGCCGGCTTTGAGAGACGCGGGAATGCCATTGAGGTCGCACTCTCCAATAATGTCGTCATTGCCTCCGCCCTTCTGGTTGGCGCCGATGGTGCACACTCGCTGATCCGCGAGGGGGCGGGCATCCCCACCTATGGGTGGAATTACGACCAGTCGGCGATTGTCACGACGGTTGCGCACGAGCGCGAACACAATGGACGTGCCGAAGAACATTTTCTTCCGGCCGGTCCATTTGCAATTCTGCCGCTCAAAGGCCGACGTTGTTCAATTGTGTGGACCGAAAGCGCGCGCGAGGCCGAGCGTATCGTTGCGCTTCCCGATGAAGAATTTCATCGTGAACTTGAGAAACGCTTCGGCCTGCAGCTTGGCGATCTGGAAGTCGTCGGAGCGCGGCGGGCATTTCCGCTTGGGCTGTTTACCGCGCGCACATTCATCGGCGAAAGGCTGGCGTTGATCGGTGACGCCGCGCACATTATCCATCCCATCGCCGGGCAGGGATTGAACATGGGCCTGCGCGATGTGGCCGCGCTTGCCGAAGCGATTGCCGACGCCGCGCGCCTCGGGCTTGATCCCGGCGGGCCCGGCGTGCTCGAACGCTACCAACGCTGGCGGCGCTTCGATACCATGACCATGGGAATCGCGACTGACGGGTTGAACCGGCTCTTCTCCAATCGCTCCGATGTGCTGCGGCTCGCGCGCGACATCGGTCTTGGACTGGTTGAGCGGATGCCGGCGCTCAAGCGCGTGTTCATCCGCGAAGCAGCCGGGTTCACTGGCGACGTGCCGAAGTTGCTGAAGGGCGAAGCGCTATAGCTTAGTCGAGCATTCGCCGTACGATGGCATCGATATGAACACGCGCGCAATCAATCATCGGAAAGCCGGCATTATTCTCCGTGAACACCATTGAGAGGTCGGTGCCGGCGATCAAAACAGCCTCGGCGCGATCGCGCGCGACAAATGCCTGCGCAAGTTTCCGCAACTCTTGCGTTTGCGCGTCCGTACCGCCGCCCGTGACAAAATCCGTATAGATTTGGTGGATGCGGTCGATCTCGCCCGCGTCGGGCATGACCGTCTCGATGTCATCGAGGCAGCCGAACATACGCGTTTCGATCGTGAAACGGGTGCCGAGGAGAGCCACACGCTTCAAGCCTCGCGCACGCACCGCCCGAGGCACTTCGGTCAACATGTCGACGAGTGGCAGCGGCGATATGGCGGCGAGCTGCTTGGCGCAAATGTGCGGGGTGACGGCAACAATGGCGCCGAGTTCGGCGCCGCCTGCCGCCATGCTCTCGATCAGGTCAGCGAAGTAGCGCGCAAGACCCTCGAAATCCTTTGTGGTCACCGTGGCATAGACGCGACGATATTCAGCATGAGTGATAAGCAGGCGTGGCACGCGTTCGTGCTTCTCAAATGCTGTAACCAGCTCGCGGTAATAGTGGACTGTCGCAGCCGGGCCAAGCCCACCGATCAAGCCGAGGCAACGCCCTTCTTTGCCCATCGAACTCACGTCAACGGAATACTGCCGACATGATCCTTGAAAGCCTGGCGCGATGAAATCGCGCTATACCACCGGTCGAGGTTGGGCATTTTTGGCCGTTCCGGCACCAACTGCACGAAGCGATAGCACATGATGCCGACCGGGATATCGCCGTAGGAAAACGAAGGCCCGGCAACGTATTGCGTCTTGCCCAATTGCGCGTCGAGTATCTTCATCGCGTCCGTCGTCTTTTCTTTTGAGGTCTTGATGGCGGCCATGTCGCGCTTTTCCGGAGCTGTGCGGATCAGGCCCCAGAAGGCGTGGAAGATCGCCGGTCCGACCACCGATAGTTGCCAGTCCATCCACTGACTGGCGAGGGCGCGCTGCTTGGGATCCTTCGGCTCGATGACACCGGCCTTGTCGTGCTTGCCGGCGAGATAACGCACGACGGAATTGGATTCCCACAGCAAGAAGCCGTCTTCCTCCTCGAGTGTCGGCACCAGGCCGTTCGGGTTCATGGCGAGATAAGCCGGCTCTTTATTCTTGCCGAACGCCCCGCCGATATCGATACGCTGATGTTCAAGCTTGAGCTCGCCCACCGCCCACATCGCTTTCTGCACGTTCGACGATGTGTTGCGGCCCCAGATCTTGATCATTGCAGTTTTCCTTCCCTCACTCACTGTCATGCCCCGCGAAAGCGGGACATCCAGTACTCATTGACATTTTTTGATTTGTACGGGCTGCGACTCATTCCAATCGGCGGGCTTCTTCCGGCAGCATGATCGGTATGCCGTCGCGGATTGGATAGGCGAGCTTGGCCTTGCGGGAGATCAGTTCCTGTTTCGCAGCGTCGTACTCAAGCGGCCCTTTGGTAACAGGGCAGACGAGAATTTCCAGCAGTTTCGGGTCAACACTGCCCGGGGGCCGTTCGGTAGGCGGGACGGTAGCCATGACAGAATCCTCAGATAATTCACGATGTTATAGCATGGCTCGCGACTTACTGCAGCTGTGGTTCGCCTTCAGTGTTCTTTTTGGCGAGATCGATTTCGGTGATGGCGATCAGGATCTCCGCACGCGTTTTTAAGTCCGGCGCCTCCAGCAGGGCCTGTTTTTCCGCCGTGCCATAGGGCGACATCATCGACAGCGCATTGACCAGAGCCTCGTTCGGCGCCTTTTCGATGCCCTCCCAGTCTGCCTTCAGATCGTTGGCTTTGAGAAAATCGGTGAGCGCGGCCAGCAGCGCCGCCCGGTCGACGGCACTCTCACCCTTGCGCGCGACGAAGTCGTCAGCGAACGGTGCATAAGTCACGCGGCATTGCCGGTATGGGGTCGCGACCTTCAACTCCTCCTCGACGCGGAAGCGCGCAACACCGGTAAGTTCGATCAGATACCGGCCGTCACCGCTTTCGGCGAGCTGGGTGATGCGCCCAGCGCAACCGATCTTGTAAAGCGACGGCTTTTCGCTCGCTCCTCCTTGAGCGGCGTCGGGCTGGATCATGCCGATCAGCCTGTGCCCGTCACGCAGCGCGTCATCGACCATCGCGATATAGCGCGGTTCAAAAATATTGAGCGGCATCTGTCCACGCGGCAAAAGCAACGCGCCCGGCAGAGGAAAGACCGGGATGACTCCGGGCAATTCGATCGGCCCGCGATATTGTGCATTCATCGGCATCTTCGCTTCACTCTGCCACTCGGCGCCACTGCCGGAGCGAAACGTCTACGAGAACAAAATCGACGACAGACGCTTGCGCCCTTCCACGGTCGCGGGGTCGGTCGCACCCCATGCTTCGAAGAACTGGACGAGTTGTTTACGCGCGCCATCGTCGTTCCATTTGCGGTCGCGCCTGACGATTTCGATCAGATGCTTGACCGCGTCTTCACGCTTGCCTTTGCCATTAAGCGCGACTGCAAGGTCGAAGCGCGCCTGATGGTTGAGCGGATCGGCAAGCACTTTCACTTCGAGTTCTGCCGGCGCGCCGACCGAGTTTGCCTGCTCGGCGACCTCGAGTGCGGCGCGTGCAGCAGCGACTGCCGCGTCATTTCGCTTGGCCTCAGGGACGAGGGCGAGAGTCTGCTTCGCCTGTTCCAGGGCGCCCGTTTTAACGTAGCAGCGCGTGAGGCCGGCGAGTGCCTGTATGTTGCTGCCGTCCTCGGCAAGCAGCTGCGCGTAAAGTTCGGCGGCGCCGGCGGCATTGCCTTCAGCCAGCGCTGCATCGGCTGCTTTGAGTAAATCCTTTTCCTCGGCGCCGACCGCACCTTTTGTGATCCGTTCCAGGAACGCGACGACCTGGCTCTCGGGCAACGCGCCCATGAATCCGTCGACCGGCTGACCATTTGAAAACGCGATGACTGCCGGAATCGACTGGATGCCCATCTGGCCCGGAATCGCCGGATGCTCGTCAATATTCATCTTCGCGAGTTTGACCTTGCCTTTGGCGGCCTTCACGCTCTTCTCCAGGACGGGCGTGAGCTGCTTGCAAGGTCCGCACCAGGGCGCCCAGAAATCGACCAGCACCGGCTGGCGCTTCGATTCCTCGATCACGTCTTTCATGAAGCCTTGCGTGGTTGTGTCCTTGACCACCTCGGCTGCTGTTATCGCCCCGCCGTCTTGCAGCATTGTTCCTCGCCTCATCTGACCACGGATGGCCTGACCATCACAGTACCCTGCCGGATTAGATGGGTTATCCGGGAAGCTAGCGCAATCATCAAGGTGTGGTCGAGGCGCGCCCCGAAACAGGCTCGATCCGGGGGATATGGCCGGTCGATTCGAGAAATTTCACCAGATCCTCGCGCTTTATCGACGTGGTCATGGTGTTGACCAGTGGATGATAATTGAGGGTCTCGTGCGCCATCATGGCTTTATCCAGGATAACGGTCACCCGGCCTGTCGTGTCATTTATGACGCCGAATGGCGTCACTGCGCCCGGTTCGACGCCCATGACCTCACGAAGAAGATCGGCCGAACCGAACGAAAATCGCCCGCTGGCACCGAGCCGCCGGTGCAAGCCCTTCAGGTCGATGTCCGCGTCTTCCAAAGCAACGACCAGATAGATGTCATATTTTTTATCGCGCAAAAACAGGTTCTTGGTGTGGCCACCTGGAATCTGCCCGCGCAGATTCCGCGATTGTTCGACGGTGAACAGTGGCGGATGCTTGACCGTCGAATGGAGGATGCCGAGAGCGTCAAGCGCGGCGAAGAGCTGTTCGGGAGTTATTGGCATCCGGGCAATAATCCCGCGGGCGGCGTGTTAGTATTATCGGAGATCCAGAGAGGTAATACTTATGCGCATCTTGCTGATTGCGGGGGTTCTTGTTGCCGTTGTGTCATTTGATACGCGGTCGTCGAATGCTCAGGAGGGTCCCTGGTGCGCGATTATCTCGCTTGGCCCTGGTTCCGTCTACGAAGATTGCCGGTATAGGTCGCTCGAGGCATGCCGGCCGAATGTCCTGGCGGGTAATCGTGGCTTCTGTAACCCGAACCCGCGGTGGACAGGGCCTGTGCCCAAGTCCAGGACGCGCCACAAGCGGCGGGTGCAACAAAGCTAGACGTGCGGTATCGGCGCCGTCCCTTTGGCAGAGAAGAGGTTGAACACGTGCGCATAGTTCTGGTGATTGGAGTTCTTGCAGCGATCCAGTTGACCAATCCGGGCCCGGCACGCGCCGTCGAAGGTCCTTGGTGTGCGCTGCTCAATTTTGGCAGCGATCTGTCGGAAGATTGCCAATATCGCTCTCTTGAAGAGTGCCGGTTGACGATCATTTCCGGGTTCCGGGGCTTTTGCAATCCGAACCCGCGATGGCAGGGTGACGTCGTCAAGGCACGGCCGCGCCGCAAAAGTTAGCCTGAATGGCGCCATTGGCAGCCAAGGTTGCTTTTAGGCGCCCCTTTTGGCTATAGGAACGGCCTTGGCGGCCGATAAGGCTTTTCGGCCAAACAACTAACGGATGCGGGTGTAGCTCAGGGGTAGAGCACGACCTTGCCAAGGTCGGGGTCGAGGGTTCGAATCCCTTCGCCCGCTCCAGTTTTTTTCTGACAATCAATTAACGTCCAGCGCGCAATATGCGTGCTCGACCACTAGTCGGGCTTGTAGGTCTCGCGCTTGCTGTTCGCGAGCTTGACCAGCGCCTCGGCCGCAAGTCGATCGTCTTTCAGGAACGCCGCGAACGCGGTCGGTGTAGTCGGCGCCGCCACCACGGCTTGCTGGTTCAGATACTCGATAAAACCCGGTTCGCTGAACAGCTTGACGAACTCGCTGTTGACCTTGTCGACGATCGCCGACGGCGTGCCTTTTGGCGCCGCGAGACCCCACCAGCCCTGGCCCGGGTAGCCAGCAAGACCAGCCTCCGCCAGCGTCGGCACGTCCGGCAGCAGCGGCGAGCGCTTGTCGGCCGACACGGCGAGGGCAACGACATTGCCGGCCTGGATCAAGCCGAGGAAATTCCCGATCCCGAAGCGCGTCAGCTGAACTTGATTGGCGGCGAGAGCCTGTGCTGCCGGTCCGCCACCCTTGTAAGGCACACCGACAATTCTGGTGCCCCATTGATTGTTGAGCCATCTCAGGAACAGGTCGGGAAATGAACCTTCACCCAGGGTGGCGAAGTTGAGACTGTCCGGCTTCGCGATTGCCAGATTTTTGAGTTCGGCGACCGATTTCACGCCCAGCGCGGATGAGACGAACAGTCCTTCGTTGAGAAAGAACAGCCGTGTCACCGGCACCAAATCGCGGTCCGGATCGTAAGGCAGCTTGTCGAACAGCAGAGGATTGTAGGACATCGTGCTGTGATAAATGACGCACAGCGTGTAGCCGTCGGGCGCTGCCTGCGCGCAGGCTTGCGCGGCAACGATGCCGCTTGCGCCGCCGCGATTTTCGATGATGAGTGGCTGGCCGAGACGCGGCTGCAATTCGGCCGTGGCCTTGCGCATAATAACGTCGGTGACACTACCGGCGGCGATCGAGACGATCAGGCGGATCGGACGATCCGGATAGGTTTGGGCCTGCGCCGAACTGACGACGCCAATCACCAGCAAACTGAACACTGCCTTGGCGATCCTCCGCATGACGTTTCCTTCCCATAAGAAGCTTTACAGTTTTCCTTCGAACGCGGCGGTGACGAAATCGTCGACCATGTTGTAGCACTGCCGCGCGGCACCGGGATCGAAGCGGCCGATACCCGGCACGTTGGATTCGCTTTCGCAAAACGAATGCAGCAAGTGACCGAACAACAGCATCTGCCACCTGGCACCACTGGCTTCCATTTCCGCTTCAAACGCGTCGCGGTCCTTTTTCGGCACCACAGGATCCGCGGCACCATGCATGACGCAGACTGCCGCCTTGATGTCACCGGCCTTTGCCGGCAATGAGGTGAGCAGATCGCCGTGCATACAGACGACGGCCTTCACATCCGCGCCTGTGCGCGCGAGTTCCAGGACGTTGCCGCCGCCAAAGCAGAAGCCAGCCGCGGCTTGCCGGCTGAGATCGCCGATGCCGCGTTTGTTGCACTCGCTGCGAAGCGCGCCGAGCGCCGCGGTGATGCGGCGCCTTCGTTCCGGCGCATCCGCGCGCAGGCCGTTAGCGAGGGGTGCGGCTTCGGGCGGACCGTTGGCGACTTTGCCGTTGCCATACATATCGGCAATGAAAGCGATGTATTTGCTGCCAGCCATGTGGCTGACGCGCTCGATGGCGACCTCGCTGATGCCAAGCCAGTTCGGCGAAATCAGCAATAAAGGGCGGCGGCTTTTGGTGTTCTCGTCATAAATCAACGCACCGATGCCGGCGACACTGCCCGCCTGATAGTTGATCCGCTCGACTTTCACCGCGCGCCCCTCATTTTGTTCGTTCAGCCGAGAATGATTTCTCCGATCGACCCGGCATCGTATTGCGTGAAATAGAGTCGGCCGTTCGACATTGCCGCGATACAGCGCGCGCCACTGGCCGGCGTCGGAATATCGTATTCGCCAATCAACGTCCCATCCGGCGCCATGCAGCCGATCTTGTTGGCAAAGTTTTCCGTGCACCACAGATTGCCATCAGGTCCGACGGTGACACCGCGCAGTGACGCATTGGGCGTTGGGAACTTGAAGTCCTGGAATTGACCGTCGCGGCCGAGTCGGCCGAGCGCATTGGCGCCGGTTTCGACAAACCAGATGCTGCCGTCGGGATGCGTGACCATGGCGCGCGGTTGGCTGTCGTGGCCAGGGATATCGAATTCGGTTACCAGCCCATCCACGGTGATGCGGCCGACACGGTTGCCGGCTGCTTCGCTGAACCAGAGGTCGCCATCGCGCACCACGATCGACAGCGGTTTGCTGCCGGGCGAGATGCCGTTTTTGAACTCTCTTATATGACCGTCGCAAGAAATGCGGCCAATCTGGCTCAGCTCTGTTTCAGAGAACCAGATATTGCCATCCGGCCCAAGCGCGATTCCGTCAGGGCCAGCGTTGGCGGTCGGAACCTGAAATTCCGCCAGTTCGCCCTTTGTCGTGATGCGGCCAATCTTGTTGGCTTTCTTTTGCGCAAACCACAGATGGCCATCACCGCCGAGGGTAATACCAATCGGAGTTGCGCCGGGTGTCGGCAACGAGAATTCGGTAAACTTTGCGCTGCGCGGATCAAAGTTGCCGATCTTGCCGGCACCGCTCTCGCAGAACCACAAGTTTCCGTCCGGGCCCTCGACGCAGATATACGGCGCGCTGCCAACGCTTGGTATCTTGTGTTCACGAATTTGTATCGGGCGTGGCGCCAACTGTTCCTGGCGCGGATTTGAAGTTGCGTCTCCGACAATCACGGACATCGACCTCGTACCGCGATCCAGTACAACAAATATCGCACTTCGGAATGCTAGTGGCCGGTGTCGAAAGGTGTCAATCTTTGCCGGATCACAACTCGACCGCGCAAGAATTTCTAATCAGAGCGAAGGCGGAATACCGCGCGACTGCTTGCCGCGGCGCACCGCGACAATCTCCGCTAGGATCGAGATTGCGATCTCATCAGGCGTGATCGCGCCAAGATCAAGACCGGCGGGCGCCTTGAGTCTGGCCAGACGATCCGCTGCAACACCGCGTTCAGCGAGTGTCTTTTTCAGGACATCTGCTTTCTTGCGGCTTCCGACGAATGCGACATATTCCGCGTCGGTGGCGAACGCAGCCTGCAAGGCCGCTTCGTCGCCGCGGCCCTGTGTCGAGACCACGACGTAGCGCTCGCCGGCTTCCTCGACGGACAAGGCATAACCCTCGATGCGCCGGTCGGCGTCTTCGAATGCCGATTGCTCGGCGGGCGGCGCGCAAACGGTCACGGCAAAAGCCATGCGTCTGGCAAGATCGGCGATGGCGACCGCCACCGGACTCGATCCACAAATGACGACCTGGGCGCGCGGCAATACCGGCTCCACGAATATGTCCATCGTACCCTGGCTCGGGCACATATTCTTGGCAAAGCGCACGCCGCCTTTCTCTTCGCCGGCCCTGTGACCTTGCTTGTCCAGCTCGTCAGGGGGTTCGACCGAGACGAGCCGGGAGCGGCCGTCGGCCAGCGCATCCTTTGCCGCCTTGATGACCGCCGCGCGGGCGCAGCCGCCGCCGATCCAGCCTTCGGTGATCGTTCCGTCCGGCAAGATAACGGCTTTGGCGCCTGCCTTGGCCGCGGTCGCCGCCACCGTGCGCACCACCGTCGCAAGCACGAACGGTTCGCCCGTGGCCTTGCGACTCGAAATGATGCCGAGAATGTCGGGTGCCTTTTTCATGGCGTCATATCCGTGCGAGATATGGTTCAAGCGCCGCCAGGCTCTCGAGATTGTGCGCGGCCGCGAACAGATCGATGTGGGGGAGTGCCGCCTGCATGCCGCGCGCCTGCGGGCTGTAGTCTTGCCAACCGATCAGCGGATTGAGCCAGACAATGCGCCGGCACCGCCGCCGCAAGCGCCGCATCTCCTCCGCGAGCTGTTCGGGCTCGCCGGTATCGTAGCCGTCCGAGACAATCATGACCGCGGTGCGCGAATTGATGACGCGGCGCGCGTGCCAGCGATTGAAGGTGGCAAGACTTTCGCCGATCCGCGTGCCGCCGCCGATGCCCTGGGCCATCAGGGAAAGCTTGTCGACAGCGCGTGTGACGTCGCGATCGCGCAGCGAGGGCGATACATGCGCGAGCCGCGTGTGAAAGACAAACGCCTCGGCCTCGCGGAAGGCATCGACAATGCCGTGCAGGAAGCGGACGAAGACGGCTGTATAGAGATCCATCGAGCCGGAGGCATCAAGCAAGACCACAAGCCGCAGCGGCTTGATCTTGCGGCGGCGCCAGGCGAGATCGACGGGCGTGCCGCCATGCGAAACATTCCGGTGAATCGTGCGGCGCAAATCCAGCCGCCGCCCGTGCCGGCGAATTTGCTGCCGGCGGACCAGCCGCGCGCGCATGACGCGCGCCAGACGTTCGGCAAGCGCGAGCGCCTGCGCCATGTCCGCGGGGTTTGTAATATGACGGAAATCAACCACCGACAGATTTTCTGAGCGTGACGCTCCCTCGCGCCGTCCGCGCCCATCGGCGGCGCTTTCACTGTCGCCTTCGTTGCGGCGCTCGACGTGGTTGGGCTGACCAAGATTTCCGTGTGAGGGAGGCGCATCCGCGCGCGGCCGCGGCGGGGTCTGGCCTTGCGCCGCGACTCCTGACAGTGCTTTTACGTGGCGCATGCCGGCGCCGTGCCAATAGGCGTCGAAAATTTCCTCGAATCGCTCCCAGTCGGAATGCGTGGCGCAGAAGAGTGCCCGAAATGCTGACTTCATCTGCAAAGGATGAGACGCAAGCGGATGCGTCAGGATTGCCAGCGCGTCGCGCGTTTCCGCCAGTCCGACCTTGAAACCATTGTTGCGCAGGGTGTGCGCAAAGCCGGCCAGTTTTTCGCGCATCGCGCGGCCAATCTCGTTCCGTTCGTCCCCGCTAAGGAGGGGACCCGGAGCTGGATTCCCGCTTCCGCGGAAATGAGCGGATGACTGCCCATTCCGGCTCATCACGCAACCTTCCCAAGAAGGCGTTCGCTCACTTCGCGCGTGAGCCGGGATCGGTCCTCGTGCGTTTTGAGCAGGCAAATCATCGTCTCGTAGACGGCCTCGGGTTCCTGCCGCAGATCGTGCATCCCCAGGCCCGCCAGCGTTGCGGCCCAATCGAGCGTTTCCGCCACGCCAGGGACCTTACGCAGATCTTCCTTGCGTATCGCAGCGACCATCCGCGCGATCTGCAAGGCAAGTGCCGTATCGATGCCCGGCGTTTTTGTGAGAATGATTTTCGCCTCGCGATCGACGTCGGGGAAATCGACGTAATGATAGAGGCAGCGCCGGCGCAGGGCATCGGACAATTCGCGTGTGCCGTTCGATGTCAGTACCACGCGCGGGATCGCAGTCGCCTTGACGGTGCCGAGCTCCGGGATGCTGACCTGAAAATCGGAAAGCAGTTCGAGCAGGAACGCCTCAAATTCCTCGTCGGCCCGGTCCACCTCGTCGATGAGCAGGACCGGCGGCTTGTCGCGCCGAATGGCGGCGAGCAGCGGTCGTTCGAGCAAATAGCGCTCCGAGAAAATGTGCTCTTCGATTTTTTGTGCATCTTCGCCTGTGGCTTCGCGCGTCTTGATGGCGAGCAACTGGCGCTGATAGTTCCACTCGTAGAGCGCGGCGTTCTGGTCGAGCCCTTCGTAGCATTGCAGCCGGATCAGCTCGGCCCCATGAACGGCGGCAAGCGATTTCGCGACTTCGGTCTTGCCGACGCCGGCTTCGCCCTCGAGCAGCAGCGGCCTTTTCAGGTACTCCATCAGCCAAAGCGCGGTCGCGATATCGCGATCGGCAATATAGCCGACGGCGGCCAGGCGATCAGAAATGTCGTTGCGGTTCAATGTCATGACTGGCTGTCATGTAAGCATGCGGCGCCGGGTTCGCACCAGCGCCGCAAAATCCCCTGGGATGCGGCCTCACTGATGCAGGCCGAGTTTGTCCGCCGCCGTCCAGGTTCGCCAATTGTCGTGCGGCATCTGAATGTGGGTCGAGCCCAGGAATCCGAAGGCATCGTTCACGGCGTTGGAGAAACAAGGCACGCCGCCGACATTCGGGCTTTCGCCAACGCCCTTGGCGCCGATTGGATGGTGCGGGGAGGGCGTAGTCGTCCAGTCGGTCTCCCAATGCGGCGTTTCGACTGCGGTCGGTAAAAAATAGTCCATGAGCGAAGCAGTCGTGACGTTGCCGTCTTCATCGTAATGGATCTCCTGACCCATCGCGATCCCGAATGCTTCAGTCAGGCCGCCATGCACTTGGCCCTCGATGATCATCGGATTGATGCGCGTGCCGCAATCATCGAGCGCATAGAAGCGCCGGATTTTTGTCGTCCCGGTATCGACATCCACGTCGACGACGCAGATGTAAGCGCCAAACGGGAAGGTGAAGTTCGGCGGATCGTAATAGTTCACCGCCTCCAGCCCCGGCTCCATGCCGGGCGGCACCTCGTGGTAAGCCGCCCAAGCAAGCTCGGTCATGGTCTTGAAGCGCTCGGGGTTACCTTTCACGCGGAAGCGATCCACGTCCCATTCAAGATCGTCGTCGTGCACCTCGAGCATGTAGGCCGCAATCATCTGCGCTTTCGCCTTGATCTTGCGGCACGCCATCGCGGTCGCTGCGCCGGAAACGGGTGTCGAACGCGAGCCGTAGGTGCCGAGACCATAAGGTGCGGTGTCGGTGTTGCCTTCCTCGACCGCGATATTGTCGGCGGGCAGACCAAGCTCGGTGGCGATAATCTGTGCGTAGGTCGTCTCGTGGCCCTGCCCCTGCGACTTCGTTCCGAGCCGGCAAATGCCGGTGCCGGTGGGATGGATGCGGATTTCGGCCGAATCGAACATCGCGATGCCGAGAATGTCGCAATTGCGCGAGGGGCCGGCGCCGACGATTTCGGTAAAGAACGCAACGCCGATTCCCATCAGCTCGCGCGTTTCGCCTCGCTTGAATGCGGCCTGCCTGGCCTTCTGTTCCTCGCGTAACTTCTTGTAGTTGACCGTCTCCACCGCCTTGCTCATCGCGGTGTGATAGTCGCCGGAGTCATATTGCCAACCCGTCGCCGACGTGTAGGGGAATTGCTCGCGCCGGATCAGGTTCTTCATGCGGAATTCGACCGGATCCATCTTGAGTTTCTGCGCCATGATGTCCATGGCACGCTCGATGGCATAGGCGGCTTCGGTGACGCGGAATGAACAACGATAGGCAACGCCACCCGGTGCCTTGTTGGTGTAGACGCCGTCGACCGAGACATGCGCGGCCGGGAAATCATACGACCCGGTGATAATGCTGAAGAGACCGGCGGGCCACTTGCTCGCGTTGGCGCAGGCGTCGAATGCGCCGTGATCGGCGATGGTGTAGCAGCGCAAACCTGTTACCTTCCCGTCTTTGGTGCAGGCAATCTCGGTTTGCATGTGGAAGTCGCGCGCGAATGCCGTGGTGGACAGATTCTCGATGCGATCCTCCGTCCATTTCACCGGGCGTCCGGTGACAATCGAAGCGACGATCGAGCAGATGTAGCCGGAATAGGCGCCAACCTTGTTGCCGAAACCGCCGCCGATGTCGGGCGCAATGACGTGAATCTTGTGCTCAGGAATCTTCGAGATCAGCGAGCCTACGGTGCGGATGACATGCGGGGCCTGGAACGTGCCGTGTAACGTCAGCTCGCCCGTGACCTTGTCAAAGGACGCGACACACTGACAGGTTTCCAATGGGCACGGGTGCACGCGCGGATAAACGATAAACTCGTTGATCGTCACGTCGGCTTTCGCAAAAGCCGCATCGGTTGCGGCTTTGTTGCCGGCCTGCCAGTTGAAGACATGGTTGTAATGATTGCGCTTGCCATGGGCGCCTTCGGTCTTGTCCTTGATGTCTTCGCGGATCACCGGCGCATCTTTCGCCATCGCCTTGAGCGGATCGACGTTGACGGGCAGCGCCTCGTATTCAACTTCGACGAGCTCGGCCGCGTCCGCCGCAGTGTAGCGATCTTCGGCGATAACAAATGCGATTTCCTGATTCTGGAACAGCACCTTGCCGTCGGCCAGCACCATTTGCACGTCACCGGCGAGCGTCGGCATCCAGGCGAGGTTGACTGTCTTGAGTGTCTCCGCGGTGATGACGGCAACGACGCCGGGCACGGCGGCAGCCTTGGTGGTATCGATCTTCTTGACGCGCGCGTGCGCATGCGACGAGCGCGTGAAATCGCCGTAGAGCATGCCGGGCAGCTTGAGATCGTCGATATAGTTGCCTTTGCCCTGGACGAAGCGGACATCCTCGACGCGCTTGCGCTTGCAGCCCATTCCCTGAAGCTTTTCGGCGCGCTCGGCGGAGGTGGGGGTCTGGTCGTTCATTCTGCGGCCTCCCGGAACGGCACGCCGCTCAGCTTGGCGGCGGCGTGTTGAATGGCTTTGACGATGTTCTGATAGCCGGTGCAGCGGCACAGGTTGCCCGAGATACCGAAGCGGATTTCCTCCTCGGTCGGATTGCTGTTTTCCTGCAGCAGCCGGTAAGCGCGTACAATCATGCCCGGCGTACAGAAGCCGCATTGCAGGCCATGCATTTCGCGGAAGCCTTCCTGCAGCGCATGCAGCGTGCCGTCGGCATTGGCCATGCCTTCAATGGTGCGGATGTCGGCGCCATTCGCCTGCACCGCGAACATGGTGCAGGATTTCACCGACTTGCCGTCAAGATCGACAGTACAGGCGCCACAGTGACTGGTGTCGCAACCAATATGCGGACCGGTCAGTCTTAACTGCTCGCGCAGGAAGTGGATGAGCAGCGTGCGCGGCTCGACCAGCTCCTCCACGTTCTTGCCATTCACGGTCATGGAAACCTGGGATTTGGCCATCGTCGTCTCCCGAAAAATCAGGCACCGGCGCGCGCTTTGGCGCTGGCGAGAGCGCGGGCAAGCATCACGCCCGCCATTTTTGTGCGGTAGGTCGCAGGCCCGCGCGCGTCGGATGCCGGCGAGGTGATCGCTTCGGCGGCTGCTACTGCCTTTTTCACGGACGCGGCATCGAGCGTCGAGCCGGTCAGGATCCTGGCCGCTTCCTCGGCCCAGAGCGGCGTCTCCGCCACGTTGGTCAGGCCGATCGAGCAGCTCGCCACCTTGCCGCCGCTCGTGGTCAGCACGACAGCCGCGGCGGCGGTCGCGTAATCGCCGATCTTGCGCTTGAGTTTTTCATAAGCGTGGCCGTGACCCGCCGCCGGCACAGGAATACGAATTGCGGTCACGATCTCGCCCGGCTCCAGCGCGGTGAAATAAGCACCTTGGTAGAATTCGCGCGCTGCTATGCGACGCTCGCCGGATTTTCCGGTGGCGTGATAGGTCGCATTCAGGCACATCATCACCGCCGGCATGTCGTTGCCGGGATCGCCATTGGCGACGTTGCCGCCAAGCGTGCCGACATAGCGCACCTGCGGATCGGCGATCAGCAGCGAGGTCTCGCGCAGAATAGGAATTTTCTTCGCCAGCAGGTCTGAGCCGATCAGCTCATGCTGCGTCGTCGTGGCGCCGATGACGATATCGCGGCCGTCCTCGCGAATGCCCTTGAGTTCGGCAACCCCGCCAATATCGACCAGATGGCCGGGCGCAGCGAGCCGGAGCTTCATCATGGGAATGAGACTGTGGCCGCCGGCAATAGCGCGGGCGTCGTCACCGAACTGGGAGAGCAGGCCGACTGCTTCCTTGACGGATGACGGGCGATGATAGGCGAAAGCGCCAGGTATCATAGGTAATCCCTCCCGGGCGCCCGAACCTGTCGGCTTACGGCCGAAATCGCGGTTTCCTGGCGGGCAGCCCTATCCATGTGATTGGCGGGCAGGTTGGCGAGCTGTGCACCCGGCAGCAATGTTCGATGCACGAAACGGACGGCACGCGCACCAGCGGGGGAGGCCGCGCACGAATTGCGGCTATGGCGCATGAACTGCGTCAGTTCTGCTGACGCAATCAGTAATAGGTAGCGACAAAGAGAAAAGTTTTGCGGCGCAATATATGAATTCTGGCGCCAGCTACCCGGCCTTCGCGCCGATGCGCGACTTCAGCCAACCGATACGGCTTCGGCTGACGGGAACCGAATACTGTCCGCCGGCGATCATTTCGACCGTCTCGCTATCGCCGGACCGCTTATATCCGACCACGCGCTCGATATTGACGATGTGGCTGCGGTGGACCCGAATGAACCTTGTTTTGTCGAGCCGCGATTCCACATCGCCGATCGCCAGCGGGCAAAATAATTTGGCGTTGCCGTTGAAGATATAGGTGTAGTGCGCGTTGGCATGCACGGCGACGACCTCCTCGACCGCAATGAACTGCGTGGCGCCGTCGCGCTCTATCGGCAGATGACGCGCCACGCGCGGAGGCGGCGCACCGGCGCCCCCAAGCGGCCCATAAGTGCCGCGCCCGAATTCGGCCGGCGATGCGGTGAGCTGCGCTGTCGCAGTCGCCAAATCAGGAGCGCCCGCGAGCATCGAAGCCTGGCCGATGTTCTGCATCGGCATGGCTTCGTCGCGTGCGCGATCCGGCACCAAAAACAAAAGAAACATGCCGGATACGCAGAAGGCGACGATGGCGACGACAATGGCGAGCAGATCGGTTGAAAGGGTTGGCGCCGCCGACACCGCGGTCGTGTGCGGGAACACGGTCATGCCCGCCATTGCGGTGTAATGCATTCCAGAAACGGCAATGCCGAAAGCGATCGCGGATAGTATCAGCGGTGGACGTCCGCCTCGCCCGGTTGCCAGCCAGAGCGCCAATGCGGATGTCGCAATGGCGATAACCAGGCTTGCCACCACATAAACCGGCGCGTGAATCATGTGAGCGCTCGCGTGCAGCGCGGTCATGCCGATGTAGTGCATTGAAAAGATGCCGGTCCCCATCAGCGTAGCTGACAAAGTCAAGCGCGTTAACGTGAAAGGACCCGAGCTGATCGCGAAGACGGCGATCCCAACCACGATCACACAGGCGAGGAATGACAGCAGCGTCGGGAAAACTAAATAGTCCGCCGCAAACGGCAACCGGGCGGCCAACATCCCGACGAAATGCATCGTCCATATGGCGACGGCTAATGAAAAGGCGGCTCCGGCAAGCAGCAAACGCCTTCGTATGCCAGCGGCATCGGCGATCTGCACCGCGAGGCCGAAGCCGACATAGGCGCCCTGGATCGCCATCACAATCGAAAGCAAGACAAGCCAGGGGTTGTACACCACCTGCATTGCAGCGTTCCCTTTCCGCAAAGGCGGACGCCCGGAATTTTCTTATTGTGGCGCTCCTGGATGACGCCAGTGTCAGACTAAAGCCTAGCAGATCGGGACGCAGCAGTAGAAGCCCGGTTAGCCAGTTGGCAAAGCCGCTCGCAGTGCGCACAATAGATCTCCCGATGGGCAATAAAAACTGCATGGGAGGGAAGACATGCGCACAAGTTTCATTGGCTTGGCAGCGGGTGCCGTTGCGCTTTCCGCAATACTCGTGCCGCGGCTCGCGACCGCCGAAGATTACCCCTCCCGTACAATTTCATTGGTCGTAGCGTTTCCCGCCGGCGGTGGCGTTGACACGGTCGGCCGGGTTGTCGCGCAAAAGCTTACGGATGCGCTCGGCCAGCAGGTAATTGTTGTGAACCGTCCGGGCGCCGGATCGGTGATCGGCACGCGCGACGTCGCCAGAGCACAGGCGGATGGTTACACATTGCTTCTGCTGGTGACCGGAGCCGGCCTTCCCGAGAATCCGGGCTACGACATGGCGAAGGACTTTGCGCCGATCGGATTGATCGCCTCGGTGCCGATCGTCATCATGTCCAATCCTTCTGTGCCCGCGAAATCCCTATCGGAAGTGATCGCACTCGCCAAAAAAGACGGCGACAAGGTTACAGTCGGCACGCCGCCGGCACCGACGCTGAATTATTTCGGCGCCGAACAATTCAAGGCGATGACGGGCACAAACATCACAATCGTCACCTATAAAGGGACCGGGCCGCTCACCAACGATCTCGTCGGCGGCCATGTCATGCTCGCCTTCAATACGCTGCCGCCGGCGATCGGCAACATCCAGGCCGGCGCACTGCGCGCCATCGCCGTCGGGTCTCCGACACGCATGGCCGCGATCCCCGACGTTCCGACCATCGCCGAGTCTGGCCTGCCGGGATTGGAGATCGTGCAATATTACGGACTGGTTGCACCGGCCGGCACACCACAGGCGATCATCGACCGGTTGAACAAGGAGCTGCGCAAGATTGTTACCTCGGATGATATGAAGAAGCGGCTGCTCGACGCCGGCGGCGATCCGCTCGCCAGTACACCGGCGGACTATGCGCAGAACATCCAGCGCGAAGAGGGCAAGTGGATGGCCGTGATCAAGAAGCTTGGCCTGGTGATCAACAACTAGCCAGAAGCCGTGGCCTTAAAACCCCGCGGCCAGCGAGCCGCGCGTACGCCGGTCGGCGGCGCCCACGTATCCGTCCGCGGTGACTTCAATGGAATTTGCCGAAGTCCCCAGCGGGGTTGCCTCTATCTGGTGGCCGCGATTGACCAAGGCATCAAGCACTTCGGGCGCGAATCCCGGCTCGACGTAGACCTGATCCGGCTGCCATTGGTGATGCAGGCGCGGGGCACTGACTGCCTTGCCGATCGGCATCTGGAAATCGATTGCGTTCACGATCACCTGCAGCACTGCGGTTATGATACGGCTGCCGCCGGGCGATCCAGTGATCAGAACCGGTTTGCCGTCTTTCAGCACAATCGTCGGGGTCATCGAGGACAAAGGGCGCTTGCCGGGGCCGGGCAGATTGGCGTTGAAGCCCACGAGGCCGTAGGCGTTCGCTGTTCCCGGCTTGGAGGTGAAATCGTCAAGTTCGTTGTTGAGCAGAACGCCGGTGCCTTCGGCAACGAGACCAAGACCGTATGAAAAATTCAGCGTGTAGGTGTTCGATACTGCGTTGCCGTCGCGATCGATGACCGAGAAATGCGTGGTGTTGCGGCCTTCGAAATCAGCCGGGGCGCCTGCGCGAACTTCGACTGACGGAGTCGATCGCGCGCCGATCTGCGCGCGCAGCGATTTCGCGTATGCTTTCGAAATCAAACCGGTCACCGGGATTTGCACGGCGTCGGGGTCGCCCATGAAGACGGCGCGGTCGGCATAGGCCCGCTTCATCGTTTCGATCATGTTATGGAGCGATTCTTCGCGGTTGAGCTTGGCGAGATCGTACCCTTCCAGGATGTTGAGCATCTCGATGAGATGCACGCCGCCCGATGATGGCGGCGGCATGGAGACGATGTCGTAGCCGCGGTAGCTGCCGCGCACCGGCTCACGCAGGATGGCTTTGTAATTTTTCAGATCGTCAACGGTCATGATGCCGCCAGCCTTGCGGACGGCCGCGACGATCTTTTCTGCAACTGGACCCTCGTAAAATCCCTTCGGCCCGGTGCTTGCGATGTTGTTTAGCGTGGCGGCAAGATCGGGCTGCAACAGATCCTGTCCGGGCGACAGCACGGAGCCGTCGCTATTGAGAAAAACCGGGGCACTCGAATTCCAGCGCGCGATGCGTTGTTGCGCCAGAGGCAGACTGTCGGCGGTATCATCCAAGACCTCGACGCCATTGCGGGCGAGGGTGATCGCCGGCTCAATCAGGTCGGCGAGCGATAGTTTGCCGGAACCAAACTTTCCGTGCGCGAGCGCAAGGCCGGCGACCGTACCGGGCACGCCAATTGAAAGCGCGCTGTCCCGCGATTTCACCGGATCCGCATTGCCGTGTGCGTCAAGAAACATGGTTGCACTTGCCGCCGCCGGCGCGGTCTCGCGATAGTCGACGGTAACGTCGCGATTGTCCCTGGCGAGGTGGATCACCATGAAACCGCCTCCGCCGATATTGCCAGCGCGCGGATAAGTGACCGCGAGTGCGAAACCGACCGCGACCGCAGCGTCGACCGCATTGCCGCCGCGGTCGAGGATCTCGACGCCGATGCGCGCCGCGCGTTGTTCCTGGGCGACAACCACGCCGTTGCGGGCAAGGATAGTCTGCGCCGGAGGGATCGCCGGCGCGCGCGTTTCCGGCGCCACTTGCGCCGAAACAGTGACGGTGAAGAAGAAGGCTACGCAGGCAAGCAAGATCCGGGTCATTCGCACTCATCCGATTGTCCCCGCGAAAGCGGGAACCCAGCCCCACCTAGCACGGGAAATATGGCCCAAGCTGGATTCCGGTTTTCGCGGGAATGAGCGGACCGAGAGGCTTTTAGCGCATGGATGGGATCTAGCGTGCCTGGCCGTGATACGCGGTGTTGGGTCGCATGTCGGTGGCAGATGCCACGCGGTTCGACATATTGAAGAATCCGGCTACCGCCGAAATGTCCCAGATCTCGCGATCCGTGAAGCCGACACGGCGCAGCCGCTCCCTGTCACCTTCCTCGACACTTGCCGGCGAGGCCGTGAGTTTGACCGCGAAGTCGAGCATCGCGCGCTGGCGTTTGTTCAGCCGGGCCACGCGATAATTCATCACGAGATGTTCGCCAAGCAGCGGGTTGCCGGAATACTGGCGGACCGCCGCGCCATGCGCAGTCAGACAATAGTAACAGCGGTTTTGCGAGGAGACCGCGACCGCGATCATCTCGCGCTCGAGCTTGGACAGGCCGGAGTCGCCCAGCATCAACTCGTTATACATAGCGACAAACGGCTCAAGCTTCGCCATGTCGAAGGCATAGGCGAGGAGCACGTTCGGCACGAAACCGAGCTTGTCCTGGCATTTCTTGAAATAGGTGGCCATCGCTGGCGATAGCTTCGCTATCTCGAGGTTCAGCCCGATAACGGGGACATCGTCCGCGACGGCGGAGGCCGGCTTTGTCGATATCGCCTTTGCCGCGGCGGGCTTGCCCGCCGGCGTCTTATTATTAGCGGACGCTTTGCCGCCCTTGATGGCGTGCAGCACCGGCTGGCCCTTGCCCGGTTTTGCAATTGCCGCTTTAGCGGCGGTTTTGGCTGATTTATTGGCCTTCGGCATTCCCGGTTCCC
>Ga0335084_10001375_pt1 | contig 22726 bp, 26 predicted proteins | sample Lox_Sample_44_FD_206721 | JGI IMG/M metagenome (GOLD analysis project Ga0335084, IMG submission 206721) | Soil microbial communities from Loxahatchee National Wildlife Refuge, Florida, United States - Lox_Sample_4.4 | ecosystem: Environmental > Terrestrial > Soil > Wetlands | place: USA...
CTCGGTCGTCGGTAGGCTCCCCGGTGCTTTCCAGCATCGCCGTCTCGGCTTTGTCGATGCCTTGATCATGTTCAAGGAGCTGGTTGCTTGAGCGCTCGCTTCACGCGTCGCGTACTGAAAGGCACAAGGGGGAAATCATGGACAAGAGATTCTTCATCGCCTGGATCGTCATCTTCGTCGCGTGGTTCGCGGGCAGCTTCGTCGTTCACGGCGTACTGCTGCACGACGACTACGCCAAGCTCGCCAATCTCTTCCGGACCGAGGCCGAGTCGCAGCCGTTTTTTCATCTCATGATCCTCGCGCACGTCCTGCTGTCGGGCGCCTTTGTCTGGATCTACGCGCGTGGGGCGGAAGCCAAGCCGTGGATGAGCCAGGGACTGCGCTTCGGCATTGCGGTGGCGTTGCTGACGGTCGTGCCCACGTATCTGATCTATTACGTCGTGCAGCCCATGCCCGGCGCGCTCGTGGCGAAGCAGATCGTCTTCGACGGCATCCTCATCCTGGTCCTGGCCGAGATCGCGGCGTTCCTTTATCGGCAACCGCAGCCATGACTGCGCCCAAGGGTTCGGCGTGAAAAGGCGCCGCATCGTCGTGCACGATCTCATGCAGAGCGACTACGCGTACGATCTGACCGAGCCCACGGGAAAGAACTTCCATCCCGATTTCCGGCCGCAGCTGACGCCGAAGGAGATGCTCGCGCTCGGCGTGTTCGGCGGGAAATACATGACGGACTGTGCGGCCGAATTTCCTTCGGACTGGTTCGCGCGCGCGAAGCTCTGCCATGAGAGCCACAACCCGCGCCTTAACTTCTTCGGCGTCAATGCCTCGCAGCCGCTGTCGGAATGGCGCCGCAAGGGATGGATCCATGCGGAGGATCCGCGTGGATGGTTCCAGTGGTACTGCCGTTACTTCATGGGGCGGCGGGGTCCCGACGACGAGCGCCAGATCCGGCGCTGGCGCGCAATCGCTCGGCACATTGCGCAACTGAAGAAGCATTGCCGATGCGGCGATTTCTACTGCCGGCGCAGACAGCGGCAGGCGCTGCTGCACTGGGCCTATGACTCGCGGGATATGTGAGCGTCGGCGGTGAGCCGGAACGCAGGTCGACTCGAATCTTCCCTGCCCGCGATCCGCATCCGGGACATCGATCACCTCGTGCTGCGGGTCGTCGACCTCGAGTGCATGCTGCGCTTCTACTGCGAGGTGCTCGGCTGCACGATCGAGCGCCGTCGCGACGACATTGGCCTGGTCCAGCTCCGAGCGGGGCGCTCGCTCCTCGATCTCGTGCCGGTTAACGGCAAACTGGGGCGGACCGGTGGAGCACCACCCGGTGCGCAGGCGCGCAATCTCGACCACTTCTGCTTCCGCCTCGAGGCGTTCGACGCGGACGCGATCCGGCGGGCGCTGGCCAGCCACGGCGTCGCGGCGGGAGCCGTGGAATCGCGCTACGGTGCCGAGGGGGAAGGTCCTTCGATCTACACCGTCGATCCCGAAGGAAATATCGTCGAGCTCAAGGGCCCGCCGGAGCGCTGAGGGACCCCGCGCGTAATCGGCTAGCGGCTGCCGGCCGCCCGCGACATCCAGATGGCGTCTTCCTGCTCGAGTTCCTCCAGCCGCGTCTCGAGTTCGACCGCGACACGCGTGAGCTCCGGCAACAAGACGTCGGCGAGCGCACGCGCGCGCCGGAGCGAACGCTGGTATTCGAAAGAGAGGCGTTCCAGATTGCCGGTCACTGCCGCGAGCGCTGTCGCGCGATCAACGAGGGCGAGACAGGCGATGCGGCAGCGCTCCGCTTCCGGCGACGCGTCGATCGCCGGCGGCCGCGACGCGAGCGGAGCGACAAACGCCGCGTCGACGAGACGCACGCCCATGAGCGAGCGCTGGCGCTGCTCGAGGCGTGCCTCGCCCAGATCCCCCGCGGGATAGAGCTGCAGCCCATCGAGGCCGTGACGGGCGACCGCGGCAACGAGCGCCCAGGTCGCCTCCTCGCTCGCCTGGCGTACCGCGCGCGCAAGCGCAGCGTAGCGGTCGAGCTCGGCGACGATCTCTGCGGCAAGCAGCAGGCATTTCTCGTCGAGAAACACATAGCCTTCGCGCATCGCGCGTTGCTCGTTGCGAAGCTCAAGCACGACGCTGCGCGTGGGAGTGATTTCACTCATGCCGTGGCGCGGGCGTCGAGCGGAAGCAGGTGTCGGGTGATCTGTGCGTCCGAGATGCGCGAGAGTTCCGCACGCGGCAGGCCGGCAAGCAGCGACCAGCCGAGTGCCAGGCTCTGTTCGAGCGTGCGCGCCGTCTCCTGGTGCACCAGTTTCTGCTCGAACGCGTCCCCGAAGACGAGATAGCGGCGGTCCGTCTCGGCGAGCCCCTCCTCGCCGACCACGCTCGCGAGCACCCGCGCCTGCGCTGCGCGCGCGTACGCGGCGTAGAGTTGCGAGGCGAGCGCGGGATGGTCCGCATGGGTGTACTCGCCGCCGGTGCCGTCCTTGGCGAGCCGCGACAGGCTCGGCAGCACGTCAACCGGCGGATATACGCCGCGGCGGTCGAGATCGCGCGCGAGCACGATCTGCCCCTCGGTGATGTAGCCGGTCAGGTCCGGGATCGGGTGGCCGATGTCGTCCGCGGGCATCGTCAGAAGCGAGAGTTGCGTGAGCGTTCCCTTGTGCCCGTGCAGGCAGCCGGCGCGCTCGAACAGCGTCGCGAGATCGGAATACATGTAGCCGGGGAAGCCCTTGCGGCTCGGGATCTCGCCCTTCGACGAGGAGACCTCGCGCAATGCTTCCGCGTAGTTCGTCATGTCGGTCAGGATGGCGAGCACGTGCTTGCCCTCGACGAACGCCAGATACTCGGCGGCGGTCAGCGCGAAGCGCGGCGTGAGCAGCCGTTGGGTCGAAGAGTCACTGGCAAGATTGAGGAACAACGCCGTGCGTTCAAGCGCCCCCTGCCGCTCGAGGGTCGCCCGGAAGAATTCGGCGCTCGAATGCGGTACACCGATCCCGGCGAAGACGATGACGAACTCCTCGCCCTCGCCCTTTCCCCGCAGCCGCGCGTGCGACGCGATCTCGACGGCGAGCCGGTCGTGCGGCAGCCCGCCGCCCGAGAAGATCGGCAGCTTCTGGCCGCGCACGAGCGAGAGCATGAGGTCGACCGCGCTCACGCCGGTTTCGATGAAGTCGCGCGGGCTGGCGCGTGCCACCGGATTGATCGGCAACCCGTCGATCCGGTAGCGCGCACTCGCGGCGACCGGCGGACCGCCGTCGATCACCTGACCCACGCCGTTGAAGACTCGGCCCAGGAGCCCCGGCCCGAGACCGAATGACAGAGGTTCGCCGAAGAAGCGTACCGTTGTGCTCGGCAGCGTGAGCCCGGCGGTGTTCTCGAGAACCTCGATCGTCATGAGCTCCGTGTCGAGGGCCGCGACGCGTCCCAGCCGAGGACGCCGATCGACGCCGTCGACCTCGACCGCGTCGTGCAGGCCAACGTCGAGGGTGCGCCTGAGGAACAGCAGCGGCCCGGCGAGCCGGGTCGCAGCGCCTTCAACCTTGAGCAGCATCGATGCCTTCCGCTGCGCGAGCAAGCTGCGCGAACTCCCGCTCCATCGCCACCGCGATAGCATCGCAGCGCTCAAGCGCGTCTTCTCCAACATCCTCCCCGACCCGCGCGAGCGTGCGGATGCTGGAGAGCGTCGAAATCGCGGCCGGCGCAGTTCCTTGCGCGACGGCGCGCTCGGCGAGATCGCAAAAACGGCCGACGAGCTTCATCATCGCAGCGGCCTTCGCGGGGCCGCACACGCGATCGACGGGCGAGAAGGCCGACTGCCGCAGGAACGCATCGTTGACGAGCTCCGCGCAGATCAACGTCAGCTGCTGGCGCGCGGGCAGCGCGTCCTTGCCAATGATGCGCGCCATCCGTTCCAGCCGCGCTTGTTCGTCGAGCAGCGTCAGGAAGCGGCGGCGTAGTGCCGGCCAGTCGGGATTGCCGTTCGCGGCCCACCATGGAGCGAAGTCCCCCGCATCTTCCGCGTAGGAGCTGAGCGGATGGACGGCGGGATAGAACCGTGCCTGGGCGCGCCGGGTGTCAAGCGCCCAGAAAGCCTTGACGTAGCGCTTGGTGTGACTCGTGACCGGCTCGGAGAAATCGCCTGATGGCGGACTGATCGCGCCGATCACCGTGACCGAGCCCTCGCCGCAGCCGAGCGTCTCGACGGCCGCGGCACGCTCGTAGAAATCGGCCAACCGCGACGAGAGGTACGCCGGATAACCGCTTTCGCCTGGCAGCTCACCGAAGCGCCCCGACACCTCGCGCAGCGCCTCGGCCCAGCGCGATGTCGAATCGGCCATCAGCGCCACCGCCAGTCCCTGGTCGCGAAAGTACTCGGCAACAGTAATGGCGCAGTAGATCGAAGCCTCGCGCGCCGCGACGGGCATGTTCGAGGTGTTGGCGATAATGACGGTGCGCTCCATGAGCGGCCTGCCGTTGCGTGGATCGTCGAGCTTCGGAAATTCTTCGAGGACGCCTGCCATCTCGTTGCCTCGCTCGCCGCAGCCTAGATAGACGATCACGTCGGCATTGCACCCCTTCGCCAACGCTTCGAGCAGCACTGTCTTGCCCGTGCCAAAGCCGCCCGGCACGGCCGCCTTGCCGCCGAGCGCAACGGGAAAGAGAGCGTCCAGGATCCGCTGCCCGGTGACCAGAGGCATGCCAGCGCTCTTGCGCGCCCGGTTCGGTCGCGGCACGCGCACCGGCCACGTGTGCGACATCGCCAGCGGATGCTTCGAGCCGTCGGGCGCAGACACCGTGACGACGGGCGCATCATCCATGTAGTTGCCTTTGGCAACGACGGCAGCAACGGCGCCGCCAATCGTCGGCGGCGCAAGGCAACGGTGCCCGCGGCCGTCGCTGCCCGTCGCGTGACCGATGATCGCTCCCGGCGCAAGCGTGTCGCCTGCCCGAACCTGCGGCGCGAAGTCGAATGGTTGCGCCGGGGAGGCACGCAGTCCTGGCTGCACATAGGCGCACTCCACTCCGGCGAGCGGCCGCAGCAACCCGTCGAACATCCGGCCGAGGAGCCCGGGGCCGAGCTTGACCGCAAGGGGCAGCCCGTCGCCCTCGACCTGGTCGCCGGGGCGCAGTCCCGTCGTGTCCTCGTAGACCTGGACGACGATGCGCTCGCTGTCGATGCGTACGACTTCACCGAGCAGCGCTTGCGGTCCGACACGCACTGCTTCTCGCAGCGCGAATGGCCCCTCGACCCTCGCCGTCAGGACCGGTCCGCCGATCGACTCGATGCGCGCATGGCTCATGGCGCGACCCCTTCAGGCACCGGCTGGCGCTGGAGTTCCACGAGGAGTTGCGCTCCGATTTCGGCACGGTCGGCGAACAGGCCTTCGAGTGTGGCGTCGATCGAGCTCGCGAGGCAGGCGATCGAGAGGCCCGCGCGATGCGAGGAATCCGCAATGAAGGCAGGCGCCCCAGCAAGTGTGGCGGCAAGCGAGCTTCGCTCGGCTTCCGGCCAGTCCGGTGCGTAGGTGATGCGCCACGGTCCTGGCGGCAGGAGCGAGCGCGCCAGCTCGACGGTGTGCGCGACCCAGCGGCTGCGCGACTCCGGCTCGGCCCAGCGACGCGAGAGCTCGTCGGCGAGCAGCGGCCAGGCCTCGTCGAGCAAGGTCAACAGTCTCTGCTGCTCGGCAAGCCGCTCGCGCGTGGCGAGCTCGGCCCGAGCAGCCGCAAGGCGCGCCGCGCGGCGCTCGCGCGCCTCCGCGAATCCCCGCCGCATGCTCGCCCGCGCCTGGGCATGCGCCTGCCTGAGCTCGGCGGCAGCCTCGGCGCGAGCTTTGTCGAGCAGCGCCGCGCACTCGCGTGAGCGGTAGGCGTCAACCAGTGCGAGCAGAGAAAGCTCGCTTGACTCGATACTCATCGCGAACCTCTCCCGTTTCGGGCAGCGTCGTGCTCTTCCACGAGGCCGAGCTGGCGGCGCAGGCGCGCGCCAAGATCGGGCAGTGCCCCGTTGCCTCCCAGATCCGGGACGACCGCGACGAGCGGTGCGATGCCGGCGCTGGCCGCGCGTAGCAGCGCCGCGGGCAACCGCGCAGCCACCGACGCTGCAACAAGAACGAGCGCCGCCGCGTCGCGCGCCGCCGCGAGCGAATCCGCTTCGCCACCGGGCGGGACCGTGCGCGCCTCCACGCCCGCCAGGCGGTACGCAGCAGCGCTCGCTTCGTCACCGAGGAAGATCGCGCGCATCAGGCTAGCCGGTTGAGAATCAGGATCGAAACGATCAAGCCGTAGATCGCGATTCCTTCGGCGAGACCTACCAGGATCAACAAGCGGCCGAACAGCTCAGGCTTCTCGGCGAGTGCGCCGATCGCCGCTGCGCCGACCTTCGCGACGGCCATCCCGGCGCCGATGGACGAGGCGGCCGTAGCGAGCGCCGCTCCCAGCAGGCCGAGGCTCCAGGCGTCGGCCGGCAATCCGATGCCGGCTGCTGCGGCTCTAGCGGGAGCAGTCACGAGAAGCGTGGTTGCGGCGACACCGAGAACGGCGGCGAGTGCGACCAGTGCGATGACGAAGCGATGGACGACGGACATCTATGTCTCCTGCGGAAATGCCGGGGGCGGCGGCAGCGGCCGAAAGTGCCGCCCTTCAGCGACGAGAAAGCGGGTGAAGAACTCGAACAGCACAAGGCGCGTCGTCTGAACCGAAACGACGAGAGTCTCAAGTGCGATGACCAGCGCATTGCCGAGGACGAGCACGAGGCCGCTTACGACCGGGCTCGCGCTCGCCGCCATGAGCGCGGCTATAGCCGCGGAAAGCCCTGCATGCGCGAGAGCGAATGCACCGACCCTGGCGAACGATAGCGTGTTGATCGCCAGTTGGAACAGGCGCTCGACAAGCTCGCCTGCCGCCGCCAGCCCCGCACGCACGCCGCGAGCGGCGACCGCGTGCCCCAGGCAGAACCATGCGGCGGCGACTCCGGCGATCGCGAGCGCGCTCGGAGCCACAAAGCTCGCGAAAAGCGCGACGTACGCCACCGCAATCGCGGCATCGGTCGCGAGCCAGCGCAGAAGTTCCTTGCGCCAGAATGCTTCGAGCGCCGACAGGGCGAGCCCCAGCAGCAGCAATCCAGCGCCTCCACAAAGAGGCACGACCAGGACGGCGAGGGGCGCCTCGAGCGGATCGACCCACAGCGGCGCGAACGCGCGCATGCTGAAGACGCTGCCAAAGAGCACACCGAATACAATCGCGGAGAGTCCGCCGGCGACGAACAGGCGCGCTATCGCGAATCGCTTGCGCAGCGCGAAACCGCCGAGCGCGAGAAGAGCTCCCTGCCCCACATCGCCGAACATGTAGCCGAAGAGTAGCGGCACGGCGAGCGCGAGCAGCACGCTCGGGTCAGCCTCGTCGCGCGACGGCATGCCGAGCGCGCGGCAGAAGATCTCGAAGGGACGCGCCCACCAGGGATTCTGCAGCAGCAGCGGCGCCCGCATCCCGCGCGGCGGCGGCGGAAAGCGCAGCAAGGTCCGCGCGCCGCTCGCCTGCAGCGCTGCGGCGAGCAATGCTCCGTCGAAATCGCTCGTCCATCCGGTGATCCAGCAGAAGAGTTCGCCCGCTTCGAGCGAGCGGACATTGCGGATCACCCACTGCAGCCGGTGCGCGTCGCCGAGCGCGGTCAGCAGATCGTGGCGTGAATTCGCGGCCTCGAGCGCCGCGGCGAGCTCGGTCCGCTCACGGTCCAGCAATGCGCGACGCAGTTCGAGCGAGCTCAGGGACTGCACCGCACCGCGCTCGAGCCAGGGTGGCGCATCGTACGCTCGGCCCTTCGCCGCCGCGCACTGGTCCGCAAGCGCGCGCAGCTCCTCCGGCGTCCCGACGGCTAGCGCGCAGAGCACGCCGTCAGCCTCGATGCGCCGGACAAGCACTCCGTCAGGCAACTCCGGCCTGCTGTCCGCGGGAAACACGAACAGACGCTTGTGCAGCACGGGACCCGACTCGCCGAGCGCGCCGAAGTCGATCGACGCGCCGTGCATCGACGCGAGCACACGCTGCCAGAGCAGCAGTTCGATGCGCTCGGCTTCGCCTCGCTGCAAGCGCGCGATTAGCGGCTCGGCCTCGGCACTCCACGCGCGTATTCCCGCAAGCGCGCGCTCGAGCGCCACGGCCGGGCGCTCGGGAAAGGGCGAGCAGCGCTCGCGCGTTCGGGGCCAATACGGGCCGTAGCGTGACTCGAGCCCGGCGAACTGAGCCACGAGGGGGGCAATCTCCGCGAACTCCTCCGGCAGCGCGCTGATCGGCCTCGCCTCGAGCTCGACCGCGCCGGTTTCCGCCAGCGCGCCGAGTGCCAGCGTCGCGTCGTCGCGGGCGGCGAGGATCTCGAACCAGCGGGCGGGACGTGGCCGGATCATTGCGCCGGTGCGAGTTGAGGGAAGACCAGGCGGCGCATTGTTTCGCCGCGAAACCTTCCCAGGTCGAGCGCGGCGAGCGCGAGGTATACGAATGCCGCGCTGGGCTCGAGCATGGCGCGCCGGAACAGCCCCTCCAGCCGCTCCCGCAGCGAGCGCATGATTGGCGAGCCGTCCCCCGGCGGCGCAGCGTGCATTTCACCGATGCTGCGCTCGACGAGCTGCGTGAACTTTGCGAGCAGCGGCGCCTCAGCAGCGTGCGAATCAGGCAATCTGCTCAGCAATTCGGCACGCCACGCGTGCATGAGTTCCCCGACGTCGTGCGCCGGGCCAAGCGCGGCGAGAGCGCCAGCGGCGCCGGGAGTTTCCGGCGCAGCCTCGCCGTTCCAGAAGCGATACACGGGATCGTCAGCGAACCATTGCGGCGGTCGTCCGCCGCGGCGCCAGGCAGCGAGCGCAGGTAGATCAGGCGCTGATGCGGCCCATTCGACCGCTGGTCGCCAGCGCCGCGGCATCCACGTCGCGACCTCGCCGGCGAGTGAGCGCCAATGACCCCGAAGCACCCGTTCGATCGCATGTGGATTGGCTTCCGCCGACAGCCCGGCTGTCCATGGGCGCAACGGCGTCGCGCGCGCCGCGTCGAGCATCGCCGCAAGGTCGCGCACGGTCTCGATGCGGCGCCAAGCGGCCGCATCCGGCCGCGCCCCAAAGCGCGCTGCGATGCGCGCGCACGCATAGTCGAGATCACCGCTGCGCAGGTTCACCTCAGTCCCCCGGTGAGCCTCGCGGCAAGCGCCACGACGGCACCCGCGAGGCGGTCGCGATCGACGGCCGTCGGCGCATCGCGCCTCCCTACCGCGGTCTTGGCGGCAGCGAACTGGTCGAGCTGAGCCTGCGTGGCGCCTTCATAGGCCGCCTGCACGCGCCGCAACCGCTGCTCAGTGCGTTGCGCTGTCGCTCGTGCGCGCGCGCGGGCCGCGTCGGTTATGGCGGCCGCCTCGGCTTGCGCACGCGAGACAGCTTCGCGAGCCGCGCGCTCGGCATCGAGAATCCGGGCGATCGCTGCTTCGACAGCGGTGTCGGGCTGCGCTGACGGTCGGCTGGCCATTGCTCGCGGGATTCTCCCTTTGGCTAGCATAGTCAGCGGCTGCGAAACTCGACTTGCGCCTGATCAAACGCCGGCCATTGCGGTAGCCTATCGAGACTGGCACCACGATAAGCCAGGGGCAAGCCATCTCGGACTCGACACGGAAGGTGGAAGCTGCAGGCGAGATTTCGGTGCGCGCGTTCATCGACGCCGATTTCGATCGCGTCGTAGCCAGCTGGCACGAAACGAACGGCGTCAGCTATCCGTATGTCCTCCTGCATCAGCAGCACACCCTCGACGACGCGCGGGCGTTCTTTCGCGAAAAGCTCCTGCAGGAGTGCCGCGTCTGGATCGCCGAGCGCGGCACGGACCCGCTGGGCCTGCTCGCCATGTGTGATTCGTGGATCCGGCAGCTCGCCGTCTTCCCGGCGTTTCAGAGGCAAGGCGTTGGAACAGCGCTGCTGTGCAGGGCGCGCGAGCAGTCGCCGCAGGAACTGCGCCTGTACACCTTCCGTCGCAATTACCCGGCGCGTTCGTTCTATGAAAAACACGGCTTCGTCCCGATCGCCTTCGGAACGAGCCCGGCCCCCGAGGCCGAACCCGATGTCGAGTACCTCTGGCGGGTCTGAGCGGCGCCGCGCCCTCGCGCGGTGCTAGACTGTAAGCACGGCGACGGACAACGGGCGCTTCGTGGACAGACTCTCCCCCATTCTGCTTCTGCTCCTCGCGATCATCATCGTTCTTCTGGTGGTCGTCGCTTTCGCGCTCGTGCGGCGGGCGCGGCTGCGGTCCCCGGAAGCGGCTGGCGGCCCGCAGCTGGCCCCCACCGAAAGCGAGACCGAGCTCATCGATTCGTCGCACGTCGGATTCGCGCCGTTCGTGAGTAGCGTCAGCCTGCCGCCCCGTGCGCGAGGCGACAAGGCGACGGGCGGTAACGGCAAGTAAGCAGCGCGGCCGTCGGCTCCGGCCGGCTCTACAATGGCGTCATGCCGCGGCTGCTGATCACCCTGGGCATCGTGCTCGTCGCCGTTGGACTGGCGTGGCCGCTGCTCGCCAAGTTGGGCTTCGGGCGACTCCCGGGCGACATACGCATCGAGCGCGGCGGCTTTACCTTCTATTTCCCGATTACCTCGGGTCTGATCGTCTCGGCGCTGATCAGCCTGGTGCTCTGGCTGCTGCGCAAGTGAGGACTCCGTCGCCGTCCGTCGGGGCTTCGGCGCTGTTTGTGGGGTTCCTGAAGATCGGCCTGTCGGGATTCGGCGGCGTCCTGCCGTTCGCCCGGAGGATGATCGTCGAAAAGCAGCAGTGGCTGAGCGAGCACGAGTTCCTCGACGTCCTTTCGCTCTCCCAGTTCCTGCCGGGGCCGAATATAGTCAACGTCTCGATCGTCGTGGGTCGACGCTTTGCAGGCGTTCGCGGCGCCATCGCCGCCTTTGCCGGCTTGATGCTGATGCCGCTCATCATCGTGCTCGCGCTCGCGACTCTGTACGCCGAGGTCGCGCAGATAGCAGCCGTGCGTGGCGCTCTCAGCGGAATATCAGCGTCCGCGTCGGGGCTGGTCCTCGCCACAGCGCTGAAGCTTTCTCGCCCGCTGAAGCATCGCCCATGGCAGATCGCCATATGCGTCATCGCGTTCGTCGCCATCGCCTTGCTGCGCGTTCCACTTTTCTGGATGCTCCTGGTGCTGTGCCCGCTATCGATCGCGATCGCCTGGTGGAGGCGAGTCTGATCCCGCCCGCGCTCGCCGAGCTGGCGGCACAATTCCTGGTCTTGTCGCTGCTTTCGATCGGCGGAGCGAACGCCATCATTCCCGAGATTCACCGCCGAGCGGTCGACGTGGAGCACTGGATGACCGACGCAGACTTCGCACAGATGTTCGCGCTCTCGCAGGCGGCGCCCGGTCCCAACGTGCTGATCGTCAGCCTCATCGGCTGGAAGGTCGCCGGGGTCGTCGGCGGCGTGGTGGCGATGCTCGCCATGTCGGGACCGTCGTCTGCCCTCACCTACGCCGTGGCGCACGCCTGGGAGCGCTTTCGCGGCGCGCCCTGGCGCGTCGTCATCCAGCAGGGGCTGGCGCCCGTGACCGTGGGGCTCATCCTCGCGTCAGGCTACGTACTCACCCGCGCGGCCGACGCTACCTGGGCCGGCTACGCCATCACCGGGGTCACGCTCGCGCTCGCTCTTGCCACGCCCGTGCACCCCCTGTGGTTGCTCGGCGCCGCCGCCGCGCTGGGTGCTGTCGGCTTGGCCTGAGCTGCGCAAAGGCGCGACCCATCACGCATGCCGGAGTTGCCGGACATCGTCGTCTACGTCGAGGCGCTCGCGCGGCGCGTCGTCGGCCAGCCGCTGTCGCGGGTGCGGCTTGCCAGCCCGTTTCTGCTGCGCACGGCGGTGCCGCCGATCGCGGAGGTCGAAGGCAGCAAGGTCCTCGGCGTGGGCAGGCTCGGCAAGCGCATCGTGCTCTCGTTCGAGGGCGATCTCTTCCTCGTGCTTCACCTGATGATCGCCGGACGATTGCGCTGGCTCGAGCATGGGACAGCTGCGCCGAAGCGCATCACGCTGGCGCTCTTCGAATTCCCGGTCGGCACGCTCGCGTTCACCGAGGCGGGCAGCAGGCGGCGTGCCTCGCTGCATCTCGTGCAGGGAAGTGCCGCGCTCGCCGCATTCGACATGGGCGGCATCGACGTGCTCGCAGTCGATGCCGAAGCGTTTCGCGAGCGCCTCATGCTGGAGAACCACACCCTGAAGCGCGCGCTGACCGATCCGCGACTCTTTGGCGGCATCGGGAATGCCTACTCGGATGAGATTCTGCATCGCGCGCGGCTGTCGCCCATCGCCATGACGCGCAAGCTTCCGCCGGCCGACGTGGCGCGCCTGTATGACGCCGCGCGCACGGTGCTCTCCGATTGGACGCAGCGCCTGCGCGCAGATGCCGGCGAGCATTTCCCGGACAAGGTGACCGCATTCCGGCCCGAGATGGCCGTGCACGGTCGTTTCGGCGAGCCGTGCCCGGTCTGCGGGGCACCCGTGCAGCGCATCGTGTATGCGGAGAACGAGACGAACTACTGCGCGCGATGCCAGACCGGGGGTACGATCCTGGCCGATCGCGCTTTGTCGCGGCTGCTCAAGTCGAACTGGCCGCGCTCGATCGACGAGATCGGCTAGCGCTTTCGAAGCGCCTACGTCTGCTAGACTGCCTGCCCCAAAACCAAACCCAGAGAGGACCTTGGTGGGCGACGCTATCGACTGCCCCGCTTGTGCTGCGCAGATGCAGGCGCTCGGGTTCGAGGCTCACGACGCGGGCAGCGTCGAGCTGCATTTCTGCTTCCCGTGCCAGGTGATCTGGTTCGACGCGCTGCAAAGCCTGCAGCTCGCACCGCGCGGCGTGCTCGATGTGTTCGGCACGCTCAACGAGCATCGTACGGCGGCGCGCAACCCGCTGCCCGCACTGCTTTCCTGCCCGCGCTGCCACTCGCGGCTCGCGCTGACGCACGATCTGCAGCACACGACGCGTTTCACCTACTTTCGCTGCGGCTTCGGTCACGGCCGCCTCAGCCCGTTCTTCCAGTTCCTCCTGGAGAAGAATTTCGTTCGCGCGATCACCGGCAGTGAGCTCGCCGACCTGAAGGCGAAAGTGCGCACCGTGCAATGCTCGAACTGCGGCGCACCACTCGACCTCGAGCAAGACAGCGTGTGCAAGTACTGCGGGTCGCCCGTGTCGATCCTCGATCCTGACGCCGTAGCCAATGCTATCCGCACGCTCGGCGAGGCCGATGCTCGCGCACACACGCTCGATATCGACCGGCTCGCCGAAGCGCTGACGATGCACCCGCCGGCCGACTCGAGCAGCCGCAGCCCGATCGTAGGAGACCTGGTCGGCGCCGGCCTCGCCCTCGTGGCAGGAATCCTTTTGCGCCGCTGACACTGCGCTTCGCAGCGGCTAGAATGCCCCTTCCTCCTCGCCCAGAGAGTTAGCTCATGAATTTCCGTCTCGCCCTGACCATGATGATTGCGGCGCCCCTGGCGTCGATCGCCTTGGCTCAGCAGTATCCGGTGCCTCCTTCGACGCGGCCCCCGGTGCCGACAGCGCAGCCTGCGACATCCCCGCCGCCTGCGTCTCCCGAGCCGTCGGCACAGGCCGCCGCGGTCCCCGGCATGCCGTCGGTCCCGGCAAACAACTGCGTGGCGCCCGAGTACCCGGGCAAACAGGCGAGCAACGAAAAGATCAAGACCTTCAATACCGCCTATGCAGCCTACGGTGACTGCATCCGAAAGTACGTCGATAACGTCAGGCAGCTGAGGGACGCCGCGATGGCGAAGGGCAACGACGCGGTGACCGAGTACAACAAGTACACCGAAGAAATCAAGAAACAGCTCGACGCGGAAAAGTAGCCGCGCGAGCTCGCGGCGAGGGGCCCCACGCGCAGCGTGGGGATCGCGCGTGGCGAGTCGCGGCTGCGGCCGACACGCGAGAGTTCACCTCACGAGACGATCCAAGGAGGCCGCCGCGCGAGCTCGCGGCGAGGGGCCCCACGCGCAGCGTGAGGATCGCGCGTGGCGAGTCGCGGCTGCGGCCGACACGCGAGAGTTCACCTCACGAGACGATCCAAGGAGGCCGCCGCGCGAGCCCGCGGCGAGGGGCCTCCTCCACCATCGCGAGAAGTCTTGCGTGGAGTTGTCGGCCCTTTGCGTCCGGCTCGGGTCGCCTCCACTCGCTCTCGCTCGCGGAGCCTCGCTCCGCCTCGCCGTACGCCCCACGCGCGGCGTGGGGATCGCGCGTGGCGAGTCGCGGCTGCGGCCGACCGCTAGCGCGCCATGCTGCGGTCGATGCCTTCTACCTTTCCGTTGGCGCACAGCACGCGCGTGCGCGCCGGGTCAGCGCTCCCACCGGGTTCGAACACGTACTCGATCATGGATGCGCCCCCTTCGCTGGCCGCAATCTCGCGCTGGCGATCCGGCTTGCCGAGCTCCGCCAGCACCTCCTCACAGGCGCGACCGCGAGCCCCCTTCTGGGGAGCCGCGGCTAGACGCGGTGCCTCCGCGGCTCGCGTGTCCGCGGGTCGCACGGCGTCGGTCGGCGGTGAAGTCTCAGGCGGCCGCGTGGAATTGGACGGACTAAGCGCTTCAGGCGCTCGCAGGAGATCGACGGGTCGTGGCGCTTCCGCCTTCGCGGCCGCGGGAGGCAGCGAACTCGGCGCCGCGGCCACGGACGGCGTCGCAGCGGGCATCGCCGGTGTGACAGCCGGAAGGGGCGCGGAGCGGGCTGCAGCCACCGCGACGGGCGTTTCGCGGAACCAAAGCACGCGGTCGCGTAGCATGCCGATCTGCATGCTGCGATCAGACAGGTTGTAGGTCCACTGCTCGGTCGCGCCTCCCGTCGTGGTCTCCTTGATCTCGGCCGGGTCGCCGAAGCCTTCCCGCACCCAGCTCGCGGGCATCCCGGCTACCACGCGCCGCTCCGCCGCATTGCGCTGCCACTGCGCCTCCTTCTCGGCGCGATCAGCGGTCCAGCTGTTGTCGAAGATGTCTACGCGTTCCGCCTTGCCGCCGGCCGGACATTTCTCGTTCTGGTAGGTGATGTTGCCCGCTCGATCTATGCACTTGTAGATGTCTGCGGTCGCAAGCGGCGCGATGGAGCCGAGCGCAAGAACAGTCCAGAGGCTGCTCAAGATGCGGCTTTGGAGAGGCCGGGGCGCGCGGGTCATGACGCGCTCACTGTACGCCCCTGCGATGCCAACGTCATCTTCGGCTGCACAATCCCCCGGAGCGTCTTGTAAACTGGACCCCTGCCCTGCTGCGCGATCGCCCATGTCGCCCTCGCCTCAACCCGCCGCCCGCCCGCGCCCGCTCGAGCTTGCCTCTCCAGCCGAGCCCGCAGCCATCGCGCGCGCCGCGCTGGACGGCTTCGAGCGGCACTACGCGCTATTCCGCGACTGCGCGCGCGCCGCCAAGCGGCACTTCGAGAGCGGCAACTGGCTCGCCATCACCCACACCTCGCAGGATCGCATCGATTTCTACGACCGCCGGGTGCTCGAGACGGTCGCACGGCTCGAGCGCGAATTCGGCTGCGCGCGCATCGACGAAGCGCGCTGGGAAGCCGTCAAGCGGCACTACATCGGGCTGCTGATCGACCACAAGCAGCCCGAATGCGCCGAGACGTTCTTCAATTCGGTTTCGTGCAAGATCCTGCACCGGACTTATTTCCACAACCGCTGCCTGTTCGTGCGCCCAGCCGTGTCGACGGATCACATCGACGCCGACCCGCCGTCGTACCGGTCCTACTATCCGCGACAGCATGGCCTTCGCCAGGCGCTGATCGACGTGATCCTCGATTTCCACCTCGAGCGCCGCTTCGCCGACTTCAGGCGCGACCTGAGGAACATCCTTGCGGCGTTCCGTGCGCGCTTCCCGCGGCCTTTCGTGCTGGAGGCGAACCACCAGCTGCAGGTGCTCTCCTCGCTCTTCTTCCGGAACCGGACCGCGTACATCGTAGGCCGCGTGATCAACGGCTTCCACGCCTACCCGTTCGTGGTGCCGATCAAGCATGACCGCGAGGGCCGGCTCTACGTGGACGCGCTGCTTCTCGAGCCGGAGCAGATCGCGCTCGTCTTTTCGGCCAACCGCGCCTACTTTCTGGTCGACATGGACGTGCCCTCCGCCTACGTCGCGTTTCTGCGCGAGATCGTGCAGGTGCGCACCGAGGCCGAGCTCTACACCATGGTCGGCCTGCAGAAACAGGGCAAGACGCTCTTCTTCCGCGATTTCCTCCACCATCTCAAGCATTCGACGGACGATTTCGTCCTGGCGCCCGGTATCAAGGGCCTGGTCATGAGCGTGTTCACGCTGCCGTCGTACCCGTATGTCTTCAAGGTGATCCGCGACCGGATCGCACCTTCGAAGGAAACCACGCCGGAAAGGGTCAAGGAGAAATACTTACTGGTCAAGCACCACGATCGGGTCGGGCGCATGGCGGATACGCTCGAATACTCCGACGTCGCCATCCCCCGCGCGCGCTGCAGCCGCGAGCTCGTTGCCGAGCTGCAGGAGGTCGCGCCGTCCGCCATCGAGGAGGACGGCGAGATGATTCTCATCAAGCACGTATACATCGAGCGGCGCATGACACCGCTCAACCTTTTCCTCGAGACGGCAAGCGCGGAGCAGCGCGCGCGAACCATCCGCGACTATGGCGAGGCGCTGAGGCAGATGGCCGCCGTAAACATCTTTGCTGGCGACCTGCTGTTCAAGAACTTCGGCGTCACGCGCTTCGGGCGGGTCGTGTTCTACGATTACGACGAGATCGAATACGTCACGGGCTGCCGCTTCCGGCGCATCCCGCCGCCTCCCGCGGGGCACGACGAAATGTCGGACGAGGTTTGGTATCCGGTGGGCCCCGCCGACGTGTTCCCGGAGGAGTTCGGGACCTTCCTCCTCACCGACCCCGCCGTGCGCGAAGCGTTCCTCGAGCACCACGCGGAGCTGCTCGATGCCGACTGGTGGAGCGCACAGCAGGCTCGCCTTGCGGGGGGCGAGCTGCCCGAGGTGCTGTCGTATCCCGAGCGATTGCGCTTCGTGCCGCGCGCCGGCAGAGCCTAGGGCACGCTACCTTCCGCAAGTCGGCGCGCGACGTCCTTTGCCTGCACCGCCGCGCCTACATCGCCCTGCTTCGCGGCGGCGACGTACCAGGTGAGCGCCTTGCGCAGGTCCTTGGCGACCCCATCGCCGTGCTCGTAGAAGCTGCCCATGATGTACTGGGCGCCGACATGGCCATTCTGCGCCGCCGCCTCGTACCACTTGGCGGCGAGCGTCCAGTCCTTCGGCGCCCCGCGCCCGAGAAAGTATTGCGTCGCGAGCTCCACCTGCGCTTCGGTGTGTCCCTGCTCGGCCGCCCTCCGCCACCACTCGGTAGCGGCGGTGAGCGAGCGCGAGACGCCGAGGCCGCTCTCGTAGAGCAACCCCAGGTTGTACTGCGCCTGCGGCAACCCCGCGTCGGCCGCTCGCCGCAGCCAGTGCACGCCGGCCTCGACGTCGGGCGGGCCGCCCTCGCCCCGAAGGAGCATGCTTGCGAGGTTGAATTCGGCCAGCCGCTCGCCGGCAGCAGCACCCCGCTCGTATATCGCGCGCGCTGCGCCATAGTCGCCGCCGCTGTAAGCCTGCCACCCGGCGTCAGCGGCAGGCGCCGCTGCCCTCGCCGGGCTCAGGATCGCCAGCGCTGTAAGCAACAACGCGCGAGCCGCGTGCACCTTCGCCCGCATCAACCAAACTCCCGGAGTATCATTGCCGCTTCAGTCTAGCACCGCGCATGTTCGTCAGCACTTTCGATCTGTTCAAGGTCGGACTCGGTCCATCGAGCTCGCACACCGTAGGGCCGATGCGGGCGGCGCGGCGCTTCGCACACGATCTCGCCAACGAAGGGAAGCTGGGGCAGACGGCGCAGGTGGTCGTCGACCTCTACGGCTCGCTGGCACTGACCGGGCGCGGCCACGGCACCGACCGAGCCATCCTGCTCGGCTTGTCCGGAGACGCGCCCGATCTGATCGAACCCGACGAGGTCCAGCCCAAGGTCCGTCGAATCCTCACGCAGAACGTGCTGCTGCTCGACGGTCGGCACCCGATTCCCTTCACCGAGCAGGCGCACCTGCGCTTCCGCATCGACAAGGCGCTCGCCTTTCACAGCAACGGCATGCGATTCACCGCTTACGACTCGAACGCAACGGTGCTCGCACGCAAGGTGTTTTTCTCGGTCGGCGGCGGGTTCATCCTCGACGAGGCCGAGGCGGAGCACCTCGGCGAACCTGTCGAAGGGCCGCGTGTCCCCCACCCGTTCTCGAGTGCTGCAGAGCTCCTGGCGATGGGCGCGGCCGCGAAGAAGCGCATCCCCGAGATGATGCGCGTGAACGAGCACGCGCTGCGCAGTCCGGATCAGGTCCGGAGTGGTTTGCTGCGGCTGTGGTCGGTGATGAACGACAGCATCGAGCGGGGAATGGCGCACGATGGAGTGCTCCCCGGCGGCCTGAACGTGCGCCGGCGCGCGAAGGGGCTGCGCGACACACTGCTCGCGCGGCGGGCTGCCAAGCAGAGCAGCCCTACCGAGGCGATCGACTGGGTCAGCGTGTACGCCATCGCGGTGAACGAGGAGAATGCTGCCGGATCGCGCGTCGTGACCGCGCCTACCAACGGCGCAGCCGGGATCATGCCGGCGGTCATTCGCTACTACCGCGAGTACTACCCGGAGAGCAACGACGACGGCGTGGTCGTCATGCTGCTGACCGCCGCGGCGATCGGCGGACTGTGCAAGCGCAACGCTTCGCTCTCCGGCGCGGAAGTCGGCTGTCAGGGAGAGGTGGGTGTTGCCTGCTCCATGGCGGCCGGGGGGCTGGCCGCGGCGCTGGGCGGCAGCAACGCGCAGATCGAGAATGCCGCGGAGATAGGCATCGAGCACCACCTCGGCATGAGCTGCGACCCCGTCGCCGGCCTGGTGCAGATTCCCTGCATCGAGCGAAATGCCATGGGGGCGGTCAAGGCGATCAACGCCGCGTCGCTCGCGCTGCGCGGCGACGGCACGCATCGCGTCGCGCTCGACACCGTGATCAAGACGATGTACGACACCGGCCGCGACATGATGGCGAAGTACAAGGAGACTTCGCTCGGCGGCCTGGCGGTCAACGTGGTCGACTGCTAGACGCGGGCCGTCGCCTACTCGGCGAGAAGACGATAGCCGACGCCGAGCTCGGTGCGCAGAAAGCGGGGATTGGTGGGATCCGCTTCCAGCTTGTGCCGTAGCTGCGCCATGTAGATACGTAGATAGTGCGCGTGCTCGACGTGCGAAGGACCCCACACCTCGGCGAGCAATTGCCGGTGCGTGCAAACCTTGCCTGCATGACGCACGAGGACCGCCAGCAGGCGATACTCGTTTGGCGTGAGGTGGGCCTCCTGCCCAGCGCGGAAGACGCGCCGCGCAGCGAGATCGACGTGCACATCACCGAACTCGAACGTGCTGGCGCCATCTCCGCCCGCGGGCTGAGCGGCACGCCGCAGTGCCGCCCGGATGCGTGCGAGCAGCTCGCCGATCCCGAAGGGCTTCGTGAGGTAGTCGTCGGCACCCGCGTCGAGCGCCTTGATCTTCTCCTGCTCGGCGCTGCGCGCCGACAAGATGACGATCGGCCCGGTATACCACTCGCGAAGCCGCGCCACGACGTCCACGCCGTCGACGTCCGGAAGGCCGAGGTCGAGGATGACCAGGTCGGGCTTGCGCGTCGCCGCCTCGACGAGACCCTGCGCGCCGCTTTCCGCCTCGAAGATGCGCATCGGCTGCGCGGAAAGGCCGCTGCGCAGGAAGCGGCGGATCTGGGGATCGTCCTCGATGACGACCAGCGTGGGAACCGTCGCGTTCACGGTCGCGTCGGTGCCGCAGCGGGAACGGTGCGCGCGGGTTCTGCATCCGGCTCGGCCTCGACCGTGGGCGGCTCGCCGGCCGGCAGCTCGAAGCGGAACACGGCCCCGCCGCCCGCGCGGTTCGCCGCGGTGATGCTCCCGCCGTGTGCCGCGACAATCGCTCGGCTGAGCGCGAGACCCAGTCCGAAGCCGCTCTGCGCCGCCTCGCGCTGCAGCCGATAGAACTTGTCGAACAGCCGGTCCTCCTCCCCTTCCGGGATCCCCGGCCCGCGGTCGGCGACCTCCACGACGACGTGCCCGGGCACCGCCTGCGCCGAGATGTCGATCGGCGTACCGGCCGGCGTGTACTTGAGCGCATTTTCGAGCAGGTTGACCAGCAGCTGCTCGATCAGCACCGCGTCCACGCGCAGCAACGGCAGGTGCGGCGGCAGCGACACGTTCACTGCGCGTCCGGCGAGCGCGTCGCGTAACCTGCCGAGCGCACTGCCCACGATCTCCTCGAGCGGTGTCCATTCGCGTGCGAGCTCGATCGCCCCGGATTCGAGCCGTGCCATGTCCAGCAGATTCGTCACCAGCGTGGTCATCCGCGTGGACTCTTCGTGGATCGTCTGGGCAAGCTCGCGTCGCGCGGCTGGCGAGAGGCGCTCCGCGTCCTGGACGAGGCTCGACGAGGCGCCGACGAGCACAGCGAGCGGCGTGCGCAGATCATGCGAGATCGCGTTCAGCAGCGAATTGCGAAGCGCCTCGGTCTCGGCCTGGCGCGCGAGCTTGGCGGCATCGGAAGCTAGCTGCACGCGCTCGACGGCCGCCGCGATCTGAGCAGCGAACGTGTCGAGCAGGTGGCGCTGCTCCGGGATGAGGAGCCGTTCCTTCCGCGAAGGCAGCACCGCCAGCACGCCGACGAGCTTGTGCGCGGCCGCGAGCGGGAGATACAGGGCGTCGGCGCCTGCGAGGGTGTGCGTGCCGAGTCCGGCCGCGACGCGGTTGCCGTAGACCCAGCGCGCGATCCCGAGATCCGCCCCGTGCAGCGAGCCGTAGATCCCGGGAGCTTTCGGGTAGCGCACCGTTCCGGCGGCATCGGGGATGAGCACGACGGCCTGCGCCTCGAACACGCGGGAAACATGCTGGACAGCCAACGCGACGACCTCGTCCTGCGTACCGGCGCGCGAGAGCTCGCGGGTCATCGTATACAGCGCTTCGGCACGCCCCTGTCGGTGCTGCGCGACCCGCGCCTGCAAGCGGATGCTCGCGGTGAGGTTGCTGATCACGAGTCCGACAGCCAGCATGACGATGAAGGTCAGCAGATACTGGGTATCGGAAACCGCGAAGCTGTAAAACGGGGGAACAAAGAGAAAATCAAACAGCGCGACCGAGATGATCGAGGCCATGATCGCCGGCCCGCGTCCGAAGCGGTAGGCGGTCACCAGCACGCCGACGAGGTAGACCATGACGAGGTTGGTCGCCTCCAGGCGCCCGAAGAGCAGCCACGACAACCCGGTCGCCGCCGCGCAGATCGCGACCGCCGCGGCGTAGCCGTGCCAGCGTACCTTGTGCGACGCGGCCTTGCTCTCGTCGATACCAAGATAGGACTTCGTACGCGCCAGTTGCTCGGCGAAGGCCGCGCCCGCGGATCCGGTCTCGGGATCTCCGAGCAGCAGCAGATCGATGCCGCGCAAACGCTCGGTCACGGCGTCGACCAGCGAACCGAAGAGCCACCGCCGCCAGCCGCGGCGCGTCGGCTTGCCCAGGATAAGCCGGGTCGCGTTGTTCTCGCGGGCGAAGGTCAGCAGCTCGTCGGCGGCGCGCGCGCCGGTCAGGACCGAGGTCTTCCCCCCCAGTTGTTCGGCGAGGCGCAGGTAGCCCAGGATGCGGTTGCGTTCGGCCTGCGGCAGACGCAGCAGCGCAGGAGTTTCGACGTAGACGGCGTGCCACTCGGCATCGATCCGGTCGGCGATGCGCTTGGCAGCGCGCACCAGTTGCTCGCCACGGCGATCGGGCCCGAGAGCGACGACGATGCGCTCGCCGGCGGGCCACACCGGTGCGATCGCTTTTTCCTCGCGGTATTCGCGCATCTGCGCGTCGACCCGGTCGGCAGTCTGCCGGAGCGCCAGCTCGCGCAATGCGATCAGATTGCCCTTCTTGAAGAAGTTGTCGAGCGCGCGCTCGATCTGCTGCGGGATGTAGACCTTGCCTTCCTTGAGACGCTTGAGCAGCTCGTCGGCCGAAAGATCGATCAGCTCGACTTCGTCGGCGGTCTCGAAAAAGGTGTCGGGAAGCGTTTCGCTGACACGGACGCCGGTGATCTGCCCGACGACGTCGTTGAGGCTCTCGATATGCTGGACGTTGAGCGTGGTGTAGACGTTGATCCCCGCGCCGAGCAGCTCGTCGACGTCCTGCCAGCGCTTGGGATGGCGCGCGCCCGGCGCGTTGGTGTGCGCGAGCTCATCGACGAGAAGCAACGCGGGGCGCCGCTTGAGTGCGCCATCGAGGTCGAATTCCTTGATCGGCGCGCCCTGGACGTCGAGCATCAGCGGCGGCAGATGCTCGAGGCCCTCGAGCAGCGCCGCTGTTTCGGCGCGGCCGTGCGTCTCCAGAAGGCCGACAACCACGTCGGTGCCGGCGCGGCGCAGCGCCTGTGCCGCTGCCAGCATGGCGAAGGTCTTTCCGACACCCGCCGAAGCGCCGAAGAAGATCTTCAGCCGCCCGCGCTGCGCGCGAGCGGCCGCTGCCTTCACCTCGGCAAGCAGCTGGTCCGGATCGGGACGTTCGCCTTCCATCGCGCGCCGTCAGGGTGGCAACGGCGCGTAGTGTACCGCGCGACGTGATCTCTTGCCGTCTGCACGCTCGGTCA
>Ga0335084_10001376_pt1 | contig 22726 bp, 21 predicted proteins | sample Lox_Sample_44_FD_206721 | JGI IMG/M metagenome (GOLD analysis project Ga0335084, IMG submission 206721) | Soil microbial communities from Loxahatchee National Wildlife Refuge, Florida, United States - Lox_Sample_4.4 | ecosystem: Environmental > Terrestrial > Soil > Wetlands | place: USA...
CGCCACCCAATCGTGGGGCCGCCGCAGGAAGGCCCGCATGGCCCGCGACGACGGCGCCCAGCACCGACAGGATGGGGACGGCGGCCAGGCCGAGACCCGCACACGCCACCACCAGGATTCCCATGCCGACCCGCATCGACAAGGGTGCCTCGTGGGCCCGCTCGGCGGCATGCGACCGCGGAATGGCGAGGAAGGTGATCCCGAAAGCCTTCACGAAGCCCGCGGCGGCAAGACCTCCGGTGAGGGCAAGGATCCCGACCGCCAGCGTCATGAGCGGCGGCACCAGTGGGGCCGAGCTGCCGATCCCGGGCAGGAGCGACTGGAAGAGCAGCCACTCGCTGACGAAACCGTTCAGGGGGGGCAGTCCGGCGATGGCCAGGGAGCCCATCAAGAAGCAGAAGGCGGTCCATGGCAGCCCACGGATCAAGCCGCCCAGCCGGTTCATATCGCGGGTATGGGTAGCGTGGAGGACGGACCCAGCCCCGAGGAACAGCAGCCCCTTGAACGCGGCGTGGTTCAGCGCGTGGTAGAGGCCGGCGCCCACGGCGAGCATCGCTGTGGAAACCGCTCCCAGGCTCACGAACAGGAAGCCGGCGCCGACACCAATGAAGATCAGGCCGATGTTCTCGACGCTCGAATAGGCGAGCAGCCGTTTGAGATCGTTTTCCATGAGGGCGTAGAGAACCCCGAGCAAGGCCGACAGCGCGCCGAGGCCGATGAGCAGCGCGCCCCACCAGGCCGGCCCGCCGCCCAGGAGATCCAGGCCGACGCGGAGGAGCCCGTACACGCCCATCTTGATCATCACCCCCGACATCAGCGCGGAGACGTGGCTCGGCGCGGCGGGATGAGCGCGCGGAAGCCACACGTGAAGCGGCATGATCCCCGCCTTGGAGCCGAACCCGAGGAGCGCCAGGAGGAACACGGCATTGCGCATCGCCGGCGAGAGCGCGGCCGCTGCCGCGCGCAGGTCGCCGAAGGCGGTCGTGGCCGCACCCGTCGCGAGGAGCAAAAAGGCCGCGAGGACGAGGGCCAGTCCTCCGTGCGTCATGGCGAGGTACCAGCTGCCCGCAAGCACCGTGTCCGGCTCGTCCGACTCGGTCATGACGAGGAAGTACGACGTGAGAGACATGCCTTCCCACATCAGGAGGAAGGTCAGCACATTGCCGGCGCAGGGGACGAGACTCATGGTGAGCAGGAAGAGATTCAGCATGGAGCCGAGGAGCCGCAGCGAGTACCGGCCCTCATAGGCCTCGGAATATGCGGCGCCGTAGACGCTGCAGGGAATGGCGACGAGTCCGACGAGGGCCAGGAACAGGGCGCCCAGCGTATCGAGCCGGAAGACGAGGCCGCCCACGCCCGAGAGGAGCGCGGGTGTCTCCACGGCGAAGGGCGCCCCGCTGGCGAAGACCGCCAGCGCGAGGGCTAGTCCTGCCCCCGCGCCCGCCACTGCCCCCGTCGCGGCCGAGCGGCGCGCCGCGGCACCATTCGGAGACAGGACCGCGGCGATCGTCCCAACTGCGTAGCCGGCGAGCATGAGAAGGAACAGGGAGGTCATCGGATAACCCGCATGTGGCCAACGTCAGTGTGGCGGCGGGGTCTCTTCGCGCAAGCGCTCATCGGGTGACCTGACTGTGAGCGATGGCACCCTGGCGGCGGGGTCTCTTCGCGCAAGCGCTCATCGGCGGCGGCCGATCGCGGCGAGGATGCCCTGGAGGATGGCGACCGGGTCCGGCGGGCATCCATCGACGAAGGCGTCGACGGGGATGATCTGGTCCACGCTGCCGGCCACCGCATAGCTGCCCTTGAAGACCCCACAGGTTCGGGCGCAATCCCCCACCGCCACCACCAGCTTGGGCGCCGGCGTCGCTTCGTAGGTCTTCACCAGCGGCACGGCCATGTTCCGGGTCACCGGGCCCGTCACCAGGAGCAGGTCGGCGTGACGGGGCGAGGCCACGAAATGAACCCCGAAGCGCTCGCTGTCGTACACCGGGCTCATGAGCCCGGTGATCTCGACCTCGCAGCCGTTGCACGAGCCCGCGTCCACCTCCCGGATCGCCAGCGCCCGGCCAAACAACCTCCGAGCCCGCTCCTCGACCTCGTGGAGGAGGCGGACAACGTCGTCCGTGCCGGCAGGCAGAGGCTCGGTGGCGAGGCCGATCTGGAGGATCTTGGAGAAGAGGCGCATCTACCGGCGACGCCCCTCTCGGCGCAGCTCACGGAGCATGGTCTGGGTGCCGATGAGGTGGTTGTCGAAGATCCGACGGGCGATGTCGAGCAGTTCCCGGATGGAGACGTCGCGCACGGTATACCTCACCGCCGTACCATCCTTGCGGGCCTCGACGATATTCTTGGCCCTCAGCACGGCAAGCTGCTGCGAGACGGTGGGCTGGTCGATCCCGAGCGCTTCTTGCAGTTCGTGCACGCTCCGCTCGCCCCGGACGAGGATCTCGAGGATGCGGATGCGGATGGGGTGCGCGAGGGCCTTGAAGAATTCCGCCTTGAAAGCCTGGAGCTGCGCGCCGCGCGCGGGCTGCTTCATGCGTTCTGTCTTATATAAGAATATTCATAGAATGTCAAGCCACGGCGCCCAGCTCCGGCCGGGCTGACGAGGGATTCCTGATCGTGCAGGAGCGTCGTGGCGATTCGGTGGACGGCCGCCGCCGCCGGCGGCGACAGCCTGGGGCGCGCGCGGGGGAGGAGGTTCCCCGCGAAACCGCTAGTAAGCCGGCAGCTCTTAGACCTTCGTCCGCACCAGGTAGCCCAACCGCCGGTCGCGGAGCCGGAGCGCCCTGGCGCGAGCGCGGGCGGGCCCGTAGCCGCCGCCGCCGGGCGTGCTCACGAGCACGCGGTCGCCCCGCTCGAGCACGTGCTGGCGCCGATGGTCCACCTTCTTGCCGTTGATGCGCACGTCGCCCAGGCCGCCCGCCTTGCCGCCCGCGAAGCCGGGAGCGGAAAACTTCGTGCGCTCGGCCATGAAGCTCAGGACTATCGGACGCTTGGACCCGCTCTCGATGAGCATGTCCTGGCCGAGCCCGCCGCGGTGGCGCCCGTCGCCTCCCGAGCCCGGCCGCAGCCGCTTGTGGTGGAAGAAGAGCGGGCTGTTGCGCTCGGCGACCTCCACGGGCGTGCTCGAGATATTGCTCGGCCACGACAGCACGTGCTCGCCGTCCTTGGCGGAGGTTGCGCCCATGCCGCCGTTGAAGAAGAGCACATTGGTATAGGGGCGGCCGTCATCGCGCGTGCCCGACTGCGCCACCGCCCACAGCGGCGACCCCGCACCCGCCATGACCTTGTCGGGGATGACCTGGTGCAGGGCGCCCAGGACGAGGAGCGGCACGTAGTGCCCGGTCTGCGCCCGGCTCACGACGGCGGCGGGGAACTTCGGGTTGAGCAGACAGCCTTCCGGCGCCTCGATCTTGACCGGACGATACATGCCCTCGTTGTTCGGCAGGCCTGAGAGGAGCGCGCAGCGCACGGCATACGCGGTCATTGCGTACGTGTAGGCGTAGACGCAGTTGATGGCGCGCGGCTGGGCGGGCGAGGTGCCGGTGAAATCGGCGATGATCTCGTCTCCGCGGATCGTGAGGGCGACCCGGAACGTGTACGGCTTCTCGAAGCCGTCCGTCTCGAAGCCGTAGCGGTAGGTGCCGTCGGGCACGGCGCGAATGGCCTCCCGCATGGCGCGCTCGGAGCGGCCGAACAGCTCGTCGGCGAGGCCTTCGAGCGAGTCGAGGCCATACTCCTCCATGAGCCGGCGCACGCGATTCTCCATCAGCTCGTTGGCGCTCACCTGCGCCCAGATGTCGCCCATGGTCTGGTCGGGGGTGCGAACATTGGCGCGGATGAGACGGATGAGCGTCTCGTCGCGCTGCTCATCCCGAATGATCCGGCTCAGCGGGATGTGAATGCCCTCCTCGAAGAGCTCACGCGCCTCGATGGCGCGCACGCGCCCGCCGATATCGGGCATGTGCGACGTGGTCGCGGAGAAAGCGGCCAGGCGCCCCCCTTGAAAAATGGGCTTCACGAGGCACACGTCGCTCATGTGCCCGGTCCCCTGCCAGGGGTCGTTCGTGATGAGGACGTCACCGGGACGCAGGCCGTCGGCGCCGAACTCGCGCAAGAAGTGGCGGACGGTGGCCGGGAGGGTCCCGATGAACGACGGGATACTGCCGGAGTTCTGGGCGAGCGCGAATCCGCGGGCGTCGGTGAGCACGCAGGCGAAGTCGTTGGCTTCGTTGGAGAGCGTGGAGAATGACGTGCGCACGATGGCCTTGGCGGCCTCGTCCACCACCGAGATGATGCGCGTCCAGAGCACTTCGAGCGTGATGGCGTCGAAGACGGAAGACATGGGTCTCTCTTTCACCCTCTCCCCGCTGGGGAGAGGGACGGGTGAGGGGCCCGCGAATCGTGGGTCACGATGACGTTGCCGGTGGGCGCGACGCGGGCGCTCCAGCCGGGACCGATGACCAGCGTCGAGCCCGCCTCCTCCAGGACGGCGGGGCCCTCGATCGCGTCACCGGTGCCTAGCCGGTAGCGGTCGTACACGGCGGTCGGCACGAAGCCGCCCGCCTCGTGGAAGTAGGCGGGACGCGTGCCCTTGAGCGCGCTCGCCACTCCCGACCGGGCCGAGCCCTGCAGGACCACTTCGCTGCCCGAGACGGGCGCGCGCACCGCCACGCGAATATTGAGGAACTCGACGGGCACGCCCGGGGGCGTCAGCGCGAACTTCTCCCGATACGCCGTCTCGAAGGCGGCCGTGAGCTTGCGGCGGCTCTCCGGGCCGTCGTCGTACGGCCCGTCGGGTAGCGAGACGACGAGATCGAAGCCCTGGCCCATGAAGCGGCCGTCGGCGAGGCGGCGTATCGTCGCGTTCTCGAGCTTGAGGCCCGTGTCGGCCATGACGGCGCGCGCCTCGTCCTCGAGCCGCCTGAAGGCGGCTTCCAGATCCTCCACGCTGCCCTGGTCGAGCCGGATGCCCACGGTGGCAACGCGATCCACGCGTGCGGGCGCGACGAGCAGGCCAAGCGCGGAGGCGACGCCGGCCGACGGAGGGCAGACGATGCGCGAGACGCCGAGCTTGCGCGCCACCGACCACGCGTGCACCGGGCCCGCACCGCCGGTGCACAGCAGCGCGTAGTCGCGCGGGTCACGCCCGCGCTCGGCGATGTGGACACGCGCGGCGCCCGCCATGTTCTCGTTGACGATGTCGTGAATGCCCCACGCGACCTTGACCGGGTCGAGCGCGAGCCCCGACGCGAGCCGCTCCACTGCCCGGCGCGCGGCGTCGATGTCCACCGTCACCTCGCCGCCCGCGAAGTACTCCGGGTTGAGATAGCCCAGGAGAAAGTCAGCGTCGGTGACCGTCGGCTCCGTCCCGCCGAGGCCGTAGGACGCCGGGCCCGGATGCGAGCCCGCGCTGCGCGGTCCCACCCTGAGGAGGCCGATCTCGTCTACCTCCGCGATGCTGCCGCCCCCCGCACCGATCTCGATCAGTTCGATGGTGGAGATGCGGATGGGCAGGCCGCTACCCTCGATGAAGCGGCGCTGCCTCGCCGCCTCGAAGCTATACGCGGTGAGCGGCTCGCCGTCGTCGACGAGCGAGAGCTTGGCGGTGGTGCCGCCCATGTCGAACGCCAGCACCTTGCCGTCGCTGTCGTCGCGGCCGAAGAAGGCGGCGGCGATGGCCCCCGCCGCCGGACCCGACTCGAGCATCTGCACGGGCGCCCGCTGCGCTTCGGCCACGTGGGTGAGGCCACCGCTCGAGAGCATCAGCAGGAGCGGCGCGGGTATGCCCTGCCCTGCCACGCGCCGGGCCATGAGCTCGAGATAGCGATGGGCGAGCGGCTTGATGTAGGCGTTGGCCACCGCGGTCGAGGCGCGCTCGAACTCGCGGATCTCCGGCGCTACCTCGTGCGACGTGGTCACGGACACACCGCGGTGACGCTTCGCGATGAGGCGCGCGGCCTCGCGCTCGTGGCGCGGGTTCGCGTAGGAGTGGAGGAACACCACCGCTATCGAGGTGACCCCGGCCTTGATGAGGGCCCGGGCCCGGGCCTGGAGGGCACGCGCGTCGAGCCGGCGGCGGACGCTGCCGTCGGCCAGCACCCGCTCGGGCACCTCCAGCCGCAGGTTGCGCGGGACGAGGGGCTCGGGCTTGGTGATGGCGAGGTCGTAGAGCTCGTACTTCCGCTCGCGCCCGATCTCCAGAGAGTCGGCGAAGCCCTGGGTGGTGATGAGCCCGGTGACCGCGCCCTTGCGCTCGATCAGGGCATTGGTGAAGAGCGTGGTGGCGTGCACGACACGCGTGAACTCGCTCGGCGCGAAGCGCCCCTCGCCGAGGAGGGCGTCCACGCCGGCGGCGACCGCGCGCGCGGGATCGTCGTGCGTGGTCAGGACCTTGCGGTTGACCTGGCGCCCCGAATCATGGTCGTAGATCACGATGTCGGTGAAGGTGCCGCCGATATCGATCCCGAGCGAGTAGTGCGGCACGAGGCGCGCCTGCCTCTACTTGAGCCGCAGGTCTTCGAACGGCGCCGAGTAGGCGAAGCCGGGGATCAGCCCCGCGCCGCTCTCGGCCACCCGCGGCCCCACGCCCCAGATGAAGGCGAGGTCGTAGATGGGGATATTGATCACCTGGTCGTGCACGATCTTCTGGATCTGATGGAGCTGCGCCTCGCGCTTCTTGGGGTCGAGCTCCCGGCCCTGCCGCACGAAGAGATCGTCGATCTCGGGCAGCGTCCCATAGGCGTAGATGCCGTGCTTCGTGACATACGGCTCGAGCCTCGTGGCGGCATTGCCGAAGGTGGCGCTGATGACGAGGATCGCGCCGTGAAGCTTCTTCTCGCGCCAGGTCGAGAAGTAGGTGGCGCGCTCCATCGTGCGGCTGCGCGTGCGGATCCCGACGGCGCCGAAGTATCCCTGGATGGCGTCGCCCATGGAGGTGTAGGGCGGGAACGGATAGAAGTCTCCCCCATCGAAGCCGTTCGGGTATCCGGCCTCCGCGAGCAGCTTCTTCGCGCGCGCGGGATCATAGGGCGGCGCCTCCTGAGGCAGCGCGAACTGGAAGATGCGTGGGACGAAGTTGCCGGTGAGGCGCGAGAAGCCGAGCGTCTCTGCCTTGTTCAGGGCCTGGCGGTCGATGGCGAGGCTCGCGGCCTGCCGCACGCGCCGGTCCGCCCACGGAGACTTGGGATCCCACTGGTCGGGCAGCTCGAGCCAGAAGGCACCGGAGAGCAGCGGCGCCACCACCTTGTAGCCGGGTGCTTTCTGCAGCGCCTCCGCCGTCGATCCTGTCAGGAGGTAGACGATGTCTACCTCGCCGTTCCGCAGCGCCGCCGCCCGTGTCGTCTCCTCGGTCAGGGAGCGCATCACGAGCCGCTTCACCGAGGGCGCTTTGCGCCAGTAGCCGTCGAAGGCCTCGAGCACCAGCTCCACGCCGGGCTTGAAGGAGATGACACGATACGGGCCGGCGCCGACGGGCGCCGCCTTGAAGCCGTCTTCACCCACTTTCTCGACATACTTCCTGGGCACGATCCACGCGGCGCCCGAGGCGGTGGTCCCGTAGAAGGTCATGAAGTCGGGCCACGGCTCCTTGAGGACGAAGCGCACCTGGGTCGGAGAGAGGGCCTGCACTTCCTTGATCTTGTCCTTAAGGAGCGTGGCGCTGGCGCCCTTGTAGCGCTCGAAGGAGAACTTGACGTCCTCCGCCGTCACCGGCTCGCCGTTGTGGAAGCGCGCGTTCTTCCGGAGCGTGAAGGTGTACGAGAGGTGGTCCTTCGATTCGCTCCATGACTCGGCCAGGCTCGGCGTGAAGACGCCGGCCGGCATCGGCTTCACCATGGCGTCGTGCACGGCATAGAGCACCATGAACGGGGTGTTGAACGCCTCCGTCTCCGCGGGGTCGAGCCACTTGGCGGCCAGGGTCACGTGGAGCCCCCAGCGCATTTCCCCTTCCGCGGCGAGGGCGGGGCGCACCGCGATGGGCACGGTCAGCAGCAGAACCACGGCCAGGACGATGCGGCGCACACTCGGAGGTTTCATGGCAGAGACCGTAGGCCCGTCGCCGTGGAAGGTCAAGTGCGGAGTCAGGTTGACCCTGCTCCTGCCACATGCTAGAAACGGGAGCACTTCAACGAGGAGGCCCCACCCGATGGATCTCAACTACACGCCCGAGGACATCGCCTTCCGCAAGCAGGTGCGGACATGGCTCGAGCAGAACCTGCCCACGAAGGAGATCCGCACCCTCGAGGACCGCCGGGCCTGGCACCGCAAGCTGTACGAGGCGGGCTACCTCGGCATGGGCTGGCCCAAGGAATACGGCGGAGGCGGGGCACGGCCGATGGAGCAGGCCATCGTGGCCGACGAGATGGCCAAGGCCAATGCGCCATCGCCGACCAATAGCCTGGGTCTCGGCATCGTCGGGCCCACCATCGTCGTGCACGGCACGGACGCGCAGAAGCAGCGCTACCTCAAGAAGATCCTGTCGGCCGAAGAGCTCTGGTGCCAGCTCTACTCGGAGCCCAATGCGGGATCCGATCTGGCCGCGCTCAAGACGTCGGCGGTGGACGCGGGCGATCACTTCGTGGTGAACGGGCAGAAGATCTGGACCAGCGGCGGCGCCATCGCCGACTGGGGCCTGCTGCTCGCGCGCACCGACACCAAGGTCCCCAAGCACAAGGGCATCTCCTGCTTCCTCATGAACATGCGCCAACCGGGCGTGGACGTGCGCCCGCTCAAGCAGATCACGGGCTCCTCGGAGTTCTGCGAGGTCTTCATGACCAATGCCCGCGTGGAGAAGAGCGATCAGATGGGCAAGCTCGGCGAGGGCTGGGCCATCGCGCAGACCACGCTCGGTTACGAGCGCGGCGGCCGCGCGCTCGCGCGCATCACGAACTACTCCTCCCAGTTCAGCCGCCTCGTGGCGGCGGCCAAGCGTCTCCGCCGTCACGGCCAGCCGTTGATCGAGGATCCGGTGGTGCGCCAGAAGCTCGGGCGCATCTGGTCCGAGATCGAGGTGGAGCGCTATCAGGCGCTGCGCACCCTGACGCTCCTCGAGCGCGGCGAGCATCCGGGCGCCGGCGGCTCGCTGACCAAGCTCTCGTACTCCGAGTTCGAGAAGCGCTTCATGGAGCTGGCGCTGGAGATTCTCGGCCCCTACGGCCAGCTGACGAAGGGTGCGCCGGAAGACTTCAAGCTCGAGATCGACACCGCCGTCGGAGAGCACGGCAGCTGGGCCTATGCCTATCTCTGGTCGCGCGCCGGCACCATCTATGCCGGATCCTCCGAGATTCAGAAGAACGTCATCGGCGAGCGCATCCTCGGGCTGCCGAAAGAGACCCGCGCGGACCGGGTGGGAGGCAAAGCGTGAACTTCTCGTTCAGCGACGACCAGGTGCTGCTGAAGAACTCCGTCCGCTCTGCCCTCGACGAACAGTGCAAACCCGCGCACGTGCGCGCCATGTTCGACGACCCCAAGGGCTACGGCGAGCCGCTCTGGACCGAGATGGCCAAGCTGGGCTGGCTCGGCCTGCCGTTTGCCGAAGAGCAGGGCGGCGCGGGTCTGGGACTGGTCGAGCTGGGCCTCGTGCTGGAGGAAATGGGGCGCGCGGCCTACCCAGGGCCCTTCTTCGCGACCGTGGTGCTCGGAGGCCTCGGCATACAGCTCGGCGGCAATGCCGCGCAGAAGGATCGGTGGCTCTCCGCCATCTCCGCGGGCACGGCCCGGGCGACGGCGGCGCTCCTCGAGGAGCATCTCGACTGGGATCCCGCGTCCACGACCACGACGGCGGTGAACAGCGGCAGCGGCTGGACGCTCTCCGGTCTCAAGCGCTTCGTGCCGTGGGCGCACGTGGCCGATGTCGTGCTCGTGCCCGCCCGCTCGCCCGAGGGGCTTGGGATCTTCCTCGTGGATCCGAAGGCGGCGGGCATCACGCTCTCGCCCATGGTCGGCATCGATCTCACCAATCGCTGGTCGGAGATGCGGCTCGACGAGGTGGCGGTCGGGGCCGACGCCGTGCTGGGCCAGCCGGGATCGGCGGGCGCATTGCTCGACTCACTGCTCCGCCGCGCCGCGGTGATGTCCTCCGCCGAGATGCTCGGTGCCGCACGCCGCTGCCTCGACATGAGCGTGGAGTATGTGAAGGTGCGCGAGCAGTTCGGCCAGCCCGTGGGCTCCTTCCAGGCCATCCGACACCGCTGCGCGGAAATGCTGCTGGAGGCCGAGAACGCCCACGCCGCCGTCTACTACGCCGCGTGGGCGCTCGCCGCGGGCGCCGAGGACGCGGCCATCGCCTCCTCCATCTGCAAAGCTTATGTCAGCGACGCCGCGCGCAAGGTCTGCGGTGACGCCATCCAGGTGCACGGCGGCATCGGCTTCACCTGGGAGTACGACCTGCATCTCTACATGAAGCGGGCCAAGGCGCTCGAGCCGCTCTTCGGCGATGCGCAGTTTCACCGCGAGCTGATCGTCCGCCACGTGACGTCCGCCCGCTGATGCCGGAGCTTCGGGGGGCCCTCGACGGCATCAAGGTCGTAGACTGCTCGTCGTATCTCGCGGGACCGTACGGCGCGATGATGCTCGCCGATATGGGCGCGAGCGTCATCAAGGTCGAGTCGCTCGAGGGCGACTCCTTCCGCGAGCTGCCCGGCTTCTACGGCTGGAATCGCGGCAAGCGCTCCCTCGCGGTCAACCTCAAGGAGGCTGCGGGCCGCGAGGTGCTGCACCGCCTCGTCAAGGCGGCCGATGTCTTCACCCAGAACATGCGCCCCGGCGTCGACGAGCGCCTCGGCATGGACTCGGCGACGCTGCGCGCGCTCAATCCGCGGCTGATCTACTGCGCCATCACCGCCTTCGGTCCCGACGGCCCCTACCGCGATCGGCCGGGCTATGACCCGGTGCTCCAGGCCATGGGCGGCGTCCAGCATCTGCAGGGCTTCGGCGGGCCGCCCCAATTCGTGCGTGTCGCCGTCACCGACTACTACACGGCGGCGCTCGGCGCCCAGGCCGTGCTCGCGGCGCTCTTCGTCCGCGAGCGCACGGGGCGAGGGCAGCACGTCGAGACCTCGCTGCTCCAGGGCGTGCTCGCGCTGCAGTCGGGCAGCGTCGTGGACTATCCGGGCAAGCCGACGTTTCTGCGCGAGACGCCGACCTATCGTCTCTACCAGGCCGGGGACGGCCAGTGGTTCTTCCTCGCGTGCGGCAACCAGTCCTTTTGGGCCAAGCTCTGCAAGGCCATTGGCCGACCCGAGATGACCGACGACCCCCGCTTCGGCTCGTGGCTCCTGCGCGGAGAGAATCGAGAGACGCTGATGCCCATTCTCGAGGCGGCCTTCGCAACCAAGCCGCGCGACGAGTGGCTCAAGATCCTGAGCGACCACGACATCCCCAGCGCGCCCGTCCAGTCGCTCCAGGAGTTCATGCGCGACCCGGGCGTCCAGCATCTGAAGATGACCGTCCAGTACGAGCACCCGGAAGTCGGCGCGCTGACCCTGATGGGCCAGCCCATCCGGTTCTCGGAGACGCCCGCGCCCGACGCGGGGCCCCCGCCCATGCTCGGCCAGCACACGCGCGCGGTGCTGCGCGAGCTGGGCTACGGTGACGGCGACATCGCCGACCTCCATCGACGCGGTGTCATCGCCGGGAAGGATCTCTGATCATGGCCGGAGAGCCCGTGCGCTACGAGGCGCAGGACGGCATCGCGACGCTCACCCTCGACCGCCCCGACGTGCTCAACGCGATGAACAATGCGATGCGCGCCCAGCTCCTCGAGATCTTCACTCGTCTCCGGACGGATGATGCCATCAAGGTCGTGGTCGTCACGGGCGCGGGCGATCGCGCTTTCTGCGCGGGCGCCGACATCCGCGAGTTCCTCGAGCCGCCCACGCCGACCCATTTCCGGGAGGCTCGGAAGCGGCTCGACTTCCGCGCCGAGATGGAGCGCTGCTCCCAGCCCATCATCGCGGCCATCCGCGGCTTCGCGCTGGGCGGCGGCCTCGAGCTCGCGCTGGCCTGCGATATCCGGATCGCCGCCGAGGATGCGCACTTGGGCCTGACCGAGATCAACCTCGCCATCATCCCGGGCGGCGGGGGCACACAAAGGCTTCCGCGTCTGGTAGGCCGAGGCAAGGCGCTCGAGATGATCCTGACGGGCATGCGGGTGCCCGCCGCCGAGGCGCTCCGCATCGGTCTCGTCGAGCGGGTAGTGCCGGTGGCGGAGCTCATGTCCGCCGCGCAGGCGCTCGCGCGACAGATCGCCGACAAGGCGCCCATCGCCCTGCGCTACGCCAAAGAGGCGGTGGTGGGCGGGCTGGGTCTGCCCTTGGCCGACGGCATCAGGCTCGAGAACGATCTCTCAACGCTGCTCCGCACCACCGAAGATCGTGTGGAAGGGGCCAAGGCCTTCGTGGAAAAGCGCAAGCCCAAGTGGACGGGGAAGTAGTGGGGTCAGGTCTTGCATTCCAACAGGCCAACGGCGTCGACGCGGCCGTGTGGCATTTCAAGACCTGACCCCTGTCCGGGGATCCGCCGCGGTGGTGTGATCGGTGGGTTGCGGCGTGGCGGACAAGACCGTCACCCCATCCGGCGCGTGGAACCGGTGCCAGTGTCCCTGGGGCACCACGATCAGCATCCCTGCCGTCATCGTGAAAGACTGCGGCCCCTCGGCCGTCATGATGGTGAGCGTCGCGGCGCCATCCAGGACGTGCACGAGCTCATCGCCTCTCTGATGCCGCTCCCACGGGCTTTCCCCGGAGAAGCTCCCCGCAAAGATGCTGCCGTCACGGAACGGGGCCAGGACGGCAAAGGCCGCCTTCGATTCGGCGGCGGTGGTCTGAGTGCTCCGTCCATGGAGTATCGGTACTCCGGCCAGCTCGGCCTTGATATCGACCGCCTTGATCATGGGTCCTCCCTCCGGCCTTGAATGCGGACAAAGGCGAAGCGCCAGCTCACGCGCCACGGCTCATCGAACCCTTCGAGACCAAGCTCCCGGCGGCCCGCATTGGTCCAGAGTGACACGACGTCGCGCCGTCCGAAGAAGCCGAACCACGGGTCGTGCAGGAAGACGACCGGCCGCTCGCGCTGCACGTCCGGGCACTCCGCGCCGAAGTAGAGCGCGTCCTCGTACAGGGGCCGCTCGAGGCCAAGCCGGTCCGCCTCGGCGATGGCGTCCCCGGACGTCACCTCACGATCGAACTCGAGGAGCACGATCTCGCGCGACCGCTTCCCCCCGGAATGCCTCGCCGGGAAGTTGTCGGAGGTCACGCACGAGTGAGCATAGGCGTAGCCGCCGGCCGCCACGAGCTCCTCGGTCGACCGGCCGTCCCCGATCGTGAACCGAAAGCTGCCCACGGCACGCGCCTTCAACGCCCCTTGGCTCGACGGATGAGCTCGTTGGACGGCTGGCCTGGATCCAGCACCTTCCGTGCTGTCTCGGCTCCGGCCATCGGCAATGTGGAGGCGCTGAGAAGCCCGAGCTGGACCAGGACCGAAGCCTGGTCCCAGTAGATGTGCTCGTGGGCCAGCTTCCCGTCCCGAAAGTGGATGATCACCACCAGCGGGATCTCGACTCGCCTGCCCGTGGGAGGAATGCCGGGCAGCATCCAATCCATTTCCACCGTGTGGGTGAAGCGAACAATCATCTCGTCGACCAACTGATCGGTGCCGATGGTGCGCGACACGGGCACGATCTCGGTGCTGGGCGGCATCTGCGGGATGAAGTGGCGCGAGTAGAAATCCCGGAGGGCCTCTCGACCGACGCCACCGGTCATCACGGGCACATGGTTCACGTAGGCGTTCGGCACCATGGTGTCGAGCGTGGCCTCGGTGTCGCGGGTGACGAACTCGTCGCGGATATGCTCCTCCCAGAGGTCGTTGAGGATCTGCTGTTCCGGTGACATGCCCGAACCGGTGCGGTGGCTCATGCTGGAGCGCCTCCCTTTGCCGGATACGCCGGCCCGCGCGTACGCGTCAGTCGCCAGACGGCACGTTCAGTGAGCCACACAATGCCCCTTCGATTTCCACCGGTCAACCCGGACCTCGGTTGACCGTTCCCGCGGTGGGCGGTAGCATCCATCACCGGATGCCCTTCGCCTACTTCCAGCGACTCTCACGACGCCAGCAGAGCATTTACCTCCGCAGCGACCGGATCACCGCGGTGCCCCTTCCAGGAGCGGCGGCGCTCCGTCCGCTGGTGGTGGGGCTGGGGGCCGCGCTCGAGAGCGGTGACCGGGCGCTCACCGAGTCGGCCTGCCAACTCCTCGCAGGCGCGCTCGGACGGGCGCTCGGCCTGCCGACGGTGCGCGTCACGGTGCTCGCGGCGCGGCCCCACGCCAAGTGGGGAGAGCTGCACGGTCTCTACGAGTCGGCGGGACGCCCTGGGCTGCCTCCCACGATCACGCTCTGGATGCGGACGGCGCGGCAGGAGCGCGTGGTGGCTTTCCGGACATTCTTGCGGACGCTCCTGCACGAGATGGGGCATCATCTCGACTACACCCTGCTGAAGCTGGGAGATTCACTGCACACGCAGGGCTTCTACCAGCGCGAATCGCATCTCTTTCATCAACTCGTCACCGACGGGGGAGCCGGCATGGCAACGCTCGACGAGCAGCTCGCGCGCATGGAGCGGACGGTCAACGACTACGCGGCCGCCATCAAGGGGGTGCCGGACGCCAAGCTGTCCAGGCGGCCGGACGAGAAGAACTGGTCGGCCAGGGAAGTCGTCTGCCATGTGCGCGACACCGAGGAGTCCTTCATGATGCGCTTCCTCACGATGATGGCCATGGACGAGCCCAAGTTCCTGCCGGTCGAGCCCGACCGCTGGGCCATCGAGCGTCAGTACCAGCGCAACGACGTCCAGGAAGCGCTCAGCGCCTTCAAATCCCGGCGGGACGAGACGCTCAGATTTTTTCGCGGACTCAAGCCGGAGCAATGGGAGCGGAGCGGGATTCACGCCACGCGCGGGAAGATGACCCTCAAGGACTTCGTCGAGCTGATGGCCTGGCACGACGACAATCACCTCGATCAGCTCAAGCGCGCTCTCGACGGCAAGGCCTGACTACGAGATAGGCAAGGGCACCCCGCCTGCCGCCGAATCGGGCAGGCCCACGCGGGGACGCCGCGGCGGCGTGAGCGGCACAAGCACGCGGAACTGCGCTAGAATCCCGCGGGACTCGCTCGCAGGTGTCCGGGGCATGGCGTTTGTAAGGGTTCCAGCCGCTCACACCACAAGGAGACCCCTATGATCACGAAGCTCCGCACCCGCAAGGCGCTGATCACCGGCCTTGCCGCCGTGGCCCTGCTCCTGACCGCGGGCCTCTACGCCGTCGCCCAGCAGACGATGACCGAGGCCAATCGCGACCGCATGGCCGCCGTTCCCGGCGGCACGTACTACATGCTGCCCGCCACGCTCGAGACGACGCAGTGGGGCTGGCTCGACCCCAAGGAGCCGCCCAAGCTCGTCGTGAAGTCGGGCGACACGGTGGCCGTCGAGACGATGATGCACGCGCACAACAAGATCGTTCCCGGCACCACCATGGACGAGATCGTGGCGCTGCGGAAGGCGAACCCGGGCGGGGGGCCGCACTCGGTCACCGGTCCCATCTACGTCGAAGGCGCCGAGCCCGGCGACGTGATGGAAGTCCGCATCCTCAAGATCACGCCCAAGGCCTTCGGCACCAACTTCAATCTGCCGGGCAAGGAGTTCCCGACGATCGGGGCGCTGGCGACCGAGATGCCCGACGGCTTTCTCAAGTATTTCTACCTCGACCTCGACAAGCGCCAGGCTGAGTTCAAGCCGGGAATCACGATCGACCTGCAGCCCTTCCCCGGCACGCTCGCGGTCGGCATCGATCCCCAGGATCCTTCGCCGCGCAAGGGTGGCGCCACTGATCCGATGGCGCCCGTGTCCACGCTCAGGCCGTGGAAGAACGGCTCGAACATGGACATCAACGAGGTCCAGGAAGGCACGACGATCTTCTTTCCCGTCTTTCTCAAGGGCGGGCTCGTGTGGACGGGCGACTCGCACTGCCGCCAGGGCAACGGCGAGGTGAACCTGACCGCGCTCGAGTGCTCGTACCGCGAGATCGTGATGCAGCTCATCGTGCGCAAGGACATGAAGCTCCAATGGCCGCGCATCGAGAGCAAGACTCACTGGATCACCACGGGCATGGACGAGGATCTGAACAAGGCCATGGTCAACGCGGTCCGCGAGGCGGTGGAGATGCTGGCCGCCCAGAAGGCCGTCCCCCTCAGCCGCTACGAAGCCTATTCGCTCGTGTCCATGGTGGGCGATTGCCGCGTCAGCCAGGTGGTCGACGTGCGCAAGGGCGTGCACTGCATGATCCCGAAGTCGATCTTCACCGCCAAGAAGTAATCCGGGTGCTGCGGGCGCTCTGGGGCGCCGCGCTCGTGCTCGGGGCCGTCGCCCCCGCGTGGGGCGGCGGCCCTCTTGCCGTTGTCGCCACCTCCACAGATCTCCGGTCGCTCGTCGAGGCGGTGGGCGGCGATCGCGTGGCCGTGGAGGCGCTCGTGCCTCCCGGGCAGGATCCGCACACGATCGACGTCACGCCAGGGCAGATGGCGGCGTTGCGGCGCGCGGCGCTGCTGGTGCGCGTCGGGCTCGATCACGAGCCGTGGCTCGCCCGCGCGCTGCGCACCGCGCGGGCGCCGGGCGCCATGCCGGCCGACCTCGACTGCTCGAAGGGCATACCGCTGCTCCAGGCCGAGACGGCGCGCGTCAGGTCCGACCGTGGCGAGCACGTGCACGGCTTCGGCAATACTCACTACTGGCTCGACCCGGAGAACGCGCGGCCCATCACCGCGGGCATCCTCGACGTGCTCGCGCGCCTGGCTCCAGCGGATCGCGGCTACTTCGAGAAGCGCCGCGGCGAGTTCCTCACGCGACTCGACGCGGGGCTCGCCCGCTGGAGCGCGGCCATGGCGCCCTACCGCGGGACCAGGATCGTGGTGGTGCACGAGAGCTGGCCGTACTTCGCCCGCCGCTTCGGTCTCGATATCGTGGCCGCCGTCGAGCCGACTCCCGGCGTGCCGCCCTCGCCCGCCTACCTCGCCTCTCTCGCGAAGCGCATGAAGGAAGCGCAGGTGCGGGTGGTGATCGCCGAGACCTATGCGAGCGCGGCGGTGGTCGCCAAGGTGGCCGCGCTGAGCGGGGCTCGCGAGGTTCGACTGGTGTCCTCCGTCGGCGCTGAGCCGGAGGCCCGCGACTATATCGCGCTCTTCGATCTCGACATCCCGCGGCTGGCCGACGCCCTCCGTCCCCGCTGATGCTCGATCTCCTCTGGATCCCCTTCCTCGCCTGCCTCGTGCTGACGGGCATCCACGTCTACCTGGGCCTGCACGTGCTCGCGCGGGGTGTCATCTTCGTGGATCTGGCCCTCGCGCAGCTCGCCGCGCTCGGCGTCACCGTGGCCTTCCTCGCGGGGCATCCGATCCAGAGCGAGGCCGCGTACTGGTATGCGCTGGCCTTTGCCGTGGGCGGCGCCGCCCTCTTCTCGCTCGCGCGGGTCCGGCGCGCGCGCATCCCGCAGGAGGCGATTATCGGCATCGTCTACGCGGTCTCGGCTGCGCTCACCGTGCTGGTGGTGGACCGCGCGCCCCAGGGCGCGGAGCACATCAAGCAGCTCCTGGTCGGAGGCATCCTCACCGTCACCGCGGGCGAAGTGGGCAGGCTCGCCGTGCTGTACACGGTGATCGGCGCGGGCCACGCCCTGATGCGGCGGCCGCTCCTCGAGATCTCCTTCGATCCCGACGGCGCCGCCGCACGGGGCCGGGCCATCCGGTGGTGGGATTTCGCCTTCTACACGAGCTTCGGCATCGTGGTGACCAGCTCGGTGCGCATCGCCGGTGTCCTGCTCGTCTTCTCCTACCTGATTGTGCCCGCAGCGGTGGGCGCGCTCCTGAGCGGCTCGGTGGCTGGACGCCTGGGTATCGGCTGGTTACTCGGCGCGGTGGTGAGCGCCGTGGGCCTCTGGGCCTCGTTCGCCTGGGATCTGCCCACGGGTGCCGCCATCGTCGCGAGCTTCGGTGCCCTCATGGCCGCGGTCGCCGCGGGGCTGGGCATCGGCGCGCTGATTCGGGGCGGGCGCGACGCGCTCCTCGGTGTCGGCATCGCAATGGGCGCCGCCGCCGCCGTCGCCGGGCTCCTGCTTGCCGCCTTCCCGCGCATGGATCACCACTGGCTCAATTGGCTCGAGGACGGCGTGCCGGCGGTCGAGCTCGCCTTCCTCTCACCCGCCGAACGGCAGGCCTGGCGCGACAGCCGCGAGGCGCTCGCGCGCGGCACGGCCGAGGTCCGTCGGCTCAAGACACTCCAGGAGGACGTGCAGTGGGGACGTGCCAAGCTCGGCGAAGACCAGCAGGAGCGGCTGCGGCAGTTCCTCGCCGCGCGAGGCGAGATCACCGCCGGCGACCGCTTCGTGCTCCGGACGCTCCGCGGCCGCGCTCGCGAGCGCCAGCGCTACTGGCTCGGACTGCCGCTGTTGCTCGTGGGAACCGCCGGCAGCCTGGCGCTCGTGACGCGGAAAAAACGCTCAGCTCGCCCTCCAACCCCGGGAACTCTCTAGCACACGGCACCGGGCGGGGCTGGGGGGTGCCCTCCCCGGCGCACTGCCGGCAAGGCAGGCGTTCTAGACGACGCCGGCGGGAAGCTGAGCCTCCACCACGTTCTGGTAGTTCGGATCGCGGCGGAGCTTCCAGATGAAGGCGTCCACGACGAAGTGGTGGATATTGATGATGGCCGTGACGAGGAGGCCGCTCTGCACGATGGGAAAGCCCAGGAGCCAGTACGCCTGCGGCCAGCGGAAAAAGAGCACCCAGCCGAGGATGAGACACGTCACGTAGAAGGTGGCGGTGTGGAAGAACCAGCCCTGCGCATTCGGAGCGCGACGCGCCTGGTCCTTCACGTGAAAGATGCTGACGATGGCCAGGTACTGGAGGCCGTGGAACACCGTGGCCCAGACGAAGGCGTTGAAATAGTTGAAGACGCTCCACCAGATGGCATTGGAGACGATCACGGTCAGGCTGATCAGCGGCAGGGTCTGTCCCCCGCGCGACCGGAGCCAGAGGAAGAGGGCGATGGGCCCTGCGAGAGACAGGACGGTGAGCGTCTGCATCACCGCTCCGAGCATCGGGAGGGCCGCGTGGAAGGACGGCGGCAGCACCAGAGATGTCCCGCCGCCCGGATGGAGGAGCGTCCAGAAGAAAGGCAGGAGACATACCCAGAGGATCATCCGTTTGCCGGATTCCTCGAGCGCGCACCCGGAGCGATACGCGTACATCACGCTGAGTCCGTACGCCTGCCGCGAATAGTGGTAGGGCGACCAGACGAGATAGAGCGCGAAGAGGTAGCGCCCGGCGGAGCCACCGACGATGAGCGCCGCCGTCACGGCGGCGACGGCGATCACGGGAAAGGCCAGGGTCAGGATCGGCCAGTTCTTGATGGCGTCCGGCCTGGTGTAGAGGCGCACGGTGGACGCCGCGAAGTGGGCCCAGTTCGAGACGAGGATGGCCCACCACAGGAAAGGATCATTGTCGGGAAACTTGTACCCGCCGAAGAAGAGGATGCCGCCCGCGACCCAGCTCAGTATTCCGCCGATGAGCAGATAGTCGAAGACGGGGCCGACGAACATCGTGCCGAGGGGTATCGAACGCGGTGGGGTCGCTTCTGCGACGGCAACATCCATTCATCCACCGTAGCACGGAGGGTCAGAAAGCCGAGCCGACCTCGAGTGTGGGGAGGTAATGCGGCGCGTCGGGGAAGCCGATGGGGCGAATGGCCGGCAGCGTGACGCCGGCATCCCGATAGGCGCTCACGAGGCGCCCGAGCGCGGGGGCATCGCCGACGGCGCCCAGGGCGTCCACCAGGCGATCGGCCACGGCCGAAGGGTCAGGCGCGCGATCCCAAGCGGAAACCTCGGCCTCGAAGCCGCTCTTCTCGAGCATGGCGCGGTAGAACGGCAGAACCAGGTAGCGCGCCAGCTCGATCTTGAAGGCCTCCCGGCCTGCGGCCCGATCGGCCGTGACCGCCGCGGGAACCGACACCACGATCTCGAAGCCGTCCAGCGGCTTGCCGGCCCGCTCGCGCCCGCGCCGGATGGCGGGCAGCGCGTGCTCCCGCACATAGGCGGGAGCGCAGAGCCAGAGCACGGCGCCGTCGGCGATCTCTCCCGCGAGCTCGAGCATCGCTGTCCCCAGCCCGGCGAGGTAGATCGGTGGCGGGGACGGCAGCCGCGGCACCCCGCTCTGCCACGTCACGCGGTAGCGCGGCCCCGCATGCTGGACCCGCCCGCCGAGCGCCTGCCGCAGGACGGCGACGTACTCGCGAGCCGCCTCGAGCGGCTTGCCCATGTCGAGCCCGAGGGCGCCTTCCATCACCGGGCGGTGACTCACGCCGATGCCGAGCCGGAGGCGCCCGCCGCTCACTTCCTGCAGGGTCAGCGCCTCCTGGGCGAGCAGCACGGGGTGACGCGGATACATCGGAAGGACGCCGGTGCCGAGACCGACGCGGGGCGCGACGTGCGCATAGGCCGCGAGCACCTGAAGTCCGTCGCGCCCGATGCCGTGGGTGACCCACACGCTTTCATAGCGGGCCGCGTCGGCCCGTCGCGCGAGATCCACCGCCGCCGCGAGATCGGCGCCGGGCGAGAGAAAGATGGCGGTGCGTGGCATGGCCGTCAGGGGCGGGGCGCGACGCCAAGCGCCGCCAGCTGAGCGCGGAGGTCGTCGCCCTTGTCCACCCGGAAGAGCACGGCCCGCATGCCCACCCCCCGCGCCGCCTCTACATTCGTGTCGAGATCGTCGACGAACACGCACTCGTCCGGCTCGAGGCCGAGCCGCTCGGCCGCAAGCTCGTAGATGCCGGCTTCCGGCTTGGCCATGCCCACCTCAGCCGAGCAGACGACGTCATCGAAGAGGTGATGGATGCCGATATCGATCTCGAGGCGCCCGCGCAGCGAGAGATCCGCATTGCTCAGTATCGAGAGCTTGTACGCGGACTGGAGCTCGCGGACGAGCTGGAGGTTGGGCTCGATGGCGCGCTGGGCCCGGCGCCACTCCTCGTGGAGCGGCGGGAGCGGCCGGCCGGCGCGCGCCTCGAGCGCCTGGTGCGCCGCGGCAAGCCAGGCCTGCCGGTCACCACGACCACGCTCGATGGCCTCCCACGTTCCCGTGCGGTAGAGCGTCTCGAAGACGGAGGAGCGGGGCAGCCCGTGCGCCCGATCGAGGTCGCGCGCGACCTCCCAGCGCATATCCCAGAGCACACCGCCGAAGTCGAAGATGACGCCGCGCAGACTAGTACTTGCCCTTGGCGCCCTTGGAAGGCTCCGGCGCCTTCACGGCGGGCCCGATGTCGGCACCCAGGGCGACCCAGCCGCGATCCTTCATGCAGTCTTCGTCCAGCGTCTTCGTCTTCTTGTCGGTGCAGGTCGCGCGATCGCGCTCGAAGTCCGCCGCCGTGTAGTTCACGTTCGGCTTGTACCACTGCTTCTCGGGCTGCGCCTCCGAGCAGGCGGTGAGGATCAGTGCCGCGACCGGGAGGAGAGTAGTCAGTCGCTTCATGCGAGGCATGATACCATGCCGCCCGCATGCTCGACACCACCATAGCCGGCAGTCTGCCGAAGCCCGCGTGGCTCGCCACGCCCAAAGCGCTGTGGGCGCCCTGGCGTCTCGAGGGCGCGGCGCTCGAGGAGGGCCGGCGCGATGCCGTGCGCCTGGCCCTCCAGGACCAGGAGGAGGCCGGCATCGACATCGTCACCGACGGCGAGCAGACGCGGCGGCATTTCGTCTGGGGCTTCGTCGAGGGGCTGGAGGGCGTGGACTTCTCGAAGATGATCACGATCGGTATCCGGGCCGACCGCTACAAGGCCGACGTGCCGACGGTGACGGCGCCGCTCACGCGCCGCGGCCCGATTCACAGCGCCGAGGCGCGCTTCCTCCGCTCGCAGACGCGGCGGCGCGTCAAGTTCACCCTGCCCGGCCCCATGACCATCGCCGACACCATCCACGACGCCCACTATGGCAGCCGCGCCAGGATCGGTATGGCCCTGGCCGCCCTCATCAACGAGGAGGCGAGGGAGCTGGCTGCCCTCGGCGTGGACGTGATCCAGCTCGACGAGCCGGCGTTCAACGTCTACATGGACGAGGTGCGCGAGTGGGGCGTCGAGGCGCTCAACCGCGCGGTCGAGGGCCTCCCCTGCAAGACGGCCGTCCACATCTGCTATGGCTACGGCATCAAGGCGAATACGGACTGGAAGAAGACGCTCGGCAGCGAGTGGCGCCAGTACGAGCTGACGTTTCCATTGCTGGCCGGGAGCCGCATCGGTGGGGTCTCGCTCGAATGCGCCGGCTCCCGCGTGCCGATGTCCCTGATCAGCCTGCTCGGGGACAAGGACGTGCTGGTCGGCGCGGTCGACGTGGCGAGCGACAGGGTGGAGACGCCGGAGGAGGTGGCCACGGTGCTCCGCGAGGCGATGAAGCACGTGAAACCCTCGCAGATCTTCCCCTGCACCAATTGCGGCATGGTGCCGCTCGATCGCGAGCTGGCCCGCGCGAAGCTGCGCGCCCTCGGTGCGGGCGCCGCCCTCGCGCGCCGCGAGCTCTAGTCCGGATTGTTCACGAGCGTTCGGCGTGAGGCGGGCGGGTCCTGTCATCGGGGGCGGCGCGGCCGGCTGCGTCACCCTACTCGTCGTGAATCGCAGCCCTGCGGGCTGCGCGCACT
>Ga0335084_10001377_pt1 | contig 22706 bp, 22 predicted proteins | sample Lox_Sample_44_FD_206721 | JGI IMG/M metagenome (GOLD analysis project Ga0335084, IMG submission 206721) | Soil microbial communities from Loxahatchee National Wildlife Refuge, Florida, United States - Lox_Sample_4.4 | ecosystem: Environmental > Terrestrial > Soil > Wetlands | place: USA...
GCGGCCGCCGATCCTGCCGCGCATAGCCGAAGTACGGCATCACCGCGGTGATCCGGCTCGCCGATGCGCGCTTGATCGCGTCGGCGAGCACCATCAATTCCATCAGGTTGTCGTTCGTCGGTGCGCACGTCGACTGCAGCAGGAACACGTCGCGGCCGCGCACGTTCTCCTGAATCTCGACCCGAACCTCGCCGTCGCTGAAACGGTCGATGTCGGCTTCGCCGAGATCGATGCGCAGTTCATGCGCGATGCGTTTGGCGAGGACCGGGTGCGAGTTGCCGGCGAATACGATCAGGTTGCCCACGTGTTCTCACTCATTCACGGTTGCCCGGAGGCTGCTTCGAGCCATCGCAGTCGACCGAACACGTTTGGCTGGGGCGCTAGGATTCGAACCTAGGGATGGCGGGATCAAAACCCGCTGCCTTACCGCTTGGCGACGCCCCAAGTCGTGAACGAAAACGATGATTCGGTGATTGCGGGCTGACGGCCCGGTTCGCGGAAGCGCGGTATTTTGATGACCGGTCTACGGGGTGTCAAACGCGGCGCCGGGACCGAACGACCAGTCCGACGGCAGCAGTGTCACCTTCACGTCGCCCGACGTCGCGACGATGCGTCCCGGTACGCGCGCCCCGCCGGTCGTCGCGCGGTAGTCCGAATACACGAGCCGCCATGCGAGCTGATCCAGCATCACGAGATCGCCCGATGCGTCCGCAGTTGCCGTTGCGACCGCATACCCCGGCGCGCGCTCACCGCGTACCCAATGGGTCAGCGCATCGATCGGTAGGCTGAAGCCCAACCAACGCTGCATGGCGGCGTCGACGGTGTCTTCGCGGAACACGTCGCCATTCGCCGCGGTGACGCTGACCTGACCGTCCGCATCGACGAAGCGACTATGACCTTGCCCGACCGGACCCCACAGATCGATCTCGTCGCGATTCGGCGCGTGTTGCCACAGGAAATTCGAGCTGAACCCGTCGTCACCGTGCCGCACCGCCATCCGTCCTTTCACCGCGAAGCCGCCGACGTCGGCGGCACCGATCTTCGGTCCGGTTTGGAACCACGTACAGCCGCCGACCGTGACCGCCACCACGAGACAAACCGCGAGGTGTCGACACTCGTTAGAAAACACTTTTAGAAAGAATGGGTTAGCGGCTCGTTGCATCAAAACTCCGACGCGGCTTTTGATATGATGTCGCGCGTTTCGAGCGACATCGCCACCGATGGCCATTCTCGCGTACGGTCTGAACTTTCGCACGGCACCCATCGATCTGCGGGAGCGCATCGCGTTTCCGGTCGACGGACTGCTCGAAGCGCACCGCGATCTGACGCGCTCGATTCCGGCCGTTGGCGAAGTGGCGATCCTGTCGACGTGCAATCGCACCGAGCTCTATTGCTCGGCCAACCTCGACGACCAAGAGGTCTTGGTCGATTGGTTGGCGCGCTATCGCAACGTGCCGCCAGCCGACATCCGCGATGCCGCCTATGCGCATTGGGATCGCGATGCCGCGCGGCATCTGATGCGCGTCGCCGCGGGTCTCGATTCGCAGGTGCTCGGCGAACCGCAGATCCTCGGCCAAGTGAAGGACGCATACGACACCGCGCGCGCGGCGGGCACGCTTGGACCGGAACTCAACCTGTTGTCGCAGTTCACGCTGAACGTCGCGAAGCAGGTGCGCACCGATACCGACATCGGTCGCAATCCGGTGTCGGTCGCGTACGCGGCGGTTGCGCTCGCGCAGCAGATCTTCGCCGACCTCTCGCACAACTCGGCGCTGTTGCTCGGCGCCGGCGACACGATCGAACTCGTCGCCGAACATCTGCGCGGCGCCGGCATCGGTTCGATGACGATCGCGAACCGCACGCTCGCGAACGCGCGCGCGCTCGCCGCGAATTACGGCGCGCGTGCGATTCAATTGACCGACGTGCCGAGCGTGCTCGCGCAGCACGACATCGTGATCGCATCGACCGGCAGTCCGTTCCCCGTGCTCGGCAAGGGCGCGGTCGAGGCGGCGATCCGCAGCCGCCGCCACCGGCCGATGCTGATGGTCGACATCGCCGTGCCGCGCGACATCGAGCCCGAAGTCGCGGAACTGCGCGACGTGTATCTCTACTCGATCGACGATCTGACCGAGATCATCGAGGCGAACGTCAGCGAACGGCGCCGCGCGGCGGAGACCGCCGAGGAATTGATCGTCGCCGGCACCGACCGCTACTTCCGTGAGAAACGCATTCGCGACGCGCAACATTTGCTGACGCGCTTCCGCAACCGCGCCGAAGCGCTGCAACTCGCCGAACTCGAACGCGCGCGCCAACGGCTCGGCAATGGCGAAGCGGCCGACGACGTTCTCAACGCGCTCGCGCGCGCGCTGACCAACAAGCTGATTCACGAACCGACGATCGCGATCCGCGAGGCCAGCGCCGACGGTCGCCACGAGCTGCTCGAGTACATCCGCGCCCTGTACGGCCTCGACAAAGCCGACTGAACGCGCGATGAGCCTGTCGCAGTCCATTCTCGGGAAGCTCTCCGATCTCGCCGATCGCCACCAGGAGCTCGCCGCGCTGCTCGCCGATCCGGACGTCGTCGCCGACCGCGAGAAGTTCGCCACGTTGTCGAAGGAATACGCCGAGCTCGAACCGATCATCGATCGGCACATGCAACTCACGACGCTCCAAAATCAGCTCGACGATGCGCAGGCGCTGCTCGACGACGACGATGCGGAACTGCGGCAACTCGCCGCCGACGATCGCGATCAATTGCGCGCGCGCGTCGACGTCGTCGAGAACGAAATCAAGACGCTGCTCGTACCGAGAGATCCGCACGACGACGCGAACGTCTTCCTCGAAATTCGCGCCGGCACCGGCGGCGACGAAGCGGCGATCTTCGCCGGCGATTTGTTTCGCATGTATTCGCGGTACGCCGAGTCGCAGCGTTGGCGGCTCGAGATTCTGAACGAACGGCCCGGCGAACACGGCGGCTTCAAGGAGATCATCACCCGCATCGAGGGCCAGCACGTCTATCGGAACCTCAAGTTCGAATCCGGCGTGCACCGCGTCCAGCGCGTGCCGCAGACGGAAGCACAAGGGCGCATTCACACGTCGGCGTGCACCGTCGCGGTGTTGCCGGAAGCGGACGAAGTCGAGGACGTCGATATCGCGAAGAGCGACCTGCGCATCGACACGTATCGTTCGTCCGGCGCCGGCGGCCAGCACGTCAACAAGACCGACTCGGCCGTGCGGATCACGCACTTGCCGACGGGCCTGGTCGTCGAGTGTCAGGACGAGCGCTCGCAGCACAAGAATCGCGCGCGCGCGATGTCGCTATTGAAGGCGCGGCTACTCGACATGGCGCAGCGGAAACAACAACAGGAACAGGCGGAGTCGCGTCGCTCGATGGTCGGCACGGGCGATCGCTCGGAGCGCATTCGCACGTACAATTTTCCGCAAGGCCGGCTGACCGACCATCGCATCAACCTGACGCTGTACAAACTCGGCGACATCATGGAAGGCGATCTCGACGAAGTGATCGGCCCGCTCGTGCAGGAACACCAAGCCGAGGCGCTCGCCGCGCTCGGCGCCGCATGACGACGATCGGACAGTGGCTACGCGATGCGCGCGACGAATCCACCCGACGCGACTGCGAAGTGTTGATCGCGCACGCGCTCGGCGCGACGCGCGCGCATTTGTATGCGCACGCGAACGACCCGCTGCCGGAATCTAGCGTTGCGCGCATCCGCGAGCTGATCGACGCGCGCCGGCGCGGCACGCCGATCGCCTATCTCGTCGGCCGCCGCGAGTTTTGGACGCTAGATCTCGCCGTGTCGCCCGCCGTCCTCATCCCGCGCCCCGAGACGGAGGTGTTGGTCGAACTCGCGCTCGGGCGACTGCCGCGCGATGCGCGCGTCCTCGATCTCGGCACCGGGTCCGGCGCGATCGCGCTCTCGATCAAGCGCGAACGCGCCGATTGCACGGTGATCGCAACCGACGTCTCGGCCGACGCGATCGCAATCGCGCGACGCAACGCCGACGCACTCGGACTCGCGGTGGACACCCGCGTTGGTGATTGGTACGCGGCCGTCGCCAATGAGGCGTCGTTCGACGCGATCGTGTCGAATCCGCCGTACGTCGCATCCGGCGATCCGCACCTCGATTTACTCGTTGGCGAGCCGACGATCGCGTTGGTCGCCGGACCCGACGGCCTCGCAGCAATGCGGACGATCGTCGCCGGCGCACCAGCGCGTCTCAGCGTGGGTGGAACGCTGCTGGTCGAACACGGCTTCGACCAAGGCAACGGCGTTCGCGCGCTGTTCCGTGCCGCCGGTTTCACCGCGGTCGAGACGCACCACGACGGCGCCGGCCACGAACGTGCTACGCTCGGAACACGATGAACGACGAACAGCTGCTGCGCTACAGCCGGCAGATCATGCTGCCGCAGGTCGACGTCGCCGGACAGGAAAAACTGCTGGCCGCGACGGTGCTCGTCGTCGGCCTCGGCGGCCTCGGTTCGCCGATCGCGCTGTATCTGGCGGCTGCCGGCGTCGGCCATCTAATCCTCGCGGATCACGACGACGTCGACTTGTCGAACCTGCAACGTCAGATCGTGCACCACACCGCATCCGTTGGCAGGCCGAAGGTCGACTCGGCTGCGGAGACGATCCGCGCGCTCAATCCGGACACGCGCGTCACGACAATGCGCGAACGACTCGCCGATGCATCGCTCGTCCGCGCAGCCCGCTCCGCCGATCTCGTGATCGACGGCACCGACAATTTCCGCGTCCGCTATGCGATCAACGATGCGTGTTTTGGTGCCGGCAAGCCGCTGGTGTCGGGCGCCGCGATCCGCACGGAGGGTCAAGTCGCTGTTTTCGATCCGCGTGTGCCCGATTCGCCGTGCTATCGCTGTCTGTATCCGACCGGCGATGACGCGGCGCTGAACTGTTCGGAGAACGGCGTGGCCGCGCCGCTGGTCGGCATCGTCGGCAGCGTGCAGGCGATGGAAGCGTGGAAGTTGATCACCGGCGTCGGCGAGCCGTTGACCGGATGGTTTTTGCACCTGGATGCGAGCGCGATGGAGTGGCACAAGCTGCGGTTGCGGCGCAACCCGAGTTGTCCTGTTCACGGCTGATCGTTTCGTTCGTCGGTCCGGATCCGTGCTGCGTTTCAGTGCCGGCGTCTGGTTTGCGGGACCGATCACCGCTCGGCGGACGCCCCGAACAATAGCGCAGGGAAAGCCGGCGAAGACTAGCGTTCGAGACGCGACTCCAATCGCGCGAGCAACGGTTCCTTCACATCCTCGACGCGCGTCGGACCGCCGAGATCGGCGAGCTGCGTGACCCGCACGCCGATCAACCCGCACGGATTGATGCGACTAAACGGCTCCAGATCCATTTGCACGTTCAATGCCAGCCCGTGATACGAGCAACCGCGTTTGATCCGTAGCCCCAACGACGCCACTTTGGCGCCGTCGACGTATACGCCAGGCGCGTCGCGGCGATTGGCGGCGTCGATGTCGTACGTGCGCAGAAGATCGATGATCGAGTCTTCGATCACGCTGACGAGTCCGCGCGGCGACAGATTCGCGCGCCGCACGTCGACCATCAGGTAGACGACGAGCTGGCCCGGGCCGTGATAGGTGACCTGGCCGCCCCGATCCGATTGGACGACCTCGATGTCACCGGGCGCGAGCAGATGCTCGGCGCGGCCCGCTTGGCCTTGCGTGAACACCGGCTCGTGCTCGGTGAGCCACAGTTCGTCAGGCGTTTCGCTCGTGCGGTTCGCGCTGAAGTCCCGCATCGCCTGGAACACCGGCCCATAGCGCGTGCGTCCCAGGTCTTTGCGCAACATCTACAGCACCAGGCGAACCAGCGGATGTGCTTTCAGCGTGTCGTGCAGGTCGCGCAGCTGCGCCTCGCCGGTCGCGCGAATCGTGATCGTGACCGAGCAGTAGTTGCCGGCGCGACTGGCGCGCACGTTGACGTCGGCCTCGGTGATCTCGGGCGCGTGACGGCGCGTCAACTCGACGACGTCGAGCGCGAAGTCGTCGCGGTTGTCGCCGACGATCTTCACGGGATACGCGCACGGAAACTCGATCCGCGGCGCGTCGTCCGGCGCGCGGGCGGTCACGACAGCAGCTCCCGGAAGAACAGGTAGATGTGCTGCCACAACCGTTTGAACCAACCCGCCTCCTCCACCGCGCTGAGCGTGGTCAACGGCGCCTTCACGACGTCTTTGTCGTCGAGCGTCACGCGCAGTTGACCGAACTCGGCACCGACGTCGAACGGCGCTTTCACGACGCGCGCGACGTCGGTCTCCGCCTTGAGGTCGCCGTAACGCCCGCGCGGAATCGTCACGTACACCGGCGCGGCCAGCCCAAGCTGCACTTCGTTGTCCTTGCCGTACCACACGTCGGCGGTGCGCAACATGACACCCCCATCGTACAGTTTGTGCGTTTCGTAGTAGCGAAATCCGAACGACAGCAACTTCTGGCTCTCGCGCATGCGCGCTTCGTCGCTGCTCGTCCCCGTCACGACCGATACCAAACGCATCCCGTCGCGCAGCGCGCTCGCGATCAGACAATAACCGGCCTCCTTGGTGTGACCGGTCTTGACGCCGTCGACGGTACGGTCGCGCCATAGCAACCGGTTGCGGTTCGGCTGATCGATGTTGTTGTAGCGGAACGACTTCTCCGCATAGATCGCGTAGTGGCTCGGATGGTCGCGGATCAACGCGCGCGTCAGCGTCGCGAGATCGCGCACCGTGCTGTAGTGGTCGGGATCCGGCAATCCGTCGGAGTTCATGAAGTGCGTGCCGAACATGCCAAGCGCTTTCGCCTGCTGGTTCATCAGGTCGACGAAGGCGTCCTCGCTGCCGGCAACGTATTCAGCGACGGCGACCGTCGCATCGTTGCCGGACTGGATGATCACGCCGCGCAGCAAGTCCTCGAGCTTCACGGTCGTACCTTCGCGGATGAACATCGCCGACTGTTGCTCTTCCGGCGCCGCGTGCTTCCACGCGTTGACGCTGATCGGCACGTCGTCGCTCAGATGAATGCGGCCCGATTCGATTTCACGCGCGGCGATGTAGCTCGTCATGATCTTGGTCAGGCTCGCCGGCGGAACGCGCGCATCGGCATTTTTTTCGGCCAGCACATCGCCGGTGTCGTAATCGACGAGGGCGTACGCGGTGGCTTCGATCTCCGGTGGTTCCGGCGGCCCGGCCGGCACGATGGGTACCGGGTCGGCCGCCGTGGCCAGCAACGGCAAAAGAAGGAGCGCAGAGATCATCCGTGTTCTAGCGGTCATAACTCTCGTCGGTGGTATTGCTGGGGCGGAGAAAATCGGCGGCGATTGTACGTCATTCCCTCACGATCATCGGCTTCGGATGTGAGGCGCTGACGATCAAGGCCTGCAGGCGCGTCGCTTCGCTCATCTGCCCGACGGGGCCGACTCGCACGCGGTAGTACTTCGCGTCCGACGTGCGTTGCACCGACACGCTGTCGCCGACGAGCGCGACGAGATCGTCGCGCAATCGGTCTGCGCCGGCCGGGTCGCGGAACGCGCCGGCCTGCAAAAAGATTTGTCCGCCGCTCGGCACCGCCGGCTCCGGCGGAACGGCGGCGAGCGCGCTCGTCGGCGCCGACACGGTGGCGTGCGGTACCGTCGTTTCTTGTTTCGCGACGCGCGTGTCGATCGAGTCCGAGCCGTCGATCACTTCGACGACCACGCGCGCGGTTCCGCGATCGGCGAAGCCGAGCTTCACCGCGGCTGCGTACGACACGTCGATCAGGCGTTCGCTGTGAAACGGTCCGCGATCGTTGACCCGCACGATCGCGGTCTTGTGGTTGTCGAGGTTGGTGATCCGTACGTACGACGGAATCGGCAGGCTGCGATGCGCGGCGGTCAGTTGGTACATGTCGTACGGTTCGCCGCTCGACGTCGATTGCCCGTGGAACTTGGTGCCGTACCACGACGCCGTGCCGTACTCGCGATAATTGCCGAGAGTCGGCATCACGTAGTAGGTCTTGCCGAGCACTTCGTACGGACTCTTGTTTCCGTATCGGCTCCGCGGCTCCGTGCGCGGCACCGGATCCGGCAACAGCGCCAGATTCGACGGCGGATGGGCCGGGGCGCTGTCACTTGATCCCGACGGCGTCGGCGACGTCGTCGAGCATCCCGCGATCCAGATCAGCGAGGCGAATGCGGCGCCGCGCCACGCGAATGCGGCAGTCCCAACGACGAATTCGCGTGGGGCCCGAGCTGTCATTGGGTCACCGGCGCCCCTGGGACCGCGTCCCGTGCACCGTCGACGTTCCCGCGCGGCGACTCGGAATCGGCCATCGCGAGTTCCGTCGCGCGGCCGGCGATGGCCTGCCCGAGTTGATGCACCGCGAGCGCGTACATGCTGCTGTGGTTGTACCGAGTGATGACGTAGAAGTTGTGCAAGCCTACCCAATACTCGATGCCGTTGCTGCCGTCCATGCGGTAGAGACCCGCTTCGGCCGCGTCGGACACGCCCTCGACCGCCACGCCGAGCGCACGCAATTGGCCGACGGTGTATTGCAGGCTCAGGCTCTCGTTTGCCATCGTGACGCCTTGCTCGGATTTCACCGCCGCGGGCTCGACCACCTGACCATCGGCGACCCAACCGTGCTGGCGGAAGTAGTTCGCGACGCTGCCGATCGCGTCCTCCGGGTCGGACCAAATGTTGCGCTTGCCGTCACCGTCGAAATCGACGGCCCAGTTGCGAAAGCTCGACGGCATGAACTGGCCATAGCCCATCGCGCCGGCGTACGAGCCGGTCAGCGAGCGCGGATCGAGACCTTCCTCGCGCGTCATCAGCAGGAACTGCGTGAGCTCGTTGCGGAAGAAATCGCTGCGCGACGGATAGTCGAACGCGAGCGTCGACAATGCATCGATGACTCGATAAGCGCCGGCGTTGCGGCCGTAGCGTGTCTCGACGCCAATGATCGCCACGACGATTTCCGGCGGCACCGAATATTCCTGCTGCGCGCGCGCCAGCGCGGCCGCGTTGTCGCGCCAGAACTGCACGCCCTCGGCGACGCGCGCGTCGGTGACGAACACGTCGCGATATTCCGACCACGGCTTCACCTTCTCGGCGGGCCGCGAGATGGCATCGATGATGCTTTGCTTGTGCTCGGCGTCCTTGAAAAGCTTGACGAGGTCGGCGCGGGCGAAGCCCTGCTGCACCATCTGTTCGACGTATGCGTCGACTTCGGGTCGGCCGACGAAATCGGCGGCGGCGAGCCCGTACAGCGCATACAACAGCGCCGCCGTCACCGCTATTCCCACCGCCATCCGCATCCTGAGCGACTCTCCTGTCACCATCCGCGATGGGTGTAGATCGACATCACGATCCCGAACCCTGCGAGCAGCGTGATCGCGGACGTACCCCCGTAGCTCACCAACGGCAGCGGCACACCGACGACCGGCAGCAGCCCGGAGACCATGGCGATGTTAACAAATGCGTAGACGAAGAACGTCAGGGTCAATCCGCCGGCAGTCAGCCGCCCGAACGTTTGCCGCGCCTGCGTCGCGATGTACAGACCCCGCGCGATGATCACGAGATAAAGCACCAGCAGTGTGATCACGCCCACGAGGCCGAGTTCCTCGGCGACTACCGCGATGATGAAGTCGGTCTGCCCTTCCGGAAGGAAATCGAGGTGCGACTGCGTGCCCTCGAAGAGCCCCTTGCCGAACACGCCACCGGAGCCAATCGCGGTGGTCGATTGAATGATGTTCCAACCGGCGCCGAGCGGGTCGCGCTCGGGGTCGAACAACGTGAGGATTCGATCGCGCTGATAGTCGCGCATCACGAACCACAGACCAGGCAGCGCGGCCGCCGCGGCGAGGCCAGCGAGCGCTATCAAGCGCCATTGCAAGCCGGCGAGCACGATCACCGCGAGCCCGGCGGACGCGACCAGGATGCCGGTGCCGAGGTCGGGTTGCTTCGCGATCAGTGCTGCCGGCACGGCGATGATCACCAGCGCCACGGCGAGGTTGAACAGGCTCGGCGGCAACGGTCGGTCGTTCAGGTACCACGCGACCATCAGCGGCACCGCGATCCGCATGATTTCCGACGGCTGGAAGCGCGGCAGCCCCGGCACTTCGAGCCAACGCTGCGAACCCTTCACGGTGACGCCGATCGCGAGCACCGCGACCAACAACACCATGCCGACCGCGTACAACACCGGCGTCCAGCGCAGATAGACGCCCGGTTCGAATTGCGCGGCGACCACCATGATCACGATCGCGAAGATCATCCGGATGATCTGCCCGTCGAGAATCGTCATGTCCTTGCCGAGGGCGCTGTACAGCACCACCAAGCCGAACGCGATCACGACGAGCAGCGTCAGCAACAACAGCGGGTCGAGGTGCATGTTGTTGAGGCGCTTGACGGCCGGCAGGCTGCCGCCGGGTAGCGAACGGACGAAGTCGCGACTGCTCATCGTTCCGCGAGACCGAGCAACGGCAACAGATAGGCGTCGATGACCTGACGAGCGACCGGTGCCGCGACGGCGCTGCCGCCGCCGCCGTTCTCGACCAGCACCGACACCGCGATCTGCGGCGCATCGGCCGGCGCGAACGCGATGAACCAGGCGTGCTTGCGTTCGAACTCGCCGAGATCCTTCTCGCTGTAGGTTTCGCCCTGTTTGATGCCGACCACCTGCGCCGTGCCGGACTTGCCGGCCATCCGATATTGCAGACCTTGGCCGATGGCGGTGAACGCGGTGCCGCTCTGGCCGTAACCCATGTTGCCGCGATGCACGACCATCTCCATCGCGTCGATGAGTCGCTCCCAATCCTGCGCCGACACGAGGTTCGTGACGTCTGGAATCGGCGGCGGCGGATCCCACTCCGTGAGCGCTTGGTCGCTCGACAACAACAGCCTCGGCCGCACCCAATGCCCGCGGTTCGCGATCAGCGCTGCCACCGTCGCTAGCTGCAGCGGCGTCACGAGCACGTCGCCTTGACCCACCGCCATGTTTATCGTGTCGCCCGGATACCACGGCTCGCCCTTTGCACCGCGCTTCCACACCGGATCGGGCAATCGACCGGCGAGCGCATCCTGCACGTCGAAGCTGGTGTTGCGCCCGTAGCCGAACTTCGACGCGCAACCGACGAAATCGTTGATGTTGAGGCGCGAGCCGAGCTCGAAGAAATACACGTTCGACGATCGATAGATCGCGCGCGTCAGGTCGACGATGCCCTGTCCGCCGCCGCCGGCTTTGGTCCAACTCCAGTCCCGATACAACCGGCTCTGTCCCGGTAGCTTGAAGAAGCCGTGGTCGACGATCGTGCGTTCCCAGTTCGTCACGCCGAGCGACAGACTGCAAAGCGCGACCATCGGCTTGAACGTGGAGCCCGGCGCGTATTGGCCGCTCGTCACCCGATTGAAGAGGGGCTTCTGCGGGTCTTCGCTGAGTTCCTTGTATTTCGTCACGCTGATGCCGGTGACGAACGAGTTCGGGTCGTAGCCCGGATTGCTGACCATCGCGAGGATGCCACCGGTGTGCGGATCGATCGCGACCACCGCGCCGCGCCGACCGGCCAACGCTTCGGTCGCCTTGATCTGCAATTGCGTGTCGAGTTGCAGCGTGAGGTTCTGGCCGGCGACCGGCGGTTGCCGGTCGAGCACTTGGCGTTGGCGGCCGCGCGCATCGGTTTCGACTTGCTCGTATCCGACCTGGCCATGCAACGACCGCTCGTAGACGCGTTCGACGCCGAGCTTGCCGATGAACTGCGTCGCGCTGTACGCAACCGGATCGAGCACCTTCAAATCGTCTTCGCTGATCCGCCGCACGGAACCGAGCGCGTGGCCCATCAGCGTGCCGAGCGGATAGTGGCGGACGAGTTCCGGCGCAACGACGACGCCCGGCAGACGGAAGCGATTGACGGCGAGTGCCGCGATCTCTTCATCGGTCAAGACGACCTTGAGCGGCACGGGTTCGAACGGCCGGCGGCGCCGCTCGTAGCGTTTCTTGAACGCGTCGACGTCGCGGTCGTCGAACTCGACGAGCTTGTGCAGGTCGTCGAGCAACCCGCTCAGGTCCTTGATCCGCTCCGCGACCAGGTTCAGCGAAAACACCGGCCGGTTGTCGGCGAGCAATACGCCGTTGCGGTCGAAGATCAGCCCGCGCGGCGGACCGATCGGCTGCATCTGGATTCGATTTTGGTCCGACCGGGTCCGGTACTTCTCGTAGTCGGCGACCTGCAGATGGATCATCCGGGCGATCAGCACGAAGATCGCGAGGAGCGCCAGCAGGAACAACGCGATCACCCGGCTGGTGAAATCGCGCTGTTCGCGCTGCGGGTCCTTGATGTGCGATGCAACCATCTGCGTGGATCAGTCGATCAGGCTCGGTGATACGGATGGCCCGTCAGCACGGTCCACGCGCGATAGATCTGCTCCGCGACGAGAACGCGCACCAACGCGTGCGGGAGTGTAGCGGCTGATAGTGACCATGACGCGCTCGAGCGCGCTTTGCATGTGTCCGACAATCCATCGGCGCCGCCCACCAACAACGCAACGTCGCGCCCATCGTTGCGCCACGCCGCCAACCGCTGCGCCAACACGACGGTACTCCACGGGGTGCCGCGTTCGTCCAACGCGATCACACAATCGTCGCCACCGAGGCGTTGGAGCAGTCGCTGACCCTCTTCCGCCATGCAGCGCCGCACGTCGCCGGTACGACGCGCCGCCGGTACCTCCTCGAGGACCAGCGCGTTGTCGCGCGGCAGCCGTTTCGCGAACGTCGAGTATCCTTCGACGACCCAATCGGGTACTCGGGTACCGACGCACAACAACCGGATCTTCATCGGACGCGATCGCGGCTGCGATCAGGCGGTCGACTCGACGCTCGGTACTTCCGACCAGAGCCGCTCCAAATCGTAGAACTCGCGCGCGCTCGGTTGCATCACGTGGACTACGACGTCGCCGAGGTCGACCAAGACCCATTCCATCGACTCGAGACCCTCGACGCCGTATGTCGGGATGCCGCGCGCTTTGGAGGATTCGAGCACGCTGTCGACGAGAGCCTTGACGTGCCGGTTGGACGTCCCGCTGACGATGACCATGTAGTCGGTGACACTGGTGGCTCGAGACACATCGAGCGCGACGATTTCTCTTCCCTTCAGATCTTCGAGCGCGCGTACGACCTGATCACGCAGCTTGTCAGGCGCCATTGCGATGGGGTGCGCTCACTTCGATGGATGTTGCGAGGGTCAGGAGCTTCGCTCTCCGTACAGCCGATGGCTCGTAATATAGGTCCAGACGGCGGACGGGAGCAATTGGCGAACGTCGTCGCCGCGCGCGAGCTTCGCACGAATGTCGGTCGACGAGATCGTCTGCATCGGCGCGTCGATGAAATACACGCAGCCGGCCGGCGTGCGCGCGAGTTCGGCGCGGTCGGCGACGCGCCGGCGATCGGTGAATTCGCGCATCGTCGCATCGAGCGACTCGTCGGCGCCGGGCCGCCTCAAGACCACCAAGTGCGCGAACGTCGACAAGTCGCGCCACCGATGCCAGCTCGGCAGTTGCCGGTACGCGTCCCAACCGAGTAGCCACACGATCGGTTCGGCCGGCGCTCCGGCGCGCGCACCTTCGAGCGTGTCGATGGTGTACGTCGCGTTGCCGCGGCGAATTTCGCGATCGTCGGCGCGCAGGCGCGGCTGGTCGGCGACCGCGAGCCGGAGCATCGCCCAGCGATGTCCGATGCTTGCGACCGGCGGCGACCGATGCCTCGGCCGCGCCGCGAGCACGAGATCGACGCGCGCGGCGTCGAGCGCCATAGCGGCGCTGTTGGCAGCGTGCAGATGACCGATGTGGACGGGGTCAAACGTTCCGCCGAGCAGGGCGATCAACGGTGTCGGATCTCGCCATTGCCGAACACGACGAATTTCTGCGTCGTCAGCCCCTCGAGACCCACCGGCCCGCGCGCGTGCAGCTTGTTCGTCGAAATGCCGATCTCGGCGCCGAGGCCGAATTCGAAGCCGTCCGCGAATTGGCTCGACGCGTTCACCATCACCGACGCCGAGTCGACTTCCGCCAAGAACCGCCGCGCCCGAGCGTAGTCGTTGGTGACGATCACGTCGGTGTGCTGCGAGCCGTACCTCGCGATGTGATCCATCGCCTCGTCGAGGCCCGAGACGATCCGCACCGCGAGAATCGGCGCGAGATATTCCGCGTACCAATCATCTTCCGTCGCCGCAGCGATGCCCGGCGACAACGCACGCGTCTTCGCGCAGCCGCGCAGTTCGACACCTGCTCGGTCGAAGTGGTCGCGCAATGTCGGCATCACGCGTGCCGCGATGCCTTCGGCAATCAACACCGTCTCGATCGCGTTACAGACCGCATATTTCTCGGTCTTCGAGTTCACGGCGATCGTGACCGCCATGTCCAAGTCGGCCGCATCGTCGATGTAGACGTGGCAAACACCGTCGAGGTGCTTGATGACCGGAATCGTCGACTCCGCGGTGATGCGCTCGATCAAGCTCTTGCCGCCGCGCGGCACCAGCACGTCGACGTACCGATCGAGCTTCAGCAACGCGCCGACCGCGGCGCGGTCGGTCGTCGCGACCAGTTGTATCGCGGCCGTCGGCAAACCCGCGGCCGCGAGCCCGCGCGCGATCGCCGTCGCGATCGCTGTGTTCGAACGAATCGCCTCGGAGCCGCCGCGCAGGATGCAAGCGTTGCCCGACTTCAAACACAGCGCCGCGGCGTCGGCCGTCACGTTCGGGCGCGACTCGTAGATGATGCCCACCACGCCGAGCGGCACGCGCATTCGGCCGACCTGAATGCCGCTCGGCCGGTACTCGAGGCCAGTGATCGCGCCGATCGGATCGGGCAACGCGTCGACCTCGCGCACGCCGGCGATCATCCGGTCGATGCCGCTCGCGTCGAGCACGAGCCGGTCGACGAGCGGTGCGTCGAGGCCGTTGCGTTTCGCCGCGTCGACGTCGAGCGCGTTCGCGCGACCGATGTCGTCGCGCGCCGCATCGAGCGTATCGGCGATCGCTTGCAACGCCGCCGACTTCGCGCCGGCGCCGGCCGCCGCAATCGCCCGTGCGGCAGCGCGTGCGTCGCGACCGAGGCCTTGCACGTACGCATCGACGTCGAGCGGAGTGACGGGGGCTTGCGAGCGGGACATCGACGCGACCTAACTGCGCAGGTTGCTGACGATCCGACTGAGTTCCGCCAGCCGCTCGCGCGCCAGATTCATTTGCAGCAATCCCTGCTTGATCTCGGGCTCGAGCGGTAGCAATTCCGACAGCCGCCACGAGATCGAGCGCGCATCGTGATAGTCGACGTCGAGCTCGAGCTTCTGCGCGAGCGGGTGCTGCATCAACTCGCGCAGCATCTCGATCAACGCCGCGTGCTCGACGCCCGGCACCTGCGCGCGTTCCTCCGGTAGGAATACGACGGTACCCATCAACAGATGGTCGTCGGTTTCGTACGTATCGAGGATGCGAAACTTCGGACCGCCGCTCGCGATGATGCCGAGCATGCCGTTGCTGAGCGTATTGAAGTCGACGATCGTGCCGTACGTGCCGATGTTGAAGATCTTCGGCTGCAGCGGATTCTTGCCGAGCCGCGCATCGGTGCCTTCGCGGATCAACACGACGCCGAAGCCCGACTGTTCGCGCAGGCAATGGCTCACCATCGCCGTATAGCGCGGTTCGAAGATCTTGAGCGGCAACCGGCCGCCGCTAAAGAGCACCGTCCCCAGCGGAAACAACGGAATCACCCTTTGCGCGGACATGTCGGCGTGCATGCGCAACACCATAGCACGATGGGCGCACATCGCGAGCGCGGCCCGCGTTTGCAGCCGACCCCTCCGACGCTACACTCCGCCACCACTGCGGTCGTCGGCGTCGCCTTGGATTTACTGCACGTCATTTCGCTCGCCCTGATGCAGGGCTTCACCGAGTTCCTCCCGATTTCAACGTCCGCTCATCTGGTATTGCCGTCGTTGCTGTTCGGCTGGCCGATGCAGGGATTGGTGCTCGACGTCGCGCTGCACTTCGGTTCGCTGGTTGCCGTGGCCGCGTACTTCCGCCGCGACCTGCTGCACTTCGGCGCGGGGCTCTGGCGCTGGATCCGCGAAGGCCAAGCCGACGTCTACGTCAGGCTGATGGCGCAGGTGGTGACCGCGACGATCCCGATCGTCGCGCTCGGCATCCTGCTGCGCGACTGGATCGAGCCGCGGCCGCGCTCGCTGGTCTTGATCGCCGCCACCGCAATCGGCTTCGCCCTGTTGATGTGGGTCGCCGACACGCGCATCGAGCGCAGCGGGACGACCGAGTTCGAGCTGTCGTGGCGCGACGCGCTGCTGATCGGCCTATTGCAGATGCTCGCGATCGTGCCGGGGACGTCGCGCTCCGGCATCACGATGACGGCGGGGCTGTTGCTCGGCATGTCGCGCGAGGCGGCGTCGCGGTTCGCGTTCCTGCTTGCGATTCCGACGATTCTGGGCACGACGACGCTCGGCGCGATCGGGACGGTCCGCGCACACCTCGTGGTCGATTGGAGCGAGGCGATCGTCGGGTTCGCGGTATCGGGGCTCGTCTCGTTCGTCTCGATCCACTACTTCCTGAAATGGATCGAGCGAACCGGCATGGCGCCATACGTCGCGTACCTGCTCGCGATCGGCGCGCTGTTGCTGGGGTTCGGGCTGTTGCGAGGTTGAATCGGCGCGGCTCGATCGGCCGCGGGCGCTCGCCGAAGGCTCAGAACGGGATGTCGTCGTCGACGTCGTCGCCGAAGTCGCTCGTCGCGCTCGAATCGTATGACACCCCCCCGTGGGACGACGGCTCACGCTCGGTGCGGCTCTCGCCGCGCGACGCTGGCCGGGCGCCGCCCTGACGCATCGGCGCCTCGTCGCTGCCGCTGCCGCCGCGGCTGTCGAGCATCTGCATGTCGTTCGCGACGATCTCGGTCGTGTAGCGGTCGTTGCCGTCCTTGTCTTGCCACTTGCGGGTCTGCAGGCGGCCTTCGATGTATACCTTGCTGCCTTTACGCAGATATTCGCCGGCAATCTCGCCGAGCCGTGCAAAACACACGACGCTGTGCCACTCGGTACGCTCTTGTTGCTCGCCGGTCTGGCGGTCCTTCCACGACTCGGCCGTCGCCACCCGAAGGTTGGTGACCGCCGAACCGCCCTGGGTATAGCGGGTCTCCGGATCGCGCCCGAGATTGCCGATCAGGATGACTTTGTTGATGCCGCGCGCCATGTGAGTTCTCGTCGTCTGGATGCAGTGGGACGGCGCAGTGTAGCGCATCGTCAACTCGGCGGTCAGCGCGCGATCTGACATCGACGGTGTCAGTAGACCCCTCGTCTGCGAGTAGTACGCGCCTTGCGGCGAGCAGGCTCGGCGCGTATTTTTTTCGGTTTTCCTGTGGGCGAACGGTCGGTGGAAACGATCACGCTGCGTGGGGCGCGCACCCACAACCTCAAGAACTTCGACCTCACCATTCCGCGTGACCAATTGGTCGTCGTGACTGGGTTGTCCGGGTCCGGCAAATCGTCGCTCGCGTTCGACACGTTGTACGCCGAAGGCCAGCGCCGCTACGTCGAATCGCTGTCGGCGTACGCGCGGCAGTTTCTGTCGATGATGGAAAAGCCCGACATCGACCACATCGAGGGGCTGTCGCCGGCGATCTCGATCGAACAGAAGTCGACGTCGCACAACCCGCGCTCGACGGTCGGCACGATCACCGAGATCTATGATTACCTGCGCCTCCTGTTCGCGCGTGTCGGTGAACCGCGCTGCCCGAACCACGGCCAAGCGCTGTCGGCGCAGACGGTGAGCCAAATGGTCGATCAGGTGCTCGCGCTGCCGAGCGACGCGCGGATCATGGTGCTGGCGCCGATCATCGTGGACCGCAAAGGCGAGCATCAGCACGTCTTCCGTGAACTCGTCGCCAACGGTTTCATTCGGGCGCGCGTCGACGGCATCGTCACCGACCTCGATCATCCGCCGGCCCTCGACAAGAACAAGAAGCACACGATCGAAGCGGTGATCGACCGGCTGCGCGTCCGCGACGACGTCCAACAACGTCTCGCCGAATCGTTCGAGACCGCAATCGGCCTCGCCGAAGGCGTCGCGAAAGTGTCGTTCATCGACGACGAGAAGGCCAAGGATCTGGTCTTCTCGGCGCGTTTCGCGTGCCCGCACTGCGGCTACAGCATCAACGAGCTCGAGCCGCGGATGTTCTCGTTCAACAATCCGGCCGGCGCATGCCCGGAGTGCGACGGCCTCGGTGTGAAACAATTCTTCGACGCCGATCTCGTCGTCGCCGATCCGGAGCTATCGCTCGCCGAAGGCGCGATTCGCGGCTGGGATCGCCGCAACATCTACTATTTCCACATGCTCGCGTCGCTCGCCAAGCACTACGGCTTCGACGTCGAAGCGGCATTCTCGTCGCTGAAGAAAAAGCAACGCGACGCAATCCTGTACGGCAGCGGCCAGGAGCGTATCGACTTCAGCTACGTCAACGACCGGGGCGACGTGATTCAGCGCAAGCACCGCTTCGAGGGCGTCGTGCCGAACATGGAGCGACGCTACAAGGAAACCGATTCGACGATGGTGCGCGAAAACCTCGCACGCTACCTCACGGTGCGCGACTGCCCGACATGCGGCGGCACGCGATTGAAGGAAGAGTCGCGCAACGTCTACATCGGCGACACGACGCTGCCGCAGCTGACGGATCAATCGGTCGAAGCGTCGTACGAGTATTTCTCGAAACTGAAGCTCGGCGGCCGCCGCGGCGAGATCGCCGACAAGATCCTCAAGGAGATCTGCGCGCGCCTGCAGTTCCTGGTCGACGTCGGGCTGAACTATCTGACGCTGAATCGCAGTGCCGACACGCTGTCGGGCGGCGAGGCGCAGCGCATCCGCCTCGCGAGCCAAATCGGGGCCGGCCTCGTCGGCGTGATGTACATTCTCGACGAACCTTCGATCGGCTTGCATCAGCGCGACAACGCTCGCTTGCTGCGCACGCTGACGCACCTGCGCGATCTCGGCAACACGGTGATCGTCGTCGAGCACGACGAAGAAGCGATCCGCCGTGCCGATCACATCATCGATATCGGCCCCGGCGCCGGCGTGCACGGCGGCGAGATCGTCGCGCAAGGTACCCTCGACGACATCGTCAAGGCGAAGCGCTCGATCACCGGCCAGTATTTGTCCGGCAAACAGAAGATCGATATCCCGAAGTTCCGCCACAAGATCGATCCCGACAAGGTCATTCGGGTGCGCGGAGCGCGGGGGAACAATCTGAAGAATCTCGACGTCGCCATTCCGTTCGGACTCTTCACGTGTATTACCGGCGTCTCGGGCTCCGGCAAGTCGACGCTGATCAACCACACGCTGTTTCCGGTCGCCGCGCGCGTGCTGAACAAGGCGACGACGCCGACCGCGGCCGCGCACGACGGCATCGACGGTCTGAATCTCGTCGACAAGGTGGTCGACATCGATCAGAGCCCGATCGGTCGCACGCCGCGTTCCAATCCGGCGACGTACACCGGCCTCTTCACGCCGATCCGCGAGCTCTTCGCGCAAACGCAGGAAGCGCGCGCGCGCGGCTACGATCCGGGCCGCTTCAGCTTCAACGTCAAAGGTGGCCGCTGCGAAGCGTGCCAAGGCGACGGCTTGATCAAGGTCGAAATGCACTTCCTGCCCGACATCTACGTGCCGTGCGACGTCTGCAAGAGCAAGCGCTACAACCGCGAAACGCTCGACGTGCGCTACAAGGACAAGAACATCAACGAAGTGCTCGAGATGACGGTCGAAGACGCGCGCGCCTTCTTCGATGCGGTGCCGATGCTCGCGCGCAAACTGCAGACGTTGGTCGACGTCGGGCTCTCGTACATCCGCCTCGGCCAGAGCGCGACGACTCTATCGGGCGGCGAGGCGCAGCGCGTGAAGCTGTCGCGCGAGTTGTCGAAGCGCGACACGGGGCAAACCTTGTACATCCTCGACGAGCCGACGACCGGATTGCACTTTCACGACATCAGGCAACTGCTCGACGTGCTGCATCGCCTGCGCGACGAAGGCAACACAATCGTGGTGATCGAACACAACCTCGACGTCATCAAGACGGCGGACTGGATCATCGACCTCGGCCCGGAAGGGGGCGGCGGCGGCGGCGAGGTGATCGCAACGGGAACGCCGGAGCAGCTCGCGAAGCACAAGAAGTCGCACACGGGGAAGTTCTTGAAGGCGTTGCTGTAGCGGCGCTCAGCGCGCGTAGAGTCGCACGTTCGCGAACTTGGGGGCGTTGTACCAAAACGTGACCTTGCGGATCACGTGATCACTACCGATCAATGGGGTCTCCGGCGTGAGGCTGCCCGATTCGAACTTCGTTTTCTTCAGATCGACGCTCTGCGTCGAACCGTGCGCGAACGTGACGACGAGACGGTCGAGCGTGACCGTCCCGTCGTACACTTCGAGCCGAACCGTCGTAAACGGCCCTCGCGCCGATATCAGGCGGATCTCGGCCTCCCGTGGCGGCGCGTCGGGCGGCGTCGCCTTCACCGACGTCGTTCCGAGCGAATGCCAGACGACAGCGGCACCGGCCAAAGCTGCCGACAAGGCAAATACCCATGCGATCGACATGAAGTGGCGAGTGCGCAATTGAAACGTCCGTCCGATCGTTCGCGGCTATCTTACGCGACGGTTGGCGCACATCGCCCATCGCCGCGTCACGCCAACGAATCCGCAAACCCCCTGATGTCCCGGATCGTCGCGGCATACACATCGGGCATCGCGCCGCGGAAGATGCAGTCGCCGGCGTGGCACGTGCCGTTGACCGTGCGGCTCACCGCGCTCACGCCGGCGTCGAGCAGTTTGCGAAAGTAGCCGATCCCTTCGTCGCGCAGCGGATCGAGTTGGTTCACCGAGATCACGTGCGGCGGTAATCCGCGCAGATCGGCCGCGCTCGCGTGGTGCGGCCACGCAAGCGGGTTCGTCGCGTTCGCGCCGGTCGGATCGTAGACGCGAACCAGGATCGCCATCAGCGCGCGACCGATGAAATATTCGTCGTTCTCCTGCAGCGAAACCAGCTCGCGCGGCGGCGATGCATACGTGCCGCAAATGTACGGGCATTGCGCGTACACGCCGTCGATCTGACCGATGCGTCCGTCGCGCTTCGCCTTGAGTGTGGTCGCGAGCGTCAGATTGCCGCCGCCAGATTCGCCGGAGACGATCAGCGTCGATATCCCGAGCCGCGTTTTGTTGTCGGTCACCCACTGCAACGCGCTCGTACAGTCGTCGAGTCCCGCCGGAAATGGATGCGAGCCCAATTTGCCGGCGCCGTTGCGGAACTCGACGCCGACCACCACCATGCCGACCGCCGCGAGTTCGTCGCGCCAACGCACATACTGCGCGTCCGCCGCTTGGCCGATGACCATGCCGCCGCCGTGGATGTGCAACATGCCGGGGGCCGGGCCGCGTGCGGTAGTCGGTCGGTGAACGAACAGCTTGATCGAATTGCCGTCGACGCCGCGGATGACCTCGACGGACGACGTCACGCCGCGCACCGGCGGCAGCGCGTTGATCAACGTTTCGAACGCCCCGCCGAAGCCGGCTTCCGCTTCGGCCGCGAACGCGCGCAGCTGTTCGAGCGGCGCGTCGGCGCCGATCGGCGGCGGCGGAGAGGCGACGTCGAGTCCGAGCGCCGCCATCGCGGCAATCATCCGCGGATCGGCGCGCGGGTCGTCGCGCAGTTGCAAGTTCGGAGTACCCAGGCGACCCGGCAGAATCGGAAGGCTTGCGCGGTTCATCGTCGTCCCCTCATGCGATGTCTGATCGCGGCAGCATCGTGTATCGCTCGGCGTTTTGTCGAGCGCGACGAGGTCGAGCGCACGGGCTCGTTCGTCAGCGAACGTGCTGGGTCCGGAATTTCTTGCCTCGTCGTTCACGCATCGGCTGCCCCTTCGAAGACTCGTTCGCAGTCCCTGTCGGCTGAAATCGCGGCACGAGATGCTTCTTGCCGTTGCCGATCAGATCGGCCCGACCCATTCGCTGCAGCGCTTCGCGCAGCACAGGCCAGTTGTGCGGGTCGTGGTAGCGCAGGAACGCCTTGTGAAGGCGTCGCTGCTTGAGACCTTTCGGAACGATCACGTCCTCGCTGTCGCGCGTCACACGGTGCAGCGGATTCTTGCCCGAATGCCACATCGCAGTGGCGGTCGCCATCGGCCCCGGCAAGAATGCCTGCACCTGATCGGCGCGATAGCCGTTGCGCTTGAGCCACAGCGCGAGTTCGAGCATGTCCTCGTCGGTGGTGCCCGGATGCGCCGCGATGAAATACGGGATCAGGTACTGCTCCTTACCGGCCTCGTTAGAGTACTTGTCGAAGAGTTCCTTGAACTTGTAATACGCGCCGACGCCCGGCTTCATCATCTTCGACAGCGGCCCTTCGCCGATCGCTTCCGGCGCGATCTTCAGATACCCGCCGGTGTGGTGCTGTGCGAGTTCCTCGACGTACGCCGGCGATTCGATCGCGAGGTCGTAGCGCACGCCGGACGCGATCAACACCTTCTTGATCCCCGGCAGCGCGCGCGCCTTGCGATAGAGCTCGATCAGCGGCGCATGGTCGGTATTGAGATTCGAACAGATCCCCGGATACACGCACGACGGGCGCCGGCACGCCGATTCGATCGCACGGCTTTTGCAGGCAAGGCGGTACAT
>Ga0335084_10001378_pt1 | contig 22697 bp, 22 predicted proteins | sample Lox_Sample_44_FD_206721 | JGI IMG/M metagenome (GOLD analysis project Ga0335084, IMG submission 206721) | Soil microbial communities from Loxahatchee National Wildlife Refuge, Florida, United States - Lox_Sample_4.4 | ecosystem: Environmental > Terrestrial > Soil > Wetlands | place: USA...
CGTTTTCATCGAGCACGAGCTTGAGATTGTTCTCCTCCTGCACCCAGCCGGTAGGCGTAATCGTGTGCCGGTTGGTGCCGACCAGCACCTGATAATCATGCCGCACGCTGAACTCGCGCCTCGGCAGCGGACGCCAGGTCTCGTCGCTAATCCAGGTGGAGGAACCGTCGCGATGGGTCCAGCGGCCGCGTGCGGCGTAGCGCGGCGAATCGTCGACCTGGAAGACGCTCTGCACCCACGCCCCGCGGCGCTGCTCCTCGGACAGCGAACGCCGCGCCCATGTGTTCGCCCCTTCGTACGCGAGCAGGCGATCCGGTTCGTACTGCCACTCCTGCCGCCAATGGCGGACGACCATCGGCGCGCTCACCGTGCCATCGTCCAGCTGCATGCGCATGACCAGGACATGCTGCAGCGCGATGAAGTCGCCGCGATCCTCGCTCACGAAGACAGTCTCGGTGCCCCAGCTCTGATACGGCGCGTCGGGCTGCAGCGCCGGATCGAAGCGCACGACCTCCAGGAAGTCGAAGCTCACGCGATATGGGCCGGCCATGGCGAGTATCGCGCGGCGATCGCGCTCGAATGCGCTCACCCCGGGTTCACGCAGGCGCTTCCAGGCGTCGGTAGGCGCAGTGTCCAATACGACCGGGGCACCGCGCGTGCTCGCGCCGCGAGGCCGGAGCGCATACTCGCCAAGCGGCCAGGCGAAGGTGAATTGGCTGGCTGCGGCCGCTTCAGACGCGGGCTCCTTGGCGAGCGCGAACAGCGGTACGAAGCACAGTGCAATCAGCGCGGAAAGTGAATGCGACATGATGACAGCTCGAGGCGGGATCGATGCGCGGATTGTAGCGCTATCTCACGCTTGGCTTGGGCATGAGATGAGGTCTAGGGTTGCCTCCTGTCATTGCAGCCCACGCAACCGCAGCGGCCGCGTGCTATGGTTGTCGCCGCCTCATCTGACTTGTTCGTAGGTTGAAGGTTCTGGGAGCCCATTCACGACGTGTGACGCGCATCGATTGCACAGCCAGGAGGTGGCAAATGAATCGACTGACTGCAGTGCTCGCATTGCTGTGGATTTGCGGCTGTGGTGCGGCGAAATACGAAGTAAACCCCGATGGCTCGAGACCGGTCCTCTACCCGGCCGACAAAGTCCTCAACTGGGAAGTCGTGGACCATGCGTATCAATCTCCTGCCGGTGATGCGAGGATCTATATCGACCCGACAGTCAGGTTCGACAAAGATGTGCTGCTGGGGAACGGCGTCCGGATCGGAGCGAACTCATTCATCGACGAGGACGTGAGGCTGTTCCCGAATGTAACGGTCGGAACCGAGACGACGGTAGGCGGCGACGCCATCGTGCAAAGCGACGTGAAGATCGGCAACAAGGTGACGATCCGTGGCGACGCCAAGATCGGCTCCGGTTCGGTCGTCGAGGACGGCGCATCGATCGGCAAGTGGGCAAGGCTGGGCAACCACGTGACGGTTGGCACCAACGCCATCATCGGCACCGGCTCGGTCGTCGGGGACGGCGCGACGATCAAGCCGTCGCAGGTACTGCCCGCGTCGTCCCGTGTCGACGCGGCCAAATGATCGAGGGAGCTGACGCGAGGTCGGCTTGCATCGCCGCGCCGCTGCCCTGCACGCTACTTACGCCATCGCATGCGGTCCCAGCCGCAACGTAGGCGGGCGCAAGGTGAGACTAGATCGCTTCTGTTCAACGCGGAGGAAACATGTCGATTCAACGCCTGCAAATCGGGACGCGCATGAGCCAGGCCGTGGTCCACGGCGGCACCGTATACCTCGCCGGTCAAGTCGCAGACACGCCTGTGCCCTCGGTCGCCGAGCAGACAAGGCAGGTCCTGGACAAGATCGACCGTCTGCTGCGGGAAGCGGGAACGGATAAGTCCCGAGTGCTTTCGGCAAACATCTGGCTGGCCGATATCAGCCGCTTCGACGAGATGAATCAGGTTTGGGACGCCTGGGTCTCGCCCGGGAATACACCGGCGCGCGCGACGGTCCAGTCTGCGCTCGCCCGACCGGGGAACCTCGTAGAGATCATGGTCGTCGCGGCGGTGGGGTGACGGGCCGCCCGGTTGCCGGCGCGGGGCTCGGTTCTTCCTGCTGCAGCTTTGGCGCTCCGGGTTCGCGAGCGCGATCCGCGCGTGCCTCAGGATTTCCTCTGAAGCGCCGCGAGCAGCTTCTCGTGAATCCCGCCGAAGCCGCCGTTGCTCATGACGAGTACGTGGTCTCCTGCGCGCGAGGCGGCCACGATCGCCTGCACCAGGCGGTCGAGATCATCGAAGCAGCCGGCCTTGGCGCCGAGCGGAGCGAGCGCCGCGGGCGCGTCCCATCCGATGCCGTTGGTATAGCAGAACACCCGCTCGGCGTCGGCCAGGCTCGGCGCCAAGCTGTCCTTCATGACGCCCAGCTTCATCGTGTTCGAGCGCGGTTCCAACACCGCCAGGATGCGCGCGGGCCCCACCTTCTGTCGCAGCCCGGCGAGAGTGGTCTCGATGGCGGTTGGATGGTGCGCGAAGTCGTCGTAGATCGCCACGCCGTTGACCACGCCGCGCAGCTCCATCCTGCGCTTGACGTTCTCGAATGCACTCAAGGCCGCGATCCCTTGAGGTGCGGGGACACCCGCGTGACGCGCGGCGCCCAGCGCCGCCAGCGCGTTGAAGCGGTTGTGCTCGCCCAGCAGGTGCCATCGCACCACGCCCTGGCGGATGCCGGCGAACTCGACCTCGAAACTGCCGTCGGGTGCAGGTTGGCCGCTGCACCATCCCGGCTCCACACCCACCGGCTCCACGGGAGTCCAACAGCCGCGCGCCAGCACGCGCTGCACGCTCTGCTCGCGGCCGTTCGCCACGATCAATCCGTTGCGCGGAAGGGTGCGAATCAGATGATGAAACTGGGTCTCGATCGCCGCGAGATCGGGAAAGATGTCGGCATGGTCGTATTCGAGGTTGTTCAGCACCGTGGTGCGCGGGTGGTAGTGCACGAACTTGGAGCGCTTGTCGAAGAACGCAGTGTCATATTCGTCGGCCTCGATCACGAACAACGGCGAGGCGGTCACGCGCGCCGACACGCCGAAGTTCTCGGGCACCCCGCCGACCAGGAACCCGGGGTCGAGACCGGCATGCTCGAGCACCCAAGCGAGCATCGCACTGGTGGTGGTCTTGCCGTGGGTCCCGGCAACCGCCAGCACCCACTTCTCCCGCAGCACCTGCTCGTAGAGCCACTGCGGTCCGGAGATGTAGGCGAGGTTGCGATCCAGGATCGCTTCCATCAAGGGGTTGCCGCGCGAAATGACGTTGCCGATGACGAACAGGTGCGGCTTGAGCCCGATCTGCTTCGGATCCCATCCCTCGACGAGCCGGATGCCTTGCGCTTCGAGCTGAGTGCTCATGGGCGGGTAGACGTTCGCATCGCAGCCGGTGACCTCGTGGCCCGCCTGCTTCGCGATGACCGCGATCCCGCCCATGAACGTGCCGCAGATGCCTAGGATGTGAATGTGCATGTCAAGAGCGCATTAACGGCGCCCTCGCGGGGAACATGAATGAACAAGAAGACCGCAAGCAAGGGAGCGTCGACAGCTCCGCGTGCGCCGGGCTGCGCGGACTTCATCTCAGCGGATGCGGGGGTGCCAGCAGGCGTTCAGGTCACGGCGCAAGAACTCCGGTCGACGTCCTTGCGATTCGGGCCCGAGATCCGTCGCTACGGGTGCTCCCCCGTCCCGCGGCCGCTCGACTCTAGTACGGAAAGAAATGCGCGAGAGCGTTCCCTGCGACGCCTTCACCCCACTCGGGCAGGAAATGCCCGCCGTCGGCGACTTCCATCGGCGCTGGGCAGCCGCGGAGATGTTTCAGCAGCTCCCGCATGACGGGCGGACCGAGCACCGGATCCTGCATCCCGATGGCCATGAAGCTCTGACCGCTCCAGCGCGTGCTCAGCCATTCGCGCGCTTCGCGTGAGACCGCAGCACCCGGTGCATCGGGCCGGTCGGGTACGAGATTCGGGAAACGGCGCACACCCGCCTTGTAGCGCGCATCGGGAAAGGGCGCGTCGTAGGCGGCTGATTCGTCCGCAGCGAGATGCGAGCAAGCGCGGCCGAGAAGCTTGCCCACGGCCATGTCGGGGTTCTTATTCGCCCACTCGCGCCAGGCGAGGAACCCCGCGGACAGCGGCTCATCGCCGCCGGCCAACGTCGTGTTCATGATCAGCAGCCGGGTCACGCGCTCCGGCATCACCATCGGCAGCGTCAAGCCCAGCAACCCTCCCCAATCCTGCACGACGAGACAGATGTCGCGCAAGTCGAGCGCCTCGATGAACGAGATCAGCGCGCCGCGATGGAAATCGAAGGTATACACCGCTTCGTCGGCCGGTTTGTCCGAACGCCCGAAGCCGAACAGATCGGGCGCCACGGCACGGTGACCGGCGTCACGGAACACAGGGATCATGCGCCGGTACAGATAACCCCAGGTCGGCTGCCCATGCAAGCACAGGAACACGCTGTGCCGGTCGCGCGCTCCGGTGTCTATATAGTGCAGCCGCAGCCCCTCATATCCGGGCAGCCCATCGACATAATGCGCGGAGAAGCCATAGCCCGGCAGAGAACCGAAGCGATCGTCGGGTGTGCGTAGAATCGAGCCCATGTGCCTGCCAGCGCGGATTCTACAGCAGTCGACTCTTGTCACCGTGACCGAATCCCCGCAGTGGACCCGGGACGGCGCGGCCTAGAGCGATCGCTTTGAACAGCTCGCCCATCTCGGAGGGACTGAGCAGCTTCTGCACGCCAGCGGCCCGGGGCACGTAGGCGGCGACTTCCGCAGCGGGGACTTGCGCCAACCGATCCGTGATCCCGAGGTTGATCAGGAACTGCGCCTGCGTCGTGTACCCCAGCAAGTCCAGGCCCGCCTCGACCCCCGCATGCGCCACGGCAGTGAAGTCGACATGCGCAGTGATGTCCTGCAGCCCCGGCGCGAAGAATGGGTCGTCATGAGCGCGCTGCCTGTAATGGCACATGAGCGTTCCACTGGAGCGCTGCGGATGGTAGTACTCGCGTTCGCCGAAGCCGTAGTCGACGAACAGTATCGCGCCCCGGCGGAGCAGCGCCGCGAGCGTCCGGATCAGCGCCGGAGCCGCGAGGTTGATCTCGCTGAGGTAAGGTGCCTGCAGCGGCAGGCGCCGGGCGGCTCGCGCGAGGCGGCCGTCGCGAAGCGGACGCTCTTCCCAGGCGAACCCGTCCGCATGGACGGTGACACCGCGCTCGTAGATGGCGCCCTCCCGCCAGCACACGAGGTGAACGGGGAGCGAGTCGAGCAGCTCGTTGCCGAGGATGAGCCCCTCATGCCAGGCCGGCAGCCCGTCGAGCCAGCTCACGCGTGAGGCCAGCGCATCCGGCAGGCCCCGCAGTTGCTCCTGCTGGCGTTCCCGCAACTCCGCGCTCGCCTCGAGGATCAGATAGCGCTCGGGAAGGGGACCCGTCTCTCTCAGTGCGAGCAGCAGATCGCGGGCCAATGCGCCCGAACCTGCGCCCAGCTCCAGCACATCGCCTCCGGTCCTGCGCAGCACGTCCCCTACCTGCTGCGCCACCGTTTGTCCGAATAGCGGGGACACCTCGGGAGCAGTCACGAAGTCGCCGGCACGACCGAACTTGGCCGCCCCGCCCGCGTAATACCCGAGCCCCGGAGCGTACAGGCACAGTTCCATGAACCGGGCGAAATCGATCCAGCCACCGGCCTTCTCGATCTGCGACTGGATCAGCCGCGTCACTTGGCGGCTGTGGGCGGCCGCCTCTGGCGAGGGCAGGAGATCCGAGCGATCGACGCAATGCAACGGGGCAGCGAGGGAATGCCAGAGCAATGGGCTAGAATTCTACTCGACGAAACCGAGGGCCGGGTGTGGACCAGAAGGTGGTGTTGATTACGGGCGGCGCGCGGCGCGTGGGCGCGGCGATCTGCCGGACTCTGCACGCGAGCGGAGCGAACATCATGCTGCACTATCGCTCGTCAGTGGAGCAGGCGCGCTCATTGCAGGCCGAACTGAATGCCGTGCGCGCCGATTCGGTCGCGCTGGTGCAGGCGGATCTCCTCAACATCGCGCTCGTCTCCGGCCTCGTGAGCGAGACGGTGAATCAGTTCGGCCGGATCGACGTGCTGATCAACAACGCCTCGAGCTTCTTTCCGACGCCGATCGGTGAGATCTCGGAGCAGGCATGGGACGACCTTCTAGGCACCAACTTGAAGATGCCGATGTTCCTGTCGCAAGCGGCCGCGCCGTACCTCAGGCGCAGCCACGGCTGCATCGTCAACATCGTCGACATCCATGCCGACCGGCCGATGCGCAACTACGCGGTCTACAGCACCGCCAAAGGCGGGCTGTTCGCCCTCACCCGTTCGCTCGCCTGCGAGCTGGGGCCGGAGGTGCGGGTCAACGGTGTGTCCCCCGGGGTGATCCTTTGGCCCGAGGACGAGCGATGGTCGGATGAAGTGGCGCGCCAGCGCATCGTGCAGAGCACGCTGCTCAAGCGGGTAGGCGATCCCGACGATATCGCGCGCACCGTGCGTTTTCTCGTGTACGACGCACCGTACATCACTGGCCAGGTCATTGCAGTCGACGGCGGCCGCAGTATTCATCTGTAAGCGCTCATGGACCAGCAGAAACAGATCTACGAGGCCAACAAGCTCGCGAAGCGGCTCCGCCGGCTGGTCGGGCAGGCGATCTCCGACTTCGACATGATCCGAGACGGCGACAAGGTCATGGTGTGCCTGTCCGGCGGCAAAGACAGCTACGGCCTGCTCGACCTGTTGATCGGCCTGCGCGCGCACTCGCCCGCGAAGTTCGATTTGGTGGCCTTCAACCTGGATCAGAGGCACCCCGGGTATCCGACGCAGGTTCTGCCCGACTATCTGAGCGCGTTGGGCATCCCTTTCCGGGTCGCGGCGCAAGACACCCACAGCGTCGTCAAGCGCGTGATCCCCGAGGGCAAGACCATGTGCGGACTATGCTCGCGCCTGCGGCGCGGGGTCATCTACCGCGTAGCCAAGGAGCTGGGCGCCACCAAGATCGCGCTCGGCCATCACCGCGACGACATCCTGGAGACGTTCTTCCTCAATCTGTTCTTCGCCGCCAAGCTCAAGGCGATGCCGCCCAAGCTCGTCAGCGACGACGGCCAGCATGTCGTCATCCGCCCGCTGGCGTACGTGAGCGAGCACGACCTGGCGCGCTACGCGCAGGTGAAGCGCTTCCCGATCATCCCTTGCGATCTGTGCGGGGCTCAGGCGAACCTCCAACGGCAACAGGTGAAAGCGATGCTGCACGATTGGGCCAAGCGATTCCCTGGGCGTGTCGAGAGCCTGTTCAACAGCTTGGCGAACGTGCACCCCTCGCACCTGCTGGACCGGTCATTGTTCGACTTTGCCACGGTACGAACTCGGGAGGGAACCGACGAGCAAGGGGACACGGCGTTCGATGAACAACCGGTTCAGGCCGCGGCGACGGCACTGCGGCGGCGAGAGGCGGCTTAAGGCGACCACCGCGGCGGTGCCCGCCTGACACCCATTCCAGGCTCCCGGGGCGAGCGCAACCATAGGATCGGGGCCTGCTTGCCGTCGCCTCTCGGTTCCAGCGTCCCGAGCCCAGGGGGATCCGTGACGCCGTTGGGCAAGGCCCGGCGCGTATCCGGCACCCGCTCCAGGTCCCAACAGGCGGCGCGCTAAGCAAAGTGCCTCGGTAACCCGCTGATCTCTCGACCCGTCGACTCTGGTAAGGATTGATAAACCTGTGTTGTCAAACTAATCTTAACAAGCTATACTCTCAACCCTAAATCACCCATGTAGGCTTCGATCCGATGAATTGCGCAGAACGGCTCGTGTCCATCTTCGGCAGTCAAGCCGAGGTTGCGCGTCGCCTGCGGGTCGACCGCGCCGTGGTGAGCAATTGGATCAAGTCTGGCTATGTGCCTTCGCGCTGGGCGATGGAGATCGAGCACCTCACCGAGGGCAAGATCGCCGCGGTCGAGGTGCTGAACGAAGCCAACGCCCGCCGCCCGATCAAAGTCAAGTCGCGCGGCGAAGAAGACAGTCTCTTTGGACCCTCGCTCGCAGGGAGTGATCATATGAACCCGTACGCCCCGGCAAAACGCATCCACAGCTTCCACCCGCCCCAGCGCACGCTCATGGGCCCCGGCCCGTCCGAGATCAACCCGCGAGTGATGGCGGCGATGAGCCTACCCGCGATCGGCTATCTCGACCCGGTGTTCGTCGAGATGATGGAGGAGCTGAAGGCCCTGCTGCGGTATACCTTCCAGACCAAGAATGCACTCACGTTCCCGGTCTCCGGCCCCGGGTCGGTGGGCATGGAGTACTGCTTCGTGAATCTAGTCGCTCCGGGGCAGAAGGTCGTGGTATGCCGGAACGGTGTGTTCGGCGGCCGGATGATCGAGAACGTGGAGCGCTGTGGCGGGATCCCGATCGTTGTCGACGACGCCTGGGGAGAGCCGGTGGACCCCAACAAGCTCGAGGATGCCCTGCGGAACAATCTGGATGCGCGCGTTGTGGCCTTCGTGCACGCCGAGACCTCTACCGGCGTGCAATCCGACGCCAAGACGTTGGTGCAGATCGCGCACAGGCACGACGCGCTCACGATCGTCGACGCCGTCACCTCTCTTGCCGGTACGCCGGTCCTGGTGGACGAGTGGAACATCGACGCGATCTACTCAGCGAGCCAAAAGTGTTTGTCTTGTACGCCGGGCCTCGCGCCCGTCTCGTTCAGCGATCGCGTGGTGGACTACGTGAAGGCGCGCAAAGACAAGATCCACAGCTGGTTCATGGACATGAACCTGCTGCTGGGCTACTGGGGAGCTACCACGCGTACCTATCACCACACCGCGCCGACGAATAGCCTGTACGCGCTGCACGAAGCGCTGCTGATCCTGAAGGAGGAAGGCATCGAGAACGCCTGGGCGCGCCACCTGCGCCATCACCAGGCGCTCAAGGCCGGGTTGGAGGCGATGGGCCTCAAGTTCCTCGTGAAAGAGGGCGCTCGGCTGCCGCAGATGAACGCGGTTCACGTGCCCGAAGCCTTGAAGGACCGCGAGGCGGAAGTACGCAAGACTCTTCTCACCGAGTTCAATCTCGAGATCGGCGCGGGGCTGGGGCCGCTTGCAGGGAAGATCTGGCGCATCGGCATCATGGGCTATTCCTGCAAGCCGGAGAACGTGATGCTGTGCTTGTCCGCGCTGGGGTCGGTGCTGTCGGACATGGGGCTACCGATCCACGTGGGCGAAGCCGAGGCAGCAGCTCATCAGGCCTACGCGCAGCTGCACGCGAGCGCCGCCCAGCAGAAGAAGCGTCTCGCCACCGCTTAGGCAAGATGCAACAAGGCAAAGCAGGCGCACAGCGAGAGAGGAGACCGAACATGCTCGAACTCTTCTATCGACCCGTGTGGATCGGCCTGTTGTTGCTGGCCGGAGGGCTCGCGAGCGCTGCGGACATGACGGCGGATCAGGTCCGTGAAGTGCTCGCGAAAGCCGCCGGATCGGCTCCTACTGCGCTTGCCGGGAAGGATCTTTCGGGCCTCGACCTGAGTCGCATGGACTTCAAGCGGGCGGACTTGTCCGGTGCGAGCCTGTTCGCCACCAAGCTCGTCTTGGCGAACCTCTCCGGAGCCAATCTGTCGGGTGCGAATCTCAACGGAGCCTGGCTGATGGGAACCGATTTCTCGAACGCCAACCTCTCCAATGCCATGCTCATGGCGGTGGTGATCGTCGGCGGTGAGATCACCCAACGGCCCAACTTCGCCAACGCTAACCTCTCCGGCGCCCGCATCATCGCGGAGCTCGACGGCGCCAACCTTTCGGGCGCCAACCTCTCCAACGCCCGCGCCGGCGTCAACATCAAAAATCAAGGTATGGGGCAGATGCGCACGAATCTAAGCGGCGCCAACCTGTCCATGGCCAACCTCTCGGGTGCAGACCTGAACCGGTCGTTGATGCGGTTCGCGAACCTGAAAGGAGCGGACCTCACCGGCGCCAACCTGTTCCGCGTGGACCTCTCCGGAGCCGACCTCACCGCCGCGAACCTGTCCGGCGCAAACTTCGCCGAGGCCGACTTGAACGGGGCCATCTTGAAACAGACCAAAGGCCTCGACTCGGCGAGAGGCCTGGACCAGGCAGCAAATCGAGATCGAGCGATTCGCTGACCGTCGGTGCACGCTCGAGCGCGTTGGGCGCGATCAGCGCGCGAGCGCTGCGAGCTTGGCGATCTGATCCGATTCGACCACGCCGGGCGCGGCATCGTTGACCGCGCAGTACACCATTGCTGCGGCCACCGCGTCCGCCGCGATCGGGCGGTACTTGCGCAGCGGCCCGAGCAACAGCGGCGCGATGAGTTTGCCGACCATCAAGGCGGCTCCCTCGCCGGGCCGCGGCTCCTGCCGATCGCCGGCCAGCAGCGACGGGCGGAAGAACCAGACCTTCGGCAGGCCCAGCGCGCGGATATCGGCTTCCATCTCTCCCTTGACGCGACTGTAGAACACGCGCGATCGCGTATCCGCCCCCAATGCAGACACAGCGAGAAATCGTTGCGCGCCTCGCTGCAGAGCGATGCGCGCGACCTCGAACGGGAAGTCATGGTCTACACGTCGGAAAGCAGCCTGCGAACCTGCGGTCTTGATCGTCGTGCCGAGCGCGACGAAGACGTCCTGCGCGTCGAGCTTCCCGGCACACTCCTGCAAGCGCTCGAAGTCGACCACCTCTTGAGCGAACTTATGGATCTGCAAAGTGACCGGGCGGCGCACCCAGACGGTGACGCGCGCATATGCGGGGTGAGCAAGCAGGCGCGTAAGCAGACGCGACCCCACCAACCCGGTGGCGCCTACAAGCAGCGCGGACCGACCGTTTGAGCTCATACGTTCCGTAACCTCACATCCTCGATGCCGGCGCCAAGACCGCCGGGCGGGCCATCTCCGCGCGATGAGAACATCGGGACGCGCGCCACATCCGCCTCAGGACAGGCCCAACCGCTGCCAGATCGTGCTGGTCAACCCGGCCTGGTTCAAGGTGTAAAAGTGCAGCCCCGGCGCGCCGCCGCGCAGCAGGCGGTCGCAGAGCTGCGTCACCACATCCAAGCCGAAGGACCGGATGGAGGCCGCATCGTCGCCAAACCCTTCCAGCTTGCGTCGCATCCAGCGCGGAATCTCTGCGCCGCAGGCATCCGAGAAGCGCGCCAGCTGGGAGAACCGGTTGATCGGCATGATGCCGGGTACGATCGGGATCTGAAGCCCTTCGGCCTGGCACTCATCCACGAACGCGAAGTAGGCATCGGGGTTGTAGAAGTACTGCGTGATCGCCGAGTCGGCGCCGGCCTCGACCTTGCGCTTGAAGTTCGCCAGGTCTTCCTGCGCGCTGCGCGCCTGCGGGTGATACTCGGGGTACGCCGCAACCTCGATGTGGAACGCGCGCCCGAACTCCCGGCGGACGAACGCCACCAGCTCGTTGGCATAGCGGAACTCGCCGGCCTCCACCATGCCGGAGGGCATATCGCCGCGCAGCGCTACGATCCGCTTGATCCCCGCGTCCCGGTAGCGCTGCAGCATCTCACGCACGGACGCGCCCGTCGAGGCGATGCAGGACACATGCGGCGCAGCGGACTGTCCTTCGGCCTGGATCTCGAGCACCGTGCCGATGGTGCGCTCGCGAGTCGATCCTCCGGCGCCGAAAGTCACGGAGAAGAACGCCGGCTTGAGCTGGGCCAACTGGCGGCGGGTGACGCGCAGCTTCTCGGCCCCTTCGGGGGTCTGCGGCGGGAAGAACTCGAAGCTGTAAGTCCGAGCGACCATGCGAGGCACAAACAGTTAGGCGCGCTGTTGGAGCGACCTCACGCGTGGGCCTTTCGCCGCGTCGATGTTACCTCGGCGGCAGCGACGCCAGGCGCCGCGTCCGCGCCTGACGAGGCTCGGGCATCTCCCAATGTGCCTTGCTCCGAGCGACGCTTCTGGTCGGCGGGCGACGACTTTGGCGCAACGCCCATCAGTACCGATAGTGCTCCGACTTGTATGGCCCTTCCCTGGGCACGCCGATATACCGCGCTTGCTCGTCGGTCAGTTCCGTCAGCATCGCGCCCAGCTTCGAGAGCTGCAGTCGCGCCACTTTCTCGTCCAGGTGCTTGGGGAGCGTGTATACGCCAATCGGGTATCTGTCGTGATGCGTGAACAGCTCGATCTGAGCGATCGTCTGGTTGGCGAAGGACGAGCTCATCACGTAGCTCGGATGCCCGGTCGCGCAGCCTAGGTTGACCAGCCGGCCTTCGGCCAACAGGAGGATGCGCTTGCCGTCCGGGAAGATCACGTGGTCGACCTGCGGCTTGATGTTCTCCCACCGGTACTTCCTGAGCGAAGCGACGTCGATCTCGTTGTCGAAGTGGCCGATGTTGCACACGATGGCATTGTTCTTCATGCGCTTCATGTGCTCGTGCGTGATCACGTGGAAGTTGCCCGTCGCGGTGACGAAGATGTCCGCCTGATCTGCCGCGTACTCCAGGGTGACGACGCGATATCCCTCCATCGCCGCCTGCAGCGCGCAGATGGGATCGATCTCGGTGATCCACACCTGTGCCGACAGCGCGCGCAGCGCCTGCGCGCAGCCTTTGCCGACGTCGCCATAGCCGCACACCACGGCGATCTTGCCGGCGACCATGACATCCGTGGCGCGCTTGATCCCGTCCACCAGCGACTCACGGCAGCCGTAGAGATTGTCGAACTTGGACTTCGTCACGGAATCGTTCACGTTGATGGCCGGGAATTTGAGCGTGCCCTCCTTGGCCATCTGATACAGGCGCTTGACGCCCGTGGTGGTCTCCTCGGTGACGCCGCGGATGCAAGCGATGCGCTTGGAGTACCAGCCAGGATGGTTCGCGAGCCGCTTCTTGATCGCGGCGAACAGCACTGTCTCCTCATGGCTCCCCGCGCTGCTCACCATGGAAGGGTCGCTTTCCGCCTTGGCGCCCAGATGCAGCAGCAGCGTGGCGTCTCCGCCGTCATCCAGAATCATGTTCGAGTACCCGCCATCGGGCCACTCGAAGATGTGGTGGGTGAACTCCCAATACTCTTCCAGCGACTCCCCCTTGTAGGCGAACACCGGCGTTCCACCCGCGGCGATGGCCGCCGCCGCATGGTCCTGCGTAGAGTAGATGTTGCAAGACGCCCAGCGGACCTCGGCACCGAGGGCTTTCACGGTCTCGATCAGGACGGCGGTCTGGATCGTCATGTGCAACGAACCGCTGATCCGCGCGCCACGTAGCGGCTGTCGGGGCGCGAATTCGTCGCGGATCGCCATCAGGCCGGGCATCTCGGTCTCGGCGATGGCGATCTCCTTGCGGCCCCAGTCGGCCAGAGACAGGTCGGCGACTCGAAAGTCCGTGGAAGGCTTGGGTTGCATCACAGCGCTCATGTTGCCTCCGTTCGATGGTTCAGAACGGGCGCCGTTGCAACAGTGGATGGCCGGTCGCCTAAGCCTGACGGGAGTCACCCGCTGCAGCGCCCCTCAGGCGATCGGTTGGGGGATCAAGGCCGGGTCAGTGGACTCCTGTATCGGTTCCGAGCCAGTCGACTTGACGGCCGCTGAGCCGCACACTCACGCGTGCGCCACCCGCACGCCCGCATCGGCCTTCAGAGCCTCGACCTTGTCCAGGTTCTCCCACGTGAACTCCGGCTCGTCGCGCCCGAAGTGGCCGTAGGCAGCGGTCTTGCTGTAGATGGGGCGCAGCAGGTCGAGCATCTGAATGATGCCCTTAGGACGCAGGTCGAAGTGCTTCTGCACCAGCTGGGCGAGCCTGTCGTCGGGCAACTTGCCGGTACCGAAAGTGGTCACCATGATGCTGGTGGGACGCGCCACGCCGATCGCATAGGACACTTGGATCTCGCACTTGGTCGCCAGTCCTGCAGCCACTACATTCTTCGCCACGTAACGCGCGGCGTAAGCCGCCGAGCGGTCGACCTTGGACGGATCCTTGCCGGAGAACGCACCGCCGCCGTGGTGCGCCGTGCCGCCGTAGGTGTCCACGATGATCTTGCGGCCGGTCAAGCCGCAATCGCCTTGCGGTCCGCCGACCACGAAGCGTCCGGTCGGGTTCACCAGGTAGTTGATGTTCCCCTTCGTCAGGTTCTTCGGGAGCACGGGCTTGACGATGGTTTCGATGACCGCCTCGCGCACCTGCTCGAGCGTGACCTCGGGGGCATGTTGAGTGGAGAGCACGACCGTGTCGATCGCCGCCGGCTTGCCGTCGACGTACCGTACCGTCACTTGTGACTTGGCGTCCGGCCGCAGCCAAGGAAGTCGCCCGTCACGCCGCAACTCCGACTGGCGTTCCACCAGGCGGTGCGCGAGATAGATCGGCAGCGGCATGAACTGCGGCGTCTCATCGCAGGCGTATCCGAACATCAGGCCCTGGTCCCCGGCGCCCTGATTCAGCGGATCGTCATGCGCCTTGTCCACGCCCTGCTTGATGTCTGGGCTTTGCTTGTCGTATGCGACCAGCACTGCGCAGCCCTTGTAGTCGATGCCGTACTCGGTATTGTCGTAGCCGATGCGCTTGATCGTCTCGCGTGCAAGCTGCTGGAAGTCCACGATCGCGGTCGTGGTGATCTCTCCGGCCATGACGACCAGGCCGGTGCTGACCAGCGTTTCCGCGGCCACGCGCGCGGTCTTGTCCTGGGCTAAGATGGCGTCCAGGACCGCGTCGGAGATCTGGTCCGCGACCTTGTCGGGATGCCCTTCCGAAACCGACTCGGAAGTAAACAAAAAGTCACTCATTCGAAATCCAGGTTCACTATCGTCGAGCTGGGTGGGTTGCTGGATGGAGCAGTCGGTCAGGATAGCAGACAAGGCCCCAACCTAAAAGACGCTCCGCTGCGTCCGGGCCTGCCACCGATTCTCCTGCGCGGATCGGCTGCTCGGGTCCGGTGGGGCCAAGTGAAGGGTGAAGAGCGAAGGGTCAAGGGTGATGAGCGTCAACGCACGGCGGGACTACCCCCAGATGGGGCGCCGTTAGGGTACTGCGTCTAGCGTGCACGAGCCGCTTCCCTCTGTCCCGCGGACCTCTTCGCCCTTCACTCTTCACCCTTCACTCTTCACTTCAGGCCGCGATGTCCCGCCTCGCGATCTTCCTCCTGTGGCTGCTCCACTTCCTGCCGCTGCCGGCGCTCGCCCCGATCGGCTCGGCGCTCGGCATGCTCATCTATCATCTGGTCCCAAAGCGCCGGCGCATCGCACGCGTGAACGTCCACCTCTGCTTCCCGGAACTGTCGCAGCTCGAGCGCGAGCGCCTCGTCCGCCGGCATTTCCGCAGCTTCGGCCGGGCCATCGTGGATTCTGGGCTCGCCTGGTGGAGCAGACCTCGGCGCTTGCGCCGCGTGGTGCGGCTCCAGGGTGCGGAACACATCGAAGGCTCGGCCCAGCAACCCGTCCTCGCTCTTGCACCCCACTTCGTCGGGCTCGAATTGATCGGGCAGCGGCTCGCCATGCAGTATCGGGGGGCCTCGGTCTACGCACGCCCGAAAGATCGGGTGTTCAACGCGTTTCTCAAGCGGAAGCGGGAACGGTTCCCGGGTACGCGCTTGTTCGCTCGCCAGGAAGGCATCAAGCCCATCCTGCGCGCGCTGCGGGATGGGCAACCTGTCATGCTCTACCCGGACATGGATCTCGGGCCGCGCGACTCGGTGTTCGTGCCCTTCTTCGGCGTTCCGGCGGCCACCGTGACCGCCGTGGCCCGCATCTGCGGGCTGTCCGGTGCAAGAGTCGTCCCGGCGGTCGTGCGCCAGCTCCCCGCAGGACGTGGCTATATCGCCCGCATCTATCCCCCGTGGGACCATTATCCTAGCGGCAATGCCGAGGACGACGCGAGGCGCATGAATGCGTTCATCGAGGGGCGCATCCGCGAAATGCCCGAGCAGTACTTGTGGACACACCGTCGCTTCAAGACGCGCCCTCCCGGCGAGCCAAGCCACTACTGAGCCACGCTATCATGCACAGGCATGCCGCCGACCGATCCTGAAGCGCGCATCGTTCCACTGCGCGAAGAGCAAATCCCGGAGCTCATTCGGCTGGCGCGCGAGATCTGGTTCCAGCACTACCGCAGCATCATCACGGTCGAGCAGATAGAATACATGCTCGCCCAGCGCTACCACCCGGACGCGATCCGTGCCCAGCTGGCGGGCGGCGCCGCCTGGTGGGACACGCTGATGCTGAACGAAGACATGGTGGCTTTCACCTCCTACGAGCTGGGCAAACATCCACAAGAGATGAAGCTGGACAAGCTGTACGTGCGCTACGACCTGCGCGGTCGCGGCCACGGCAGCGAGCTGATCCGTCACGTCGAGCATCAGGCGCGGTTGCGTGGATGCCGCCGGCTGGTTCTGCAGGTGAACAAGAACAACGCGAGCGCCATCGACGCCTATCGACGCAACGGTTTCGAGGTGATCGAGGCCACCAAGTTCGATATCGGCGGGGGCTTCGAGATGGACGATTTCGTCATGGCTAAGGACGTCGGTCCCTCCGCGCCTGCATAACCCATCGGATCTGCGCTGCGCAGTGCGACTGAAGTTCACCAAAATGCAGGGCGTGGGCAACGACTTCGTCGTGTTCGACGCAATACGCCAGGATGTCGCGCTCGACGCGGCGCTCGCGCAGCGCATCGCCGATCGCCATTTCGGCGTGGGCTGCGACCAGGTTCTGCTCATCGAGCGGCCGCGGACCGGCGGGACGGATTTCTACTACCGCATCTTCAACGCCGACGGCACCGAGGTGCAACACTGTGGCAACGGTGCCCGCTGCTTTTTGCGCTATGTGCTCGACAAGGGATTGACGCGCAAGCGCGAGATCCGGGTCGAGACCTTGTCCGGTATCATCAGCCCGAGGCTGGAGGCGGATGGCCAGGTTACCGTGGACATGGGTGCGCCGGTGTTCGAGCCGTCCCGCATTCCTTTCGTCGCCGACAAGCGGGAACCGACGTACCGACTGGAGGTGGGCGGCGAGGCGATCGAGATCAGTGCGTTGTCGATGGGCAACCCGCACGCGGTGCAGATCGTGGACGATATTGACCGTGCGCCCGTGCTCTCGCAAGGCCCGCTGATCGAGCGCCATCCGCGCTACCCGCAGCGGACCAACGCGGGCTACATGCAGGTCGTCGACCCGCACAAGATCAAGCTGCGCGTGTACGAGCGCGGCGCCGGCGAGACGCTAGCCTGTGGCACAGGCGCGTGTGCGGCAGTCGTTTCCGGCATTCTGCGCGGACTCCTCGTATCCCCGGTGACAGTGCAGACGCGCGGTGGTCTATTGCGAATCGCCTGGGCCGGAAGCACACAGCCGGTGATCATGACCGGGCCCGCCGTCACCGTGTTCGAAGGGGAGATCGAGATTTGACTGCAGGATCCGGCTACAGCAACTGGGTTGTCATGCGATGCCAGCGCCGGAACGTATCGACTTCGACATGAGATCGGAAGAGGTAGCCCGCTTCTTAAAGGAGCACCCGGAGTTTTTCGAGGAGCACGCCGAGCTTCTCGCCTCCATTCAGATCCCGCATCCGCATGGAGGACGGACGATCCCGTTGGCCGAGCGCCAGCTGCTCACGCTGCGCGACCGCGGTCGAGTTCTGGAAACCAAGCTGCACGAGCTGGTGCAATTCGGCGAAGAGAACGACAGCATCAGCGAGCGCGTGCACCGGATCACGCTCGCGATGCTGGCTGCCCGCAGCGCTGAGGACCTGCTCGACTCTCTCTATCGCAACCTGCGCGAGGACTTCGGCGTGCCGGCGGTGGCGGTGCGGGTATGGGTGGGCAAGCCGGCACAGGGACGGACCGAATTTGCCGAGGTGAGCCCCGAGGTGCGCCGGTTCGCCGAGAGCCTGACTGTGCCTCACTTCAGCGACGTCCCGATGTTCGACAGCGGGGCCTGGTTCGACGGCGGTGGTACCACCCTGCACTCGCTCGCTTACCTGCCGTTACGCGCCGAGCAGGCGTTCGGGCTGCTCGTGCTGGGCAGCGCAGACGAGAAGCGGTTCGCGGCCGACAAGGGCACGCTCTACCTCGCCCGCATGGGCGAGATCGCAAGCATGGCGCTCAAGCGCTACATCAGTGAGTGAGCCGACGGGCGCGCAAGCCCAGACCAACCAGGCTTACCTGGACGGTTTCCTCGCCCATCTGCGTCATGAACGGGCCTTGCGCGCCAACACCGTGGAGAGCTACGCCCGCGATGTGCAGCGCCTCCTCGAGTTGTCCGGCGAGGACGCACTGTCGCAGATCGCACCCAGTCAGGCGCGGCGCTTCGTCGCGCTGCTGCACGCGCGTGGGTTGGACGGACGAACGCTCGCCCGGATGCTATCCGCTTGGCGCGGCTTCTTCCGCTACCTCGCCCGCGACCACGCGTTCACGCGCAATCCGTTTCAGGGGATGCGTGCGCCCAAGGCGCCCCGCATCCTCCCCAAGGCGTTGTCGCCTGACGAGGCGGCCTGCCTCGCCGAGCTGTCTGGAGACGACGACATGGCGTTGCGCGACCGTGCCATGGTCGAGCTGTTTTACTCCTCCGGATTGCGACTGTCGGAGCTCACTGGACTGCAGCTGGCCGATATCGACTTGCAGGACGGGACTGTACGCGTCACCGGGAAGGGCAACAAGGCGCGAGTGGTCCCGGTCGGGAGATTCGCGCAGCAGGCGCTGCAGAAGTGGCTGGACCGGCGAGCCGCGCTCGCACCTCCGGAACAAGCGGCGCTGTTCGTCGGGCGCAGCGGGCGCCGCGTAAGTCCGCGCACCGTGCAGCGGAGACTGCAACGCTGGGCCGCTCGCCAGGGTCTGAGCCAACATGTCCATCCGCACATGCTGCGCCACTCGTTCGCCTCGCATCTTCTGCAGTCCAGCGGCGATCTGCGCGCAGTACAGGAGATGCTGGGCCACGCGAGCATTTCCAGCACCCAGGTGTACACCCATCTCGACTTCCAATACCTGGCGAAGGTCTACGATGCGGCTCATCCGCGGGCGAAGAAGAAGACCTGAGCCACGCCATCGCGGCGCAGCGGTTTCCCGTCGCTGTGCGCGCGCAAGGTCGACTCGCTTTCGATGGAGAAGCTGATCCTCAAGCCCGGCAGGGAAAAGTCGCTTCTGCGCAGACATCCATGGGTTTTCTCTGGCGCGGTGGACCGCGTCGAAGGCAAACCGAGTGCGGGCGCCACGGTCGAGCTTCGCGACAGCAGCGGCGCTTTTCTGGCGCGCGCCGCCTACAGCCCGGCCTCGCAGATCGTGGCGCGGGTGTGGAGTTTCAGCGAGACGGAGCGCGTGGATCGGGGGTTTTTCCGGGCGCGACTACAGCACGCCATCGATATGCGCCGCGCCTTGCTCGGGCACGCGGCAGCGGCCCGGTTGGTCCACGCGGAATCCGACGGGTTGCCCGGCGTGGTGGCGGACCGCTATGCAGATACGATCGTGCTACAGCTCACGAGCGCGGGCGCCTATCTCTGGCGCGACACGCTCGTGGAGCTGCTTGCCGAGCTGACCGGCGCGGCCGCCGTGTTCGAGCGCTCCGATGCCGAAGTGCTGGAGCTCGAAGGTCTCACTCCGAGCGTCGGGTTGCGGCATGGGGCCGCGCCCGCAGGCGGCGTGGAGTTCGAGGAGCATGGGCTTCGGTTCCAGGTGGACTTCACGCAGGGGCACAAGACGGGGTTCTACCTCGACCAGCGCGACAACCGGGCGCTCTTGCGGACGCTCGCGCGCGGACGCGACGCGCTCGACTGTTTCTGCTACACCGGCGGCTTCACGCTGTCGGCATTGGCGGGCGGCGCGGCCTCGGTGCTGGCGATCGATACTTCGGCGCAAAGCTTGGCAGCAGCGCGGGTGCATGCAGAGCGCAACGCGCTCGCCGGTGGGCAGTTCACGGAGGGCGACGTGTTCCAGTGGTTGCGCCGTCTGCGTGACCAGGGTCGCCGGTTCGACCTCGTGGTCCTGGATCCGCCCAAGTTCGCCCCGACGGCGGCACTGGCCGAGCGCGCAGCGCGTGGCTACAAGGACATCAACCTGTATGCCTTCAAGCTGCTCAAGCCGGGCGGGTTGCTGCTGACATTTTCCTGCTCCGGCGGAGTATCGCGCGAGCTGTTCCAGAAGATCGTGGCCGGCGCCGCGCTCGATGCCGGAGTCGATGCCCAGATCTTGCGCTGGCTCGGTGCATCGGCCGATCACCCGGTCGCGCTTGGATTTCCCGAAGGCGAATATCTCAAAGGACTGCTGTGCCGCGTGGCCGGCTGACCGAGGCGATTTCATGACTCCGAACACCGAATTTCTTGTCGCTCGCCACGGCGAGACCGCCTGGAACGCGGAAGGCCGCATCCAAGGTCAGCTGGACAGCCCCCTGAACGAAGAAGGATTGGGGCAGGCGCTATTGCTCGGTGAACGCCTTGCGCGGGAGCCGTTCTCGCAGCTATACAGCAGCGATCTGGGGCGTGCGATGCAGACCGCACAGCCCGTCGCCGACCGGACCGGCCGGCGCGTCGTTTCCACCCCGGCGCTGCGGGAAAGGCACCTGGGAGTGTTCCAGGGTTTGACCGGCATCGACTGCGAGCGCATGCACTTCGCCGAGTATGCGAAGTTCAAGTCGCGCGACCCGGAGCATGCGATCCCCGGAGGCGAGAGCGTCAGCCAGGTCTACCAGCGCGTGCGCGGCGTGTTCATCGGGCTGGCCAACCGGCACGCGGGCGAGCGCATCGTCGTCGTCACGCACGGCGGTGTGCTCGATGCGCTGTACCGATTCGTCACGGGCGTAAGGCTGGACAAGCCGCGGGACTTCCCGATCTTCAACGCCAGCCTCAACGTGATTCGTTTCGCCAACAACCGTTGGTCTATCGAGCGCTGGGGCGATATCTCGCATCTGACCCGAGACGCAGCGCTGGACGACTTCTGAGGCGCAGGCGGCGACCCGCCCACGCCTCTTCCATGGCACAAGAAGTCAGTCGAGCCGAGCCGGCGGTAGGCGCAAGACGGGTTCCGACGGCGGCGGGGCAGCGGGGGCCGGTGCAGCTTGCTGCGGTGCTGCTGGCTGGGGTTGCGGCTGAGGCGGCGCGGCCTGAGACGGCTGAGGCTGAGGCGGCGGTGCCTGAGGGGGCTGTGGCTTCGCCGCCTCTGGCTTGGGCTGGGCCGGCGGCTGCGCCTGCGGCTTCGGCTCGGCGGGAAGTTGCTTCTCGGGCGCCGTCTGGGACGGCTGCTCCGCTTGTGGGCGAGGCGCTTCCGACTGCGTTGGCTGTGTCCTCTCCTTGAGTCTACGGTTGTGCTCGGCGATCGGAGAGGCTCGGCCCACGAGGCCATCGAGCATGATCAGTTCGTCGTCGGTGTGATCCTTGAACCGCGACACGACGATCGTCTGACCCCTGACCGGTTGCGCGTAGACCAGGTTCGGCGCGTGGTACCCGGACACCACCAGCTTGTGTGCCTTGCCCGTCTTGTCGCGCAGGTCGACCTCGCCGTAGCAGGTACAGAAGTAAGTCTGCTTCGCGCTCGCCTCGATGTACACGCCGGTGCCCCGGATCTCTGCGGACGCCGTGGCGGTCTGGATCTGGCGGGAGCCCGGCCCAAATACGGCCACCATCGCTCCCGCCGTCAGCCGCAGGCCGGCGACGACCGATGGCTGCCCGGGCAACGACTTCTCCAGGTTGAGCCGGGACTTCTCTCTCAGGAGGAATGCATCGGGACCGATCACGAGCACGAGCTTGCTCTTGGGTCCGGTCTCGATGCGGTCGCCCGGGCGCACCCGCGTGGCGCGCGAGGCGGGCTTGCCGTTCACCTTTGCGCTGCCTTGCATGTCCCGGATTTCGGCGGAGCGAGCCACGCCGGGCATCAGCAGCGCGGCGCCCAGCGTAGCGCTGGCCGTGAGAAACCGACGCCGGCATATCGCACCCGTCCGGACCCCCTTGGGATCGAAGCTCATCCTTCCTCCTTTTGCTGTGGTTGCCGTAAAGTCGCGCGTATTTTCGCTCGGCCTCGCTTTCAATGCATCGGTTTGCCTGTTGCGAGCTTGAGCGCTGCTCGCGGTGCGGCTTTGAAATCGCGCCGCCCTGAGCTAGACTGTTGCGGGAGCCGAGCTTGCGCCCAACGGGCGCAAGCAGAACGGGACCGCCGAATGGCTGCCAAGCGTACCCTGATTCACGTCCTGCTGGCATTCGCCCTGCTGCTGGCCCAGCAGGTGACGCTCGCGCACGCCGCGACGCACCTGGGCCAGCCGCCGGTCACGCAGGACAAGCAGCTTCCCCAGCACAAGGTCTGCGAGCAGTGCATGCTGTCGGCTCAGTTCGGCAGCCTGCTGGTCGGCAAGACCCTCACTTTCGACCCGCCGCGCGGCGTTACCTCTCTGTTCCCGGAGAACCCGCGCGCTATTCACGGTCCCACCCTCCGCGCATTTCGCTCCCGGGCGCCGCCCGCCTCCCTCTAAATCCTTCGTGTAGTCGTTGCGTCCGCCGGAAGCGGTGGGCGTCCATGGCTTTTCAACGAATCGGAGGGAGAACATCCCATGCTCAAAGCCAACGTCATGGCGAGCGCCATCGCGCTCGGATTGGCGCTGCCCGCGGGAGCGCCGGCACAAGACGCTGCGCAGCTGGACGAGATCCGCAAGCAGATACAGGAGTTGAAGGACAGCTACAACGCACGCATCGAAGCGCTGGAGAAACAACTCA
>Ga0335084_10001382_pt1 | contig 22668 bp, 23 predicted proteins | sample Lox_Sample_44_FD_206721 | JGI IMG/M metagenome (GOLD analysis project Ga0335084, IMG submission 206721) | Soil microbial communities from Loxahatchee National Wildlife Refuge, Florida, United States - Lox_Sample_4.4 | ecosystem: Environmental > Terrestrial > Soil > Wetlands | place: USA...
ATCCGTCCGCGGGGTCGATCCGGCTTCGGCTGGCCCCGGTCGGCGGTCCTGGACACATCCTCGGGACGGACGAGCAGGGGCGCGACATGCTGAGCCGGCTGCTCTGGGGCGGCCGCATGACGCTGGTGGCCGGGCTCACCCCGGTGCTGGTGGCCTTCGTGCTCGGCTCCGGGCTCGGGGTGCTGGCCGGTTACGTCGGCGGCGTCACGAATACATTGATCATGCGTACGATGGACATCTTCTACGCGTTCCCGGCCGTGCTGCTCGCGATCGCGATCTCCGGCGCGCTGGGTCCCGGGCTCGCGAACACGCTCATCTCGCTGTCGATCGTCTTCGTGCCGCGGGTGGTACGGGTGGCGGAGTCCGCCACCGTGCAGGTGACCGGGCTCGAGTACATCGCGGCGGCGCGGGCCAGCGGCGCCGGCGTCCGGGCCATCATCCGGCATCATCTGCTGGCCAACGTGCTCGGCCCCATCCTCGTGTTCTCGAGCACGCAGGTGTCGCTGTCGATCATCCTGGCCGCGGGTCTATCCTTCCTCGGCCTCGGCGTGACGCCGCCCGCGGCGGAGTGGGGGCTGATGCTGAACACCCTCCGCCAGTCGATCTACGTCAATGCGCTGGTGCCCGCGCTGCCCGGCCTCGCCATCTTCGTCACCTCGATGGCGTTCAACCTGCTCTCCGACGGCCTGCGCGACGCCATGGAGATCCGAGGATGAGCACGCCGCTGCTGGAGGTGCTCGGTCTGCGCAAGCACTTCCCGCTGCGCGGGGGCGTGCTGCCGCGCACGCGGGCGTGGGTGCGGGCGGTGGACGGCGTCTCGTTCGACGTGGCGCCCGGCGAGACCCTCGGAATCGTGGGCGAGTCCGGATGCGGGAAGTCGACGCTCGCGCGACTGATCCTCCGCCTGATCGAGCCCGACGCCGGCGTCGTGAGGTTCGACGGCGAGGACGTGCGCGCGGCCTCGCCGTCGCGCATGAAGCGGCTCCGCCGGGACATGCAGCTCGTCTTCCAGGATCCCTACGCCTCGCTGAATCCTCGGCTGACGATCGAGGCCACCGTCGCGTTCAGCCTGCTCGTGCACGGCACCCCGCGCGCGGAGGCGGCCGAGCGGGCGCGGGCGCTTCTGGGTCGGGTGGGCCTCGACCCCCGGCTGCACGGCCAGCGCTACGCCCACGAGCTGAGCGGCGGTCAGCGTCAGCGCGTGAACATCGCCCGCGCGCTCGTGCTGGATCCGAGATTGCTGGTGCTGGACGAGCCGGTGTCGGCGCTGGACAAGTCCGTGCAGGCCCAGGTGCTCAACCTGCTGCAGGACCTCAAGGCCGAGCGCGCGCTGACGTACGTGCTCATCTCGCACGACCTCAACGTCATCGAGTACGTGAGCGACCGGGTGCTCGTCATGTATCTCGGCGAGGTCGTGGAGACCGGGACCGCGGAGGCGCTCTCCCAGTCGCCGAAGCACCCCTACACGCAGGCGCTCTTTGCCTCCGCCCCCAGCATGGATCCCGACCGCCGCATGGATCGGCTGCCGATCTCCGGCGATCCGCCGAACCCGATCGATCCGCCGTCCGGCTGCCGCTTCCGCACTCGGTGCCCGTTCGCGATGCCCCGCTGCGCGGAGGTGACGCCGCCGCTGATGCCGGTGGGGACCGCGCACGCGGTCGCGTGCTATCTGTACGAGGTGGAGCCCGCCCGGCTGGCGTGACCACGGAGTCTGCCATGATCTCGCCCCTGGCCGGCAAGCCGGCCCCGAAGGCCAGGCTCGCGAAGCTCTCCCCCGAGGCCGTCCGGGCCTCCACGCTGGCGGGCGAGCCGATCACCGCCAAGCTCACGCGGGCTCCGAGTCGCAATGCGCCGATCGGCGGCCTGAAGGTGGTGGCCGCCAGCGGATGGTTCGCGGCGCGGCCCTCCGGCACCGAGAGCCTCTACAAGATCTACGCGGAGAGCTTCAGGAGCGAGAGTCACCCGGAGGCCCTCGTGAGCGAGGCCCAGGCGATGGTGAACAAATCCCTGGATTGACCGACCGCGGCGCCTTGCGCGCTGGGCGGCGGCCCCGATTCGCCTTCAGTCGCGATACTCGATCGAGTCCGGGAGCTCGACCGGCGCCTCCTCCTTGGCTTCGATGCCGACGATCGTGAGCTCGAGGCTCGTCAGCCGGTCACCAAGCTCGCGGATCGCTGCGGCGATCTGCTCGTCGGTCAGGAGCAGCGGAGCCGTCGCCACGGTCGCCTGGATCTTGATTCGCCTGAAGGTCGTCATCCACCCCTCCGTGCGTGTTCGGTGTCCCCGGCACCTGTTCGTGACCCGAGTAGACATCTCTGGAGAGGCTCTTGTCCAGATGCCCTCCGCCGACTAAGCTCTCGCCACGGTCCGATCCGTCCCGTCCAAGGACCTCGGGGGGTGAAGTGTCCAGCTCGTCGGACGGTGAAGCGCGCGTGCGGCTCGGACCTCGCCATCGGCGGCATGGGCCCGTGGTGGGGCTGGGGTTGCTCGCGCTCGTCCTGCTGTTCCTGTCCGGCCCGGCAGTCGCGCAGCCGAGCTCCGTCGCCAACGTGTGCACGACCGCGTTGGGCTGGTGCCTGCTACCGCCCGGGACCGTCGTCCCGCTCACCAGGCCGTGCCGGTGCTTCACGACGGCCGGCCAGCCCGTCGATGGCCGCACCCACTCGTTCGACTATTCGCAGGTTCAGCGGATCAATCCGAGTCCCTACTTGAACCCGCATGCGCCCGCCCCTGCGCAGCCCGGCATCACCCGCTAGCTTCGGAGACCCCGGTTCGTGGCACGGATCGAGCTGATCGACGTCTGCAAGACGCTCGACCCGCGGGCCGGCACCGCGTTTCCCCCGGGTCTCGTCCCCACCCCGAGTGGGGGCGGTCGCGCGGCGGCCTTCTCCATCCAGAATCTGAGCCTGACGATTCCGGATGGCGCGACCATGGTCATCCTGGGACCGAGCGGCTGCGGCAAGACCACGCTCCTGAAGATCATCGCCGGACTGATCCCACCGGATTCCGGGAGGGTGCGATACGACGGGGTAGACGTGAAGGATGTTCCGCCGGGTGAGCGGCGCATCGGGATGGTCTTTCAGAACTACGCCCTGTACCCGCACATGGTCTCGAGAGCGAATGTCCTGTCGTACTTCCTGTTCAAGAAGAAGACACCGGAGATGTCGGCGATGGCCCGCGCCAAGTATCAGCGGACCAGCGAGCTCATGGGGGTGGAGCTGGCACATCTTCTGGACCGCAAGCCGGGCACGCTCTCCGGGGGTGAGAAGCAGCGCGTGGCGCTCGGGCGGTGCATCACCAGAGATCCAGCCGTGTTCCTACTGGACGAGCCGTTCTCCAATCTCGACCAGGCGCTGCGGGAGAAATATCGGGTCAATCTCAAGGTCCTGCTGAGGCAGTTCGACATCTCCACCGTGTACGTGACCCACGACCACCTCGAAGCGCTGATCCTCGCCGATTCACTGGCCATCATGGATCGGGGGCGCATCGAGCAAGTCGGGACCTACGAGGAGATCTACCGGAACCCGCGGAACATCTTCGTGGCGGGCTTCCTGAACCGACATCTCGGCACGCCACCGATCGGCTTCCTCCCCGGCCGGCTCGTCGCTCAGGCTGAGCCGGCGGGGGACGTCGAGGTGGGCGTCCGTCCCGAGGATCTGGACGTGTCCAGGGACGCCGTTCCCGACGGTATCCCGGGGGTCATCGCGGACGCGCTGCGCCTGCCCATGATCAGCGCCACGATCTTCACCATCCGCGTGGGGGAGCGCGAGGTCTACGCTCAGACGGCCGGCGACGAGGGCCTGCGGGTCGGCGATCAGGTGGGGCTCCGTCTCAAGCGCTATCACGTGTTCGACCGGGAGTCGGGCAGCCGGCTGCAGACCTACGACGGGCTTGACCCGGTCGGCCGCCCGGACTAAGCTCTCGCCACCGTCCGACCGGTTGGCCCGGCTGCCTGGTCCCGAGGGCATGCCCGGCAGGAGGATGTCATGGCGATTCTGACGATCTCGCAGGAAATGGGCAGTGGCGGAGCCGAGATCGGCATGACCGTGGCGACCCGCCTCGGGTACACCTACGTTGACAACGAGGAGCTCCTCGGCCGGGCGCAGCGCTATGGCCTGGGGGAGGAACGCCTCGCTCGCCTGGTGGAAGACCGGCCCTCCTGGGTCGAGCGATTCGACGCCGAGACCCGCCGGTGCATCCTGGCCCTCCAGACGGTCCTGTACGAGTTCGCCCAGGCCGACAACGTGGTCCTGATGGGCGGCGGCGGACAGTGGCTGCTGCGCGGTGTCCCCCACGCGATCCGGACCAGGATCGTGGCGCCCTTCTCCGAGCGGGTGACCCGGCTGACCGCCACGCTGTCGGCCGAAGGGCGGGAGCGCGTGACGCCGAAGACGGTGGCCCAGTTCATCCGCCGGGACGACATCCAGAAGACCGCCCGGATGCGCTATCTCTTCGACGTCGACCTCAAGGACCCCGGTCTCTACGACATCCACATCAACACCGCGGTCCTCTCCCGCGCAGCGGCGGTGCAGCTCCTCGCCGATGTGGCGCGGCAGGCCGAGTTCATCACGACGGATCCGGGCCGTCAGCTCGTGGCCGATCGGGCTCTCGCCTCCCACGTGGAGGTCGCCCTCGCCGGCCATCACGATCTGCGCCGGCGCGCGATCAACGTGGAGTCCCGTCAGGGCGTGGTGACACTCGAGCTGTCGTCCGGAGCGGACCCAGACGTGGCCCTCGCCGTGGCCAAGGGCGTCCCAGGCGTCCAGAGCGTCACCCTGAGGACCGCGGAGATCCCGATCGTCTCGTCGTTTCCCGTCTAGGCGCCCGAGGCCCCGCGTCGCTTGAGCGGCTTCGATGAGCTGTGGGAGTCCGCGGTCGACGCGCTCCCAGGCCGGAGGGACGCGCTTCGCGATCGACTGCGCCCGGTGAGCTTCCCGGCCGCGCTCTCGATTCTCGCGGTGGGTCAGACGCGGTCGGCCGGGCCGGACGGCGACCTGCTCCAGCTCGTCTCCCGGCAGGCCGGAGGCGCCGACGGCGACCGACTTCAGCGAGCGCTCAAGCGCTTGTTCGTCACGCGCACGCCTCCCGGCAAGACCACCAGCGCCGATGTGCTCGGGCAAGCTCTGCAGGCCGCCGGCGGCATCGCGCGCCCGGGCGTGCCGGTGACCCCCACGGAAGCCCTGAAGGTGCTCGAGCTGCTCCGGACCGGCGAGTTCTTCGGCGACGTCGCCAGCACCACCAGCGCGGTGGTGCAGCTGACCCGGGAGCTGCCCCGGGCCCTGATCCGCGACATCCCGCGCACGCCGTTCACGCTGGCCGAGCTGGGCGGTGCGCTGGTCCGCGACGGCGTCGGCGCGATCGGCCACGTCGGCGACACCGTGCGCGATCTTCTCGACGGCCACCTCGATCGGCCACCGCACACCATGAGCCACACGCTGCGCTGGCTCTACGGCAACGCCGGCGCGGCCGCGGTCGCGGAGGCGGTGCGTCGCATCATCGCGCCGGAGAACGAGACGGCCCGCCTGGCCATCCTCATCTATGCCCGCGCGAACGGGATCCCGCTTACGCCGGAAGGTCTCGACGCTCTCTACAACGGCCCTCTCAACACCGCGGATCCCGACCTCGGGCCGGCGCTGGCCGCCGGCGTCGATGCGCTGGCCGCCCGGCGCGGCGACCGCGGCGTGCTCACACTGCTCGGCAAGCTCCACCGCTGACGGCCGTCACGCCTCCGGGGCCAGGGTGACGCGGGCCCGCAGCGTGTCGCCGGGCTCGAGGACGCGCATGCCGGTATCGGCGTGGCCCGCGGCGGCGAGGTTGAACGCATCGGTCACGTGACTCACCGGCTCGACGCAGAAGAACGGGCGGCCGGGCGGGGTGAACACCACGACGCAGTCGAGCGGCGGCTCCGCCGTCATCGTCAGGCATGCGCCGTCCTCGGGCCAGTCGATCGCGACCCGGTGGGCCCAGCCCACGCAGCAGTTGTCGAGGGCGACCGCATTCACGCCGACACCCCGCCCGAGATCCGCGTCCGGCGACGGCGGCTCGAGAGAGGCCGGCATCAGCTCGTTGTCGGTCCGCCAGATGGCGCGGACGTCGGCGATGACCGTCGCGCGCGGAGTGCGGGGGAAATACGGGTGCCACCCGAGCCCGGCCGGCATGGCGGCCGGACTCAGGTTGATGAGCGCGAGCTCGACGAGCAGACGGTCCGGCGTCAGCTCGAAGTGCTGGGTGGCCCGGTACGCCCAGGGCCAGGCATCGGTGGGATGCTCGTACTCGAGCCGCGCTTCGGTCGCGGTCGTCTCGACTGGGCGCCAGACCGCCTGCCAGCCCTGGCCGTGGATGCTGTGGCGCTCCGGCGGGAAGTTGGGCGGCAGCTCGACGGTGCGCCCGCGAAACGAGAAGCGCCCGTCCCGGATCCGATTGGAGTAGGGAACCAGCGGGAAGGCGGCCGCCCCGCGGGCACTGCCGCTCTGGAGCGCTCCGGGCCGGGCCGGTTGCAGCCATTCGCGCGTCGCGCCCCCGCTCTCGCGCCAGTAGCGCGTGACCGCGCCGCCCGCGGCCGGCGCGAGCTGGAGCGAGGCCTCGCCCGCCCGCAACGTGATGAAGTCCATCGCCCACGCCCGAGCCTAGCATGAGCACGCGCCGACCTGTGCTAGCGTGGGCGCGCGGTCAACCCGGAGTCGGCGCGGAGGCGCTCGTGACCATGCGATATGCTTCGTACCCCAGCCTCGAGGACTGGGTCGTCTTCGTGACGGGTGGCGGCAGCGGGATCGGCGCGTCCATCGTCGAGCACCTGTGCGCCCAGCGCGCCCGCGTGGCGTTCGTGGATGTCCAGCGCGAGGCCTCGGCGGCGCTCGTCGAGCGCATCGCGGCCCGGGGCTTGCCCGCTCCGGCCTTCATCCCGTGCGATCTGCGCGACATCGCGGCGCTGCGGGCGGCCGTCACCGAGGCGCGGGCGCGGCTCGGGCCGGCCCGGGTCCTCGTCAACAACGCGGCCCACGACGAGCGCCACACCATCGAGAGCGTGACGCCGGAGTACTGGGACGATCGATTCGCGGTGAACCTACGCCACCAGTTCTTCGCGGCACAGGCGGTCGCGCCCGAGATGGCGGCCGCCGGCGGGGGCTCGATCATCAACTTCGGCTCGACGTCGTGGCTGGTCGGTCAGGGCGGCATGCCCGCGTACCTGAGCGCCAAGGCCGCGGTGGCGGGCCTCACCCGCGCGCTCGCTCGCGATCTCGGGCCGAGGAACATCCGCGTGAACGCGGTCGTGCCCGGCTGGATCATGACCGAGCGGCAGATCGCGCTCTGGCTCACGCCCGAAGGCGAGCAGGAGCTGCTCCGTCGCCAGTGCCTGAAGCGCAAGCTCCTCCCGGAGGACATCGCACGCGTCGTGCTCTTCCTCGCCGCCGACGACAGCGATGCCTGCACCAACCAGAGCTACGTGGTCGACGGGGGCTGGGTGTAGCGCGCGCTCCCACTCCCGAACCCGCGCCGCCCCCACCCTCGCCCGCGACCACCGAGCGGAGTATAGTCCCCGGGGAGTCGGCTCCATGCGATGAGCCGGCCGATGCTCCAACGCAGGGAGGCCTGAGAGCACGATGCCCGGCACAGTCGGATTCGTCGGTCTCGGCGCAATGGGCGGCCCCATGGCGCAGAACCTCGTCAAGCACGGCTCCGCGGTCGCGGAGGTCCTCGAGCGGCTCGCCGGCGTGACGGTGGGCAAGGGGGCGAAGTGATGGCGATCTACGTCCTGGTCCACGGGGCATTCCAGGGGGGGTGGATCTGGAAGCCGGTGGTGGAGCGGCTGCGGGCCGCCGGGCACCTCGTGTACGCGCCCACGCTCGACGGCTGCGCGGAGCGGAAGGAGCAGGTGCGGCCCGGGATCACGGTGAGCACCCACGCCCGCGAGGTGGCCGGGCTCCTCTTCTACGAGGACCTGCGCGACGTCGTGCTGGTCGGCACCAGCTCGGGCGGCATGGTGATCTGCATGGCGGCCGAGCTGGGCGCGGACCGGATCGCCCGCCTCGTGTTCGTGGACGCGCTGGCCCTGCTGCCCGGCGAGCGGGTGGCCGACATCGTGACCCGGCCCCCGGGCGAGGTCACCGCGGTGACCACCGGCCCGACGCGCGCCGACGCGGAGGCGCGCATGTTCGCCGACCTCGAGCCGGCCGTGCGCGCGTGGGCGCTGGCGCGGTACACGCCGCATCCGATCGCGGCGCTCGAGGCCCCGATGGAGCCGACGACGTTCTGGGGGCGCGCGTGGCCCGCGAAGGTCATCCGCTGCAAGCGGGCCAAGAATCCGCCCGAGGCGCACCAGCGCCGCACCGCCGAGCGTCTCAAGGCGGGCTACACCGAGATGGACACGGGCCACTACCCCATGCTGAGCCAGCCCGCCGAGCTGGTCCGGCTGCTGACATAGGAGGGGCAGGCATGAAGAATGTCGAGATGAGTGTGAACGGCAACATCCTGACCATCAAGGTCGACCTGTCGAAAGAGTTCGGGCCGTCGTCATCCGGCAAGACCATCATCGTCGCCTCCACCGAGGGCAACGTGACGATCGAGGACCGCGCCGAGAAGGTCGGACTGAACGTCTACCGCAAGAAGTAGCGCCCGGCGGCCCCCCTAGACTCCCGGCGACATGGTTCGAGAGCAGGCGCCGTGGCGTGAGTGGACGCTGGTCCATCTGCTGCGCCGTCAAGCCGCTGAGCAGGACCACCGGCCGTTCGTCCGCTTCGAGCACGGTCCGGCCTTCACGTTCCGCGCGCTCGACGCATGGACCGATGAGCTGGCCGGGTCGCTGGCCGCGCTCGGGGTGCGCCCCGGCGATCGCGTGCTGGGCCTGATCGGCAATCGAGCCGAGTCGATCGGGATGCTCTTCGCCACCGTGAAGCTCGGCGCGGTCTGGGTGCCGGTCAACACCGGCCTGCGTGGCGCGTTCCTCCAGCATCAGCTGCACAACGCCGAGCCGCGCGTCGTCGTCCTGGAGGACCGCCTGGCCGTGAACTTCAGCGAGGTCGCGCCCGGATCGGTGGTCCCCGAGGCGCTGGTGATCGTCGGCGAGGCAGCCACGCCGACGCCGCCGTGCCTGGCCGCGGCGCGGCGGCTCGCGCTCTCCGACCTGCGCGCGCTCCGCGCGCCGGCGGACCTCGAGCTCGTGACCCCGGTGCCGGGTGACGTGGCCATGATCATGTACACGTCGGGCACGACCGGCCCGTCGAAGGGCGTGCTGATCCCCCACGGCCACTGCTACCTGGCCGGCCTCGGGCTAGCGGAGGCGACAGCCCTCACCGCGGCCGATCGCTACTTCGTCTGCATGCCCCTGTTCCACGCCAACGCCTTGCTGATGCAGTTCGTGGGTAGCCTCATCGCGGGGGCCCAGGTGGCAGTGACCGAGCGCTTCCGGGCGACGAGCTGGCTCGAGGAGGTGCGCGCCGCCGAGGCCACGATCACGAACGGCCTCGGCGTCATTCCCGAGTTCATCTTCCGCCAGCCCCCGACCGACCGCGACCGGGACCACCGCCTGCGACTGATGATGGCGGTGCCCATCGCGCCCGAGTGGGGCGCGGCCTTCGAGCGACGCTTCGGCGTGCCCTTCATGCAGGGCTTCGGCATGACCGAGTGCAATATCGTCGCCTATACGCGGCCGGGCGACGTGCTCGTGCCCGGCTGTGCCGGGTACCCGCTGGCCGAGTGGTTCGAGGTCGGCATCGCCGATCCCGACACCGACGCGGTGCTTCCCGTGGGCCAGACCGGCGAGATCGTGGTGCGGCCGAAGCTTCCGGGCTGCGTCATGGCCGGCTATTTCCGCATGCCCGAGAAGACCGTCGAGGCGTGGCGCAACCTGTGGTTTCACACCGGCGACGCCGGCCGGTTCGACGACGCGGGTCGGCTGCACTACGTCGATCGCATCAAGGACTGCATCCGACGGCGGGGCGAGAACATCTCGAGCTTCGAGATCGAGCAGGTTCTCAACGCGCATCCCGCGGTCGCCGAATCGGCGGTGGTCGGTATCAAGGTGGCCGGCGCGGGGGGAGAGGACGAGGTGAAGGCCTACGTCGTGCCGGCCGCCGGCGCGGTGGTCGATCCGGTGAAGCTGCTCGACTGGTGCGTGCCCCGGATGCCGCACTTCGCGGTGCCGCGCTTCGTGGAGGTCGTGGCCGGCGAGCTGGCGAAGACCCCCACCGGGAAGCTGCAGAAGACGCCCCTGCGCGACGCTGGGATCACCCCGACCACCTGGGACCGCGAGTCGATCGGCTACGTGGTCCGGCGTTGACCACCGTGGTCTACGCGCTCGCGCGGTGGGGCGTCGGCCTCGGCGGCTATCGGCTCGCCGTTCGCGGAATCTGGGGGCCGCCGCGAGGCGTCACCGGCATGTGGCTGATGCTGTCGGTCGGGCTCGGTCCGGCGGGCTTGAGAGACCCCCCGTCGCCGGTCACGCCCTGAAGTAGGGTCGGTCGCCCTTCACGGTCACCCGGTGGCCGTGGCGCCGCTGCGGGAAGTAGTCCCACATCGCGTGATGCTGGGCGCAGCGGTTGTCCCAGAAGGCGACCGAGTTGACCCGCCAGCGGAACCGGCACTGGAACTCCGGCGTCTCGATGTGCTGGTAGAGCATGCGCAGGATCGCGTCGCTCTCGTTCCGCGCGAGCTGGGGGATCCGGGTCGTGAAGGTCCGGTTGACGAAGAGGGCTTTCCGCCCCGACACCGGGTGGGTGCGGATCACCGGATGCTCGGCCTCCGGGAACGTCTTGCCGGCGTCGGACACCCCGTAGCGCCCGCGGTAGACATGCTCGCCGCGGTGGATCGCGGTCATGCCTTCGAGCCACCGCTTCATCGGCTCGGACAGCGCCTCATAGGCCGCGTACATGCTCGCGAACAGGGTGTCGCCGCCGACCGGGGGCAGCTCGTGCATGTAGAGGATGCTGCCCATCGGCGGCTCCGGGTCGCAGGAGACGTCCGAGTGCCAGTTCTCGCCGGCCACGTGTCTGGACTTCTCGTCGGCGTGGATCACCAGGATCTCGGGATGGCCCTCCACGAGCCCGGGCGCGGCCGGGTGGACGGCCAGCTCGCCGAACAGGCGACCGAAGGCTTTGTGCTGGTCGGGTGTGAGGTGCTGGTCGCGGAAGAAGATCACCTGGTTCTCGATGAGCGCGTCGTGGACCTGCTTGAACGTGGGCTCGTCAAGCGGCCGGGAGAGATCGACGCCGCGCACCTCGGCGCCGATGTGGGGCGTGAGCTTCTCGATGATCAGGCCCTGGTCTCGCATGGTCGGCTCCTTGTCCCGGTCGGTGGATGCGCGTCGAGCGCGCGCCAACAATACCCCCGGGCCGGGCCCAAGCCAAGCCCGCGCCGCCGGGCTAGCGGGCGGGCGGGGGCGGCTCGCCGCAGTCGCCGATGGGCGGCCGCTCGGCGAGATCGCCGCCTGCCGACGGCGCAGGCTGCGTGGCGTAGCGCGGGCTCGCCGCCGCGGCGGCCACCGCCGCGAAGATCTGCGGCACGCCCTCGGTGTTTGCCATGCCCACGATCCACTTCGGCAGCGAGCCCGCCGGGTCGGTGAGGACGCAGTACCGCACGTCGGTCGATCGCTCGGAGTCCTTTGCCGGCCGGAGGTCCCAGTGGCCGCTGTTGATCGAGACGCGGATCGCGGCGGCGCTCGCCCCCGGCGGCAGCCCGTCCTCGAGACGCCACCTGACGGCCCACGCCCGCCCGCGGCCCGCGTCGCGGTAGCCCTGCTCCGTGATGCGGATGACGTAGTGGCGGTCCTGAACGAAGGGGATCCCGAACGAGAGCCGCTGGTAGTTCACGACCTCCCCCGGCGCGTCCCGGCTCAGGATACGGCTCTCCTTCACGTAGGGCATGAACTCGGGGTAGCGCTCGAGGTCGGCGACCACCGCCCGCACGACGTGCGGCGGGGCGTCGATGATGCCCTGCGCGTTGACCTGCTTGACGTCGCGGCCGGGGATCGCGCGCGTCTCGACGGTCGGCGGCGCCGTCCCCGCGGGCTGACCCCACGCGGAGTGGCCGCCGCCGAGGAGATCGAGCGCGAGAGCGGCGAGGATCCATCGGCGTCGCCCGCGGCCGGTCGGCCCCCTCATCATCGTAGCTTCGCACGAGCCCGCCGCCGAAGTACACGCCCAGCCACGCAATACGGGCACGATGTTGTTGACGGGCGCGGCGCATAGAGCATACGGTAGTCGTGCAACATGAGCCTTCGACGGCGCACCTACGTGCTGCTCGTCCTCGCGGTGGTCGTCTCGGGTATCGCGACCCACGCGCTCCGCCCCCGCGGTGAAGCCCTCGCGGCGTGCGCCATCCGCAACGTCACGCTCGCGGTCGAGGTGTGCCCGCCGGGCGACGTCAAGACCATCCTCGGCGAGGTCGGCTCGCCGGTTCGCGCGCAGCTCCAGGATCAGACACTCGTGGACTTCGCGCTGGTTGTCTCCTACGTGGGGCTGTGGGCTGCCACCGGCCTCGCGCTCAATCCCGGCGTCGCGGTCCTCGCGGCCATGGCCGGGGTCGCCGACGTCATCGAGAACCTCGCGATCATCTACGAGCTGTCGCTCCCGGATCCCGTCCCCTTCGTCCGCTGGGCCGCGCTCGCGAAGTGGAGCCTGCTCGGCGTCGTCTTCATCACGTTCGTGTTCCTGTTCCGGCCGGATCGCCCGGCGGGGGGCGGGCGCGCGCTGGTGCGCTCGGCCACCGGGCTCGCCTACGGGGTGGCCGGCGTGGTCGCGCTCGGGAGCCTGGTCGACGTGCGCGCCCTCGCCTGGGTGGCCTATCCGCTGGCCGCCGCCGTTGTCCTTCAGCTCCTGCTGCACCTCGTCGCCCATCGCGAGTTCGCGGCGGCCCGCGATCTCCGGCTCGCGGCGCGGGCCGCGTCGGCGCCGAGCCTGTCCCTCGAGCGCGTGCTCGCCGAGGAGTACGAGCGCCTGCACGGTCCACTCGCCGGCAAGGCGGCGGGGGCGGGTGGGCTCGCCGCGCTGTTCGAGGCCATCCACGGCCTCGGCGAGAAGCGCGCCGCGCTCTGTCTGTCGGGCGGCGGCATCCGGAGCGCCACGTTCGCGCTGGGGGTCCTGCAGGGGCTCGCCCGGCTCAAGATGCTGCCCCGGTTCCACTATCTCTCGACGGTCTCGGGTGGCGGCTACATCGGGGCATGGCTGACCGCGTGGCTGCACCGATCCGGCAACGACGTGGCCGCGGTGGCCGACTCGCTCGCCACCATCGACGTCGCGCACAAGCTCGCGCCGGAGGTTGCGCCCGTGTCGCACCTCCGCGACTACAGCAACTACCTGGCGCCGCGACCGGGCCTGCTCTCCGCGGACAGCTGGACCCTGCTCGGCACCATCATGCGGAACCTGATCCTCGTCTGGGCCGTGGTACTGCCGCTGCTCGCGGCCGGGCTGATCGTGCCCCGTCTCTACCTCGCGCTCATCCAGGCCGCCCCCGGCCCCGCCGCCGAGACCGCGATCGGCGGGCGCATGCTCCTGGCCATCGGGGCGATCTCGCTGGCGTGGGCGGTCGGGTACATCGGGGCCAGCATTCCGAGCAACACGACCGCGCTGCGGGGCCAGGGGTACTTCCTCGCCCTCTGCCTGCTCCCGCTCCTGATCTCGGTCCTGTGCCTGACCGTCTACTGGGCGTGGTGGCCCACGCGCGAGTGGAAGCCCTTCGTGAGCTTTGCGGTGGCCGTCCACCTGCTCGCCTGGGCGGGCTACAGCATCTGGCTCAGGACGCCGTGGGGCCTCCGCCGTCAGGACGAGGGCGCGCGGGCGAAGGGGTTCCCGGCCGCGCTCGCCGAGCTGCTGATCGTCGTCATCGCCGGCGCCGCCGCCGGCTACCTCGCCTGGTATCTCGCCACGCTCTTCTTTCCGGCGCGTCCGGGGTTCACGCTGCTCTACGCCTGCCTGGCCCTGGGGGTCTTCCTGAGCGCGTTCCTGCTCGCGGCCACCCTGCTTGTCGGGCTCATCAGCCGCTGGACGGAGGACGAGGATCGCGAGTGGTGGGCCCGGAGCGGCTCGTGGCTGCTGATCGTCGGCGTGGTCTGGCTGGTGCTGAGCGCGCTGGTCATCTTCGGCCCCCTGCTCCTGTCCGGGAAGGTCGCGCGCTGGCTCCTCGCCTCGGTCGGAGGCCTCTCCGGCCTCGTCACCGTGATCGGCGGGTGGAGCGCGAAGTCGGCCGCCAAGCCGGGGACGGCCGCCGGGGCCGGAATGGGATCGAAGCTCGCCTGGCTGACCCTGCCAACCGCGGCCGGGGTGTTCGCCGCGGTGCTCCTGCTCGCGATCTCGTGGCTGACGAGCGCGCTGCTCGGCGGGCTGGAAGGTCTCACGCTCGCCCGGCCGCCGGGGCCCTTCCCGACGCAGTGGCCGTTCGTGCAGAGTGATCCCAGCGGGCACGTGGACGTGCTGCTCGCCTCCCCGCCGTGGCTGGTCCTCGCGGTGGGCACGGGCCTGGCGCTCCTCGGCTGCGCGGTGGCCCTGCTCGTGAACACCAACCGATTCTCGCTGCACGCGATGTACCGGGCCCGGTTGATCCGCGCGTACCTGGGCGCATCCAATCTCGAGCATCGGCGCAACCCGTTCACCGGCTTCGACGAGACCGACAACATCGGCATGGGCGAGCTGTGGCCGAATCCGGCGCCGCCCGCGCCGGCGGCCCCGGCCCGCGGCAAGACCGAGCGCAAGGCCCTGTTTCACGTCGTCAACATGGCGCTCAACCTCGTCCACGGTGATCGGCTCGCCTGGCAGGAGCGCAAGGCCCACAGCTTCACCGTATCGCCGCTGCACGCGGGCAGCATGGCGGTGAATGACGCGGGCGGCTACCGCCGGACGCGCGCGCAGCCCGACGTGCCCAACAGCCGCTACGGCGGCAGCGAGGGCATCTCGCTCGGAACCGCGATCACGATCTCGGGCGCCGCGGCCAGCCCCAACATGGGGTATCACTCGTCGCCACTCGTCACCTTCATGATGACGTTCTTCAACGCTCGCCTCGGCTGGTGGCTGGGGAACCCGGGTCCCGCGGGCAACGACACCTTCTACCTCTCGAGCCCGCGCTTCACCGTGCGCCCCATCGTGTCCGAGGCTCTCGGCCTGACCGATCGCACGTCGCCGTACGTCTACCTCTCGGATGGCGGGCACTTCGACAACCTCGGGCTCTACGAGATGGTGCTGCGCCGCTGTCACGTGATCGTGGTGAGCGACGGCAGCTGCGATGCCAACTGCAACCTCAACGATCTCGGAGGATCCATCCGGAAGATCCGCGCCGACCTCGGCGTCCCCATCGATTTCCCGGGCGGGATCTCGATCTACCCACGCTCGTCGGACCCCGCGACTCTGGCCCGGGGCCTGTACTGGGCAGTGGGACGCATTCGCTATTCCATCGTGGATCCGCCCGCCCCGGCGGCCGATCCCGTCCAGGCCGCGGCCGATCGCGACGCCCGCGACGGCTGGCTCCTCTACGTCAAGGCGGCTTACTACGGCGTCGAGCCGCCCGACGTCTACGAGTACGCGCGGGCCAACGAGCAGTTCCCGCACGAGTCGACCGTCGACCAGTTCTTCAGCGAATCGCAGTTCGAGAGCTATCGCGTGCTCGGCCTGCACGCGATCACGCGCCTCGGCGCCGGCTTCACCGGCGCCTCCCTGGACGAGCTGGTGCGCCACGCCGCCGCGCCGCCGGGGGCTCCGCGCGCCTAGACGGCCCCCGCGCTCGCCCGCTGGACGACCCGGCGCAGCGCCTCGAGATGCGGAAAGCGGGAGGCGAAGCGCGGCGGCATCAGGCTGTGGCCGACCTCGCCGAGGTGGTCGACCGGCCACGGCGGCTCCGCGAGCGGCCTCCAGGACGCGGACGCCACGCTGACCAGCCCGTCGTTGTCCCGCTCCTCCGGCGTTCGGCCCACGTCCCGGATGTACGCGAACGTGACCCGGAGCAGGAAGGATTGCGCGCCCGAGCCCGCGTAGCAGTAGCACGCGACGTCGCCGATGTCCGGGTACTCGTCATTGAAGCGCCGGGCGTAGCCGGTGGTGAGATTGTCGAGCGCCCCGGTGCGCAGGCCCAGAACGCCCACGACGCGGCGGAGCCCGTTGTAGAGCCGGCGGCGCATCATGCGCCGATCCGGCTCGGGCCCCACGATGAAGTCCGCGATCGGGCTTCCCCGGTGCGGGCTGCCGATCGTGGAGAGCGAGGCGATCCGCCCGGCGAGCCCCGAGAGGTTTCGCCGGAGGAGGTAGCGCGCGTCGAGTCCGCCCATGCTGTGCGCCACGATGTGGATGGGCCCGCCCGGATCGGGAAACCGGAAGCGCATGATCTCGTCGGCCAGCACCCGGGCCCGCGTGTCGATGGAGCCCGTGAGCGGGACTCGCGGGAAGCAGGCGCCCGGGAACTCGGCGCGGGCGCCCCGGAAGTAGTCCTGCATGAAGACGCGCTGCGGGAACAGGAACCCGGACGCGAAGACCAGGTTCAACCAGCGCGTCCTACTTCTTCACGAGCGGGCAGCCGCCCTCGCTGAGCGGGCGGAACGCCTGCTCGCCCGGGATCGTGGTGATGATCTTGGCCATGTCCCACTCGCCCTTCGACTCCTCCGGCGTCTTCACCTGCATCAGATACATGTCGCGGATCACGCGGCCGTCCTCGCGGATGCGGCCGTTCCGGGTCATGAAGTCGTTGATCGGCGTGTCCTTCATCTTGGCCATGACCGCCTTGGCCTCGTCGGTCCCGGCCGCCTTCACCGCCTTCAGGTAGTGCATGGTCGCGCCGTACGTGCCGGCCTGGATCATGGTGGGCGGCATGCCCTTGGCTGCCGCGAACCGATCGCTGAAGGCGCGCGCCTCCGGGGTCATGTCCCAGTAGAACGAGCTGGCCATCAGGAGCCCCTGGGCGGTCTTGAGCCCGAGCGCGCGGACTTCCGGGTACTGGATGAGCAAAGCCGCCACGCGCTGGCCGCCCCGGTCGAGACCGAACTCGTTGGCCTGCTTGATCGCGTTGGTGATGTCGGAGCCTCCGTTGGCCATGACCACCACCTTCGCGCGGGAGGCCTGCGCCTGCAGCAGGTACGACGAGAAGTCCGCGGTGTTCAGCGGGTGTCGGGTCGAGCCCACCACCTTGCCGCCCGCGGCCTTCACGAACTCGCTCGCGTTCTGCTCGAGCGCGATGCCGAAGGCGTAGTCGACCGTGATGAAGAACCACGAGTCGCCGCCCTGCTTGACGATGGCGTTGGCGATGGTCTTGCTCTGACCGTAGGTGTCGTAGACCCAGTGCACGCTGTGGGCGGAGCAGGCCTTGCCGGTCAGCTCGGCGGTGGCCGCGCCGGTCGGCATCACGAGCCGGTTCGTCTGCTCGGCGAGCTTGACCACGCCCAGCGCGATCGCGGAGTGGGGGATGCCGACGATGAGGTCCACCTGGTCCTGCTCGTACCACCGCCGCGCGATCCCGACGCCGACGTCGACCTTGTTCTGCATGTCGGCCGAGACCACCTCGATCGGCTTGCCGAGCACGGTGCCCCCGAAGTCCGCCACCGCCATCCGTACCGCGAGGAGATCACCGGGGCCGGTGTTCTCCGAGTACGGTCCGGACATGTCGTCGAGCACGCCGATCTTCACCGCGCCGTCCTGGGCGGCGCCCGGTGCCGTCGACAGGATTGCGAGACCCAGCGCCACCACCGTCGTCCCGATCCAGCGCGTCCCACGCATCGGCGATCCTCCTTTGGACCTGGTCTGGCCGGCATCCTGCGCTGGCGCGCCCCTCCGGGTCAAGTACAGTAGAGGTCAACCGAAGGAGGCGCCCATGCCGCAGGCCCTGTCCCAGGAGATCAAGCAGCTCGTCGACCGCCCGAACTTCGCCCACCTCTCGACCCTGATGCCCGACGGCTCGCCCCAGAGCGTGCCGGTCTGGGTCGGGCGCGAGGGCGACCGGATCCTCGTCTGCACCGGCGAGGGCTCGCTGAAGGCCGCCAATACCCGCCGCGATCCCCGGGTGGCGCTGTCGATCGTGGACTTCCGGAATCCCTACGAGGAGGCGCAGCTCCGCGGCCGCGTCGTGGAGCGCCGGCCCGACCGCGACTTGCGAATCATGGATCCGCTGTCGCTCAAGTACACCGGTAAGGCCTTCCCGTTTCGCAACCCGGAGGGGCGGATGGCACTGGTCATCGAGATCGACAAGGCCCGCTACGCCAAGCTGCCCTTCGAGCACACGCCGCCGCGCTGAGCGCGGCCGCGACTAGCCGCCGAGGAGCGTTTCCAGGGGCGTCGCCGCCTCGCCGAGCGCCGCGGCGACCGCCGGGTGTGCGATGCGCCCGCGCCAGACGTTGACCCCCTTGGCGAGCGGGGCGTTGCGGCGGATGGCGGCCACGAGGCCGCGGCCCGCCAGATCGAGCACGTAGGGCAGGGTGGCGTTGGTCAGCGCGAACGTGGACGTACGCGGAACGAGCGCGGGCATGTTGGCGACGCCGTAGTGGACGACACCGGACACCACGTAGGTGGGATCGAGCAGCGTAGTGGGGTGGATCGTCTCCACGCTCCCGCCCTGGTCCACCGCCACGTCCACGATCACCGAGCCCTCCTTCATGGAGGCCACCATCTCCTTGGTGATGAGCACCGGGGCGCGGGCGCCGGTGATCAGCACGGCGCCCACCAGCAGATCGGCGCGCCGCAGCACCTGACCGATGTTGAAGCTGTTCGACATGAGCGTGATCACGCGCCCGTGGAACAGGTCGTCGACGGCGCGGAGCCGATCGAGGTTGACGTCCAGGATCGAGACGTCGGCGCCGAGGCCCAGCGCGATGCGCGCGGCGTTGACGCCGACGGTGCCGGCGCCCAGGACCACGATGTTGCCGGGCGGCACGCCGGGCACGCCGGCGAGCAGGATCCCGCGGCCCCCGCGCGCCCGGGTGAGGTAGGACGCGCCCTCCTGGACCGACAGTCGTCCCGCCACCTCGCTCATCGGGGCCAGCAGGGGCAGGCTGCCGTCCGGCCGCTGGACCGTCTCGTAGGCGATGGCCACGACGTCGGTGGTCTGCAGCGCCCGCGCCAGCTCGGGCACCGCGGCCAGGTGGAGATAGGTGAAGAGGATCTGGCCCGGGCGCATGCGGCCGTACTCCTCGGACAGCGGCTCCTTCACCTTCAGGATCAGCTCGGCCCGCGCCCACGCCTCGTCCACCGACGCGAGCGCGGCGCCCTCGCGCGTGTACTCCTCGTCGCGGATGCTGCTGCCCAGCCCGGCCGCGCGCTCGACGAGCACGCGGTGCCCGGCCTCGGCGAGCGCCCGTGCGCCCGCCGGCGTCAGCGCCACCCGCTGCTCGCCCGGCTTGATCTCGCGCGGTACCCCGATGATCACGCCTGGAGCGTACCATCACTTCGCGGCGGGGCCATGGAGGGAAGCCCCCGGGCCCCGGCTCGGCACCGGGAAGGCCCGCGGGCCCCCGCGGGCCGGGTGGGGCCGCGCTGCACGCTCCCAGCCTGCGGGTGGGGCTGGCCTGTCGCGGTAGACTGACCGACATGCTGCGCGATCCGGTGATCTGGCTGTTCGGGCTCTCGGTGGCCCTCCTGGTCGTCGGCGTGCTGGGCGTGATCCTCTCCACTCGCCGCGACCGCGAGAGAGAGCAGGCGAGCGGCACCGCGGACATCGAACTGGGCGCGCAGATGATCCGGTTCCACGAGCTGCAGGCCGAGATCAAGCGGCTGAGCGCGGAAGGCGAGCGGGTTCGCGCGGAGCGCGACGAGCTGCAGGCCGTGCTCGCCCGCCTCTCCTCCCTGCTGGAGCGCGCGCCGACCTCCGGCGCCTCCCGCTGGCGACGGAGGGGATTGCGCGTTTCACAACCGGCCGGACCCGGGGTCTCAGAAGCGGTAGATGAGACCCATTCCACCGGGGAGGCACCCATGAGCGACAAGGCGGCACTGCTGCGCGAGGCGGCCCAGGCGTTCGGTGAGCTGAGGGAGTCCATCCAGGGGATGTCGGACGACGAGATGCGCCGGGTCTGGCTGGGGAGCTGGGGCGTGCGCGAGATCCTGATCCACATCTCGGGCTGGCACGACGAGATGGCCCCGGCGCTGGGGCGGATCGCCAAGGGCGAGGCGGCGTATCCGGCCGGCACCTACGACGACTTCGACGCGTGGAACGCGCGATTCGTGGACCGGAAGAGCAGCGTGAAGACGGCCGACGTGCTCGCGGAGCTGGAGGCATCGCACCGCGCGTTCCTCGCCGCCGCCGCCGCGGTGCCCGACCGTCTCTTCGCCCCGGGCGGCGGGGCTCGCGAGCCGTTCGAAGGCGCCGGGGCGGGGCACTATCGCGAGCACACCGCGCAGATCCGCCAGTGGCGGCAGGCGAAGGCCTCATGAGGCCGCTCGGCTTCACGCTCTTCGACACCGAGATCGGCCGCTGCGGTATCGCCTGGAGCGAGGGCGGCATCGCGGGCGTGCAGCTGCCCGAGGGCAGCGAGCTGGCCATGCGGGCACGCATGCTGCGGCGCTTTCCGGGCGCCCGCGAGGCTCCGCCGCCGGCCGCCGTGCAGCGGGCCATCGACGGCGTCGTGGCGCTACTGCGGGGGGAGTCGAGCGACCTCGAGACGGTCGCGCTCGACATGGACGGCGTGCCGCCGTTCGAGCGCAGCGTGTACGAGGTCGCCCGCACGATCCCGCCCGGCGCGACGCTCTCCTACGGCGAGGTGGCGGCGCGGCTCCGCGCCCCCGGCGCTGCGCGCGACGTGGGCCAGGCTCTCGGCCGCAACCCGTTTGCGATCGTGGTGCCGTGCCATCGCGTGGTGGCGGCCGGCGGCAAGCTGGGCGGCTTCTCGGCGCGGGGCGGCGTCGCCACCAAGCGCCGTCTGCTGGCCGTCGAGCGCGCGCAAGGCCGGGGCGCCCTGCCGCTCTTCGCGCTCAGTCCTCCCGGAGCAGCCGACCGTAGCCGGCAATAGGCTCGCGCACACCCGCGAGCCGGAGGGCCCGCCACAGGCAGGCCTGGTTGCTGCTGATCACCGGCTTGCCGAGGTCGCGCTCGAGCGTCTCGAGCATCGCCACCGTGGGCAGCCCGGTTCCGCTCAGCAGCACGGCCTGGGCCTCGCGTGCGTCGGCGTGGCGCGCCAGGAGATAGGCGCGCTCCTCGCTCTCCGCGTAGATGTCCTGCACGTCTATCAAACGGTGATATCCGACCAGGGTAAAGCCGGCTGCCTCCCAGTACGCCTTGCCCTGCCGGCTGATCGACTCCGGGTACGGGGTGCCGAGCGCGAGGCGGGTGACGCCGAGATGACGGAGCGCGTCGCACACCGCGTGCGCGGCCAGCAGGGTGGGCGCCCCGGTGCGCTCTGCGATGCGCTCGACGAGTGGGGTCTCCTGGCCGAAGCCGAGCGCGTAGCTCGAGGCGGTGTGGGCCAGCACGACCACGGCCGGGCGCACCTCGCGGAGCGCGGTCGCGGGGGCGTCGACGCCCTCGCGGTAGGCACGCGTGCGCTGCTCCATGCCGGCGGCGTCCCCGGCGGGCCCGGCCGACGGCGGCGCCTGCAGCCGCGCGAAGTGCAGGCTCACGCCCTCCGGGGCCATGCGGTAGAGCTCGGGCTCCACCGTCGGGTTGCCGGGCGGCACGAGCACGCCGATGCGGGCCCGCCAGCCGAACATCAGGCGCCTCCTGGCGCGGCCGGGGGCGCGGGCGGCGCGTCGACCCCGACCATGCGGACGAAGTTCGCGACGAGGGCCGGGCTGTGGAAGGTGTTCACCCGCTCGGTCAGCACCTTCACCGCGAACTCCCGCGAGCGGGCCTTCGCGTAGGGCCGGGTGGTGCAGATCGCGTCGTAGACGTCGGAGATCGAGGTCATCTGGCTCGCGAGCGTGGGGCGCCGGTTGACCCGCGGCACCGGGTAGTTCGGCTGGCCGTCGTAGCGCATGTGGTGCTCGTAGGCCACCAGGATGGCGAGGGGATGGGTGCCCTCGACGCCGCACAGATGCGTGGCGCCTTCCTGGGCGTGGCTCATCATGACCCTCCACTCCTCGCCCTCGAGCTTGCCCGGCTTGTTCAGGACCTCGAGCGGGATCTTGAGCTTGCCGATGTCGTGCAGGAACGCGGCGAGCCCGATCGCGTGCAGCCGGGCGCCCTCGATCCCGAACGAGCGTGCCTGGGCCAGGGTCAGGAGCGATACGTTCACCGAGTGGACGAACGTGTAGTCGTCGTGGGTCTTGAGCGGTGCCAGCGGCAGGATCTCCCGGGTGGCCCGCTGAAGGGCGTCCATGAGGCTCCACACCACCTGCTCGAGCCGGACGAGACCGCCCCGGCGGTCGGTGCGGAACTCGGTGAACGCGTCGCGGGCGCCGTCCACGCTCTGCGCGGTCAGGGCCTCGATCGCCGAGTCCTCGCCGGGCCCGCCGCCCTGGCCGGGCCCGCCACCGCCGCCCAGGCCGAGGCCGCGTCCGTCGGGAGACAGCAGCTCCACGCGGCCGACCACGATGTGGCGGGTCGACACCGGCGCGCCGCCGAGCGCCATCGGGGTCAGGAAGCGCACGCACTCCTCGGTGTCGACGCCGAGAGCGATGGTCAGCCGCTCCACGCTCCGGCGGGCGAGGGCGCGGATGAACTGCTGATGGTAGAGGCTCCCGGTCCGGAGCGGTTGGCTCTCGACCACGAGATCCTGTCCCACCACCAGGAACGTGAGCGCGTCCTTCTCCATCTCCTGGCACGCTGTCGCGAGCGCCTCCA
>Ga0335084_10001383_pt1 | contig 22657 bp, 19 predicted proteins | sample Lox_Sample_44_FD_206721 | JGI IMG/M metagenome (GOLD analysis project Ga0335084, IMG submission 206721) | Soil microbial communities from Loxahatchee National Wildlife Refuge, Florida, United States - Lox_Sample_4.4 | ecosystem: Environmental > Terrestrial > Soil > Wetlands | place: USA...
CCCAAGGCCACAATCCTGATCGTCGACGACGAGCCCGACCTGCGCGAGGTTCTGCAGGAGTATTTCGTCGCGCAGGGCTACACGGCCCTCATCGCGGAGAGCGCCGCCGTGGCGCGGTCACTTGCCGGCCAGCAGTCGGTGGACGTGGCGCTGCTGGACATTGCGATGCCCGGGGAGGATGGTCTGAGCCTCGCGCGTCATCTGCGCGAGCGCTATGCCAAGCTTGCGATCATCATGCTCACTTCCGCGGGCACCGTCGTCGATCGCATCGTGGGGCTCGAGATCGGGGCGGACGACTATGTCACCAAGCCGTTCGACCCGCGCGAGCTTGCGGCGCGCGTCAAGAGTGTGCTGCGTCGCACGTCGGTCGTCCTCGGCGCGGAGCTGGGTGCCGAGCGGGTGCGCATCGGGCGCTGCGTGCTCGACCGCGCCGCCCATCGGCTCACCGATGAAACCGGCAGGGAAGTGCCGATGTCGCCGCTCGAGTTCACCCTGCTCAAGGCGCTCAGCGAGCATCCGAACCGGGTGCTCTCGCGTGAGCGAATCCTGAACTTGAGCGGCCAGGCTGAGTGGGATCCTTTCGATCGCAGCGTGGATCTTCGCATCTTGCGCCTGCGCAAGAAGATCGAACCCGATCCCGAGCATCCGCAGTACATCCGGACCATACGCACCGAAGGCTACAAGTTCGTACCCGGGGGATCCGAGGACAGATGAACGCATCGTCATACGTCGCTCGCCATGTATTCGCGCTCTTGTTGCTGCTCGCCGCGGGCGGCTGCATGCGCGAAACGGAGCCGGCGTTGCGCATCGGCACCAACGTCTGGATCGGGAGCGAGCCGATCTATCTTGCGCGGGACCTCGGTTACCTGGACCGTGGGGCGGTCCAGCTTGTCGAGTACCCTTCGGCGAGCGAGGTTTCGCGCGCGTTCCGCAACCAGGCCATCGACGGGATGATCATCAGCCTGGATGAGCTGTTCATGCTCGCCGTGGACGGGTTGCAACCCAAGGTGGTGCTGATCGTGGACGTCTCCCACGGAGCGGACGTGGTGGTCGGCCGCTCCAACATGCGCAACATGCACGACCTCAGAGGCAAGCGGCTAGCGGTGGAAAGCGGAGCGCTCGGCGCGTTCGTCCTGAGCCGGGCGTTGGCCCTCAACGGGATGCAGGCGGCCGATGTGAGCATGGTGCATCTGGAATCCAACGAGCATCCCGCCGCGTTCAACCAGGGTCAGGTCGATGGAGCCGTGACCTTCGACCCTTATCGCACGCAGCTCATGGCCGCCGGCGCTCGCGTCCTCTTCGATAGCAGCCAGATCCCCGGCGAGATCGTCGATCTGCTCGCGGTACGCGCATCCGTGTTGGAGAAGAATCCGGGGGCGGTGCAAAAGCTGCTTACAGGCTGGTTCAAGGCGGTTGCCTATCTCAACCGCGAGCCGAAAGACGCCGCGGCACGCATGGCCGTGCGCGAGCAGATCACGGGAGAGCAGTTCCTGCGAGCGCTAGAGGGCCTGCGCACCCCCTCGCACGCCGAGAACCTGAAGATGCTCGCCGGTGCGGCGCCGACTCTGGTGGTCTCAGGGCGCCAACTGATGAACTTGATGGTCGAAGCAAAGCTCCTGCGCAGCACGCTCGACATCGAGGCGCTGCTCGCGCCGGCGCCCTTGCAAAAGCTATCGCTGCGATGAAGCTGCTTCCGGCCTCGCTCAAGCTCACGGTTCCAGTCATCCTGCTCGGGTTTGCCGCGGCGCTGAGCGCGCTCAACGTTGCCTATCAGGTACCTCGGGCGGAACGCGCGGTCGAAGAAGACCATCGGGAGCGCCTGCTCCAGGAGCTGTCGCGCCTGCAGAGCACGTTGGAGTATCTGCTCGTGAAGGGTGACATCGAAGGCGCCCGGCGCGAGGTGGCGATACTCGCCTCCAACCGCAACTACACCCTCGTAGCGCTGACCGACGACCAGCACTCCGTTCTGGCCGCGACGCGTCGAGCCTGGCTGGGACGCCAGGCAGCCGAAGTGCTGCCGAAGTTCGAGCCCGGCGACGCCGGACAAGCCGCTGCCGAGCGCGATGCGCGAGTGGTCGCCGGAGCCGACGACGATTCGTTGCTGGGCTACGCCGGCATCCCGATGGGCGGCGGCAGTCAGGAGCTGCGCGGGTCACGCATGGGACGGCTGTTCTTCGAATACGACTTGAGGCGAGCCAAGAGCGCCGTACGCGGGCAGATCATCGAGCAGTCGCTGTACTGGACCGGTTGGGTCACGGCGCTCGCGGCGGCTCTGTGGATCGTGTTCCACTTCCTGTTGACTCGCCGCACCGATCGATTGGTAGCGGCAGCCGAGCAGCTCGCAGCCGGCAATCTCGGCGCCCGCAGCGCCCTCCAGGGCGACGACGAGCTCGCCCGCCTGAGCCGCGCGTTCGATGCCATGGCCGGCGAGGTCGCGCACACGCAAAACCGCCTGCGGGAGGATATTGCCAAACGCATCGAAGTCCAGGACGCGTTGCGCGCAAGCGAAGAGCAGTACCGCGCCATGTTCGACGCCTCGATCGACGGCCTCGCGCTTTGGAGCCCCGGCGGAGAGATCGTCGACATCAATCCCGCGCTGTGGAAGATGTACGGCTACACCCGTGAGGAGTTTCTCGGCCCGAGCACCGAGATCTCCGATCGACCGGCGCGCGGACCGGCGTTGAGCAGGATCCTGCGCTCGGCGCTCAACGGCGAAGCGTTTCACGCCGAGCTGACCGATCGACGCAAGGATGGATTTGCGCTGGAGCTCGAGGTGCACGGCATCCCGATCCAGTATCGGGCCAAGCCGCACGTGCTCACGATCGCGCGCGACATCACCGACAAGAAGCTTGCCGCCGAAGAGCTGGCACGGCAACGCGAAATGCTGTATCAGCGCGAGAAGCTTGCCGCACTCGGTTCGCTGCTCGCCGGCGTAGCTCACGAGCTCAACAACCCGCTTTCGGTCGTCGTGGCGCGAGCGGCGATCCTGGAGGAGCGGGACGATCCCGCCACTCGGGGAGCAGCATCGAAGATCCGCGGCGCCGCAGAGCGCTGCGCACGCATCGTGCGAACCTTCCTCGCCATGGCGCGCAAGCAGCAGCCGCAGCGCGCTCCCGTCGTCATCCGGGAGGTGGTGTCGGCGGCGCTCGACATCACAGGCTATGCGCTCAAAACCCGCGGCATCGAAGTGACGCTCGATCTCGCCGAGGGTGTCCCGCCGGTCCTCGCTGACGCCGACCAACTGCATCAAGTGTTCACGAACTTGATCATCAATGCTCAGCAGGCCCTGCAGGACCGGCCGCATCCTCGCAAGCTGAGCGTGGCGAGCCGGTTCGACGCGAGGTTCGATGCGATCCGGATCACCGTGGCAGACAATGGACCCGGCATCCCCGAAGCCGTGCGCAAGCGGATCTTCGAACCTTATTTCACCACCAAGCCGCTGGGAACCGGCACAGGCGTGGGGCTCGCCGTGTGTCTCGGGATCGTGGAAGCGCACGGAGGCACGCTGAGCGTCGAAAGTAGCCCCGGCTCGGGTGCGGTGTTCACCATCGTGCTGCCGGCGGGAGATTCCGACCGGGACAGCGCCGAGGAGAGCAAATCGGAGAATGCGAAACCCGCGAAACGCCGCGCGCTCGTCGTCGACGACGAAGCGGAGGTGCGCGAGATCCTCTCCGAGATCCTGATCCGCTCCGGGCATCGTGTGGTGGTCGCAGCATCCGGGCGCGAAGCGTTGGAACGCCTGGGCGAGCAGAGATTCGACGTGATCCTGACCGACATTCGCATGCCTGACCTCGACGGGCGTGCGCTGTACGGCGAGATCGAGCGACGCTGGCCCGAGCGGGCGGCGCAGGTCATCTTCGTGAGCGGCGATACGCTCACTTCTACGCTGCGCGAGTTCGCGCAGGAACGCGGCCGTCCCGTAATCGAGAAGCCGTTTCTACCGAGCGAGGTGCGTCGCGTCGTCGCCGAAGCTGTACCCGACCTCGAGCGCGACAGCAGGGCTTAGCGCGTGAAGTGCGCGGGCCGCGGCAGCATATGCCGCGAACACGCGCACCCGCCCCGCCTTTGGCGCTAAATGCCATCCGCTATAGTCGGCCCGGCTCATTCGCATGCCGCGACGCTGCGCTCCAGACCGAGCGAGCCGGCGGCAATCAGCTGAAACAAACGAAACAAAAATGATCTCGCACTGAAATACCTCTAACGCGGCCGCTCGCTAGACTCGGGTCCTTCAACCAGTGGATCCGAGCGCGGGGGACAACGATGGCGATTCTGCAGGTCTGCGGCAGCCGCGTGGAATATCTCGAGCTGGGGCGAGGCGAGCCGGTGGTGCTCTTGCATTCTTCCGGCAACTCCAGCGCCCAATGGCATGCACTCGCCGAGCAGCTGAGCGAGCGATATCGGGTCATCGTGCCGGATCTGTATGGCTACGGCGGCACGGCGCCCTGGCCGGGAGGCAGGCCCTTTTACCTCGAGTGCGAAGCCGAGATCGTTCTCGCTCTGCTCGCTCGCGTGGACGGGCCGGCGCATTTCGTCGGACATTCTTACGGCGGCGCGGTCGCGCTGCATCTTGCCGGTTCCTGCCTCGATCTCGTGCGCAGCCTCACGCTGATCGAGCCGGCCGCGTTTCATCTGTTGAGAGGGATGGATCCCGCGGCACTCGATGAGATCATGGAAGTTGGGAACGCGGTGCGCCGCGCGGTCGTGCGCGGAGAGTACGTCGCTGGGTTCGAGCGCTTCGCCGCCTATTGGAGCGGTCCGGCCGCAGCGGCCGAGATCCCGGCGTACAAGCGTTATGCAATGGCCGCGCGCTTACCCAAGATCGCGCTGGAGTTCCATGCGACGCTCAACGAGCCTACCCGGCTGGAAGACTTCCGCTGGATCAGTGCGCCGACGCTGCTCTTGTGCGGTACGACCTCGCCGTTGCCGGGGCGGCGCGTCTGCGACCTGCTCGCGCGCATCCTCCCGCGTGGCAGCCTGCGCAGCATCGGCGGCGCGGGGCACATGGCGCCCATGACGCATCGGGACCAGGTCGATGCGCTCGTCATGGCGCAACTCGATTCGAATTCCGCGCAGCCCTTGAGCCTGCGCAGCGTGCTCGCCCCTGCTCCGAGCTGAATCCCGTCGCGCCGGAGTACCGAGGTGGAAACTGCAGGCACAGCACGGCTCGATCGGGCCGCCCACAGCGGACCTGCCGCAAGGACGATAAGGCTGAAGGACGGCCGACCGGTGGCGCTGCGCGTCGCAGGCTCGGAAGACGCCTCGGCCGTACAGCAGTTCGTGCGCGGCCTTTCGTTGCGGTCGCGCCGCAACCGCTTCTTCGTCCCCGTGCGCGAGCTCTCTCCCGATCAGCTCGAGCGCGTCACACGCTCGCGTCCTCCCGGCGAGCTCGCACTCGTGGGCGAGACTGCGGAAGGCGCGCAATCGCGCGTCGTCGCCTTGGCGCAATACGCCATGGGCGAGTCACACGACGTCGAGTTCGCGGTCGTGGTCGACGATGCCTGGCAGCGCCAAGGCCTGGGCAGCCAGCTGATCGGCGTGCTGGCCGAGCAAGCGGCGCGCGCGGGGATCACGGCGATCGGCGGCCTCGTACTCGCCGACAACTGGCCGATGCTCGAGTTCCTCGCCCGCCTCGACTGCGAGCTCGAAAGCGACAGCGACTGGCACCTCATCCGGGTCGTCAAGCGCCTCGACCCGCACGAGTCGGCGGTTTGACCGTGCCCGCTCTCGCCGAGCCGTGCCCTTGCGTGGCCACATCCGGTGCTGTCGGGGAGCTCTGGGGTGAGATTGCTCATCCACGGGGGATGCGTCCGGTTCTATCCAATCAGGGGGTTTGAGATGAGTTCGAATTCTGCAGGGGACATCGCGGCGCTTCGTTCGGAGACCCGCCCATCGGCGGCGGTCCCCGACCAAGCTGCACAGGGCGTGAGGCTATCCAGCCGCGGGCTGGGGTGGGCGTCGCTCCACTTCGAACGCCGCGACCAGCAGCCGGGATCGCTCAGGCGGGTACACGGCAGCCGGAGGCACCTGATCTTCGTCGGCCTGACGACGGGACGGATCGTGCGCGAAAGCGGGGGCGAGCGGGTCGAGCACGAGCTCGCTCCCGGATGCGTCGCGGTGGTACCGGCGCAGACCCCGATCTGCTGGCACTCGTCTGCGCGCATCAGCTTCTCGCTGCTGCGACTCGATGCCGAGTTGGTGGACCGGGTGGCCGAGTCGGTGTTCGGCGTGCGCCCATCCGACTACCGCTTGGTCCTTGCGGAGCGTACGCAGGACACCGCGATCACGAACATCGCGGGCGTGCTGGCGCGGGAAGCGATGCGCGGCGAGGCCGGGAGCCGCCTGTACGCAGAGTCGCTGGCAAGCCTGCTCGCCGTACACCTGCTGCGCCGCTACGCGGAGCGAGCCGATGGCAGTGCGCTGGCCGGCGGCACAGCGCTGGAGGAAACCAGACTGGCGACTTCCCTCGTAGCCACCGTGAGAGGTTCGACGCATCCGCGGGCCGTCGCCGACGCCCTCGCGTTCATCCATGAGAATTATGCGCGAGAGCTGTCGTTGACCGACATCGCCGAGGCCGCGCACCTCAGCCCTTTCCACCTCGCACGGCTGTTCAAGCAATCGCTCGGCGTGTCGCCACACCAGTACCTCATTCAGGTCCGCGTAAACAGCGCGCGCTGGCTGCTCACTGCAGGCTCCGGCGAGCGCTCGCTGGCCGAACTGGCGAGTGCGGTCGGGTTTGCCGACCAAAGCCATCTCACGCGTCATTTCAAGCGCGTGCTCGGGGTGACGCCGCGGCAGGTTCGCGCCTGACGGGAACCCCCGAGGCAGGGCCCCTTCACTCCGGATCGCCTCGTCGGGGTTGGCGATCCGGCATTCGATGCATCCTCCGCCCTGCCAGACGGGCCCGGCTTCGGATCGCTGCCGATTCGTCGATTCAGTCGACTTGCGGCGGCGCATTCCCGTGGCGCTGCGCAGGCTTGAGCACGATCGCGCCGCCAGCCGCCGGCCTTGTCTGCCGGACGAGGCTGCGCAGCAGGACATAGAACACCGGCGTGAGGACCAGGCCGAAGAAGGTGACGCCGAGCATCCCGGAGAACACGGCGATACCCATTGCACGCCGCATTTCGGCGCCCGCTCCGGTGGTCACCACCAGCGGGAACACGCCCATGATGAATGCGAACGACGTCATCAGGATCGGCCGCAGCCGCAGCCGCGCGGCCTCCATGGCCGCTGCAACCACGCTTCTTCCTTGCCTCTCCAGCTCGCGCGCGAACTCGACGATCAGGATCGCGTTCTTGCATGCCAGGCCCACCAGCACGATGAAGCCGATCTGCGTGAAGATGTTGTTGTCGCCACCTCTGCCGAAATGCCCGAATGCCCATACCCCGAAGATCGCCGACAGCAGTCCCATCGGCACGATCAGCACCACCGCCATCGGCAGGGTCCAGCTCTCGTACAGCGCAGTCAGCACCAGGAACGCGAGCAGCACGCACAGCGGAAAGATGAAGAGCATCGTGTCACCGGCGAGGATCTGCTGGTACGTGAGCTCCGTCCACTCGTGGGTGATGCCGTTGGGCAGCACCTGTCTGGCAAGCGCTTCCATCGTCGCTTGAGCTTGCCCTGAGCTGAACCCGGGGGCCGGCGCGCCGTTCACGTCCGCGGCCGGGTAGGCGTTATAGCGGATCGCACGGTCCGGGCCATAGCTCTGCTCCACCCGCATCAGCGAGCCGAGCGGGACCATCTCGCCGCGCCCGTTTCGCGTCTTGAACTGAGAGATGTCTTCCGGGGTCTGGCGGTACGGTGCGTCGGCCTGTGCGATCACCTGATAGGTGCGACCGAAGCGGTTGAAGTCGTTGACATAGAGCGAGCCCAGGTAGATCTGCATCGTATCGAAGATATCGGTGATCGCCACCGCCTGCCGCTTCGCCTTCACGCGATCCACGTCCGCATACAGCTGCGGGACGTTGATCTGGAAGCTCGAGAAGGTCTGGTACGGATTGATCACACCCGAGCGCCGCGCCTGGTTCATGAGCGCCTGTGTGGCCGTGTACAACGCCTCCGGACCCAGGTCGCCGCGGTCCTCGATCATCATCTTGAACCCACCGCTCGTGCCGAGGCCAATGACCGGCGGCGGTGGAAGCACGAAGATGAACCCGTCCTGGATCGATGCCAGCTTTTGGTTCAGAGCCCCGGCGATCTCGTTGCCGGACATGCCCCGTCCCTTCCGCTCCCCGAAGTCCTTCAAGCCGAAGAACACGATCCCCGCGTTGGGCGCGTTCGAGAAGCCGCTGATGGAAAGGCCCGGGAACGCGACCGAATCCCTGACCCCGGGATGCTCCAAGGCGATGGACGACATGCGTCGGATCACGGCTTCCGTGCGGTCCAGGGAGGCCGCGTCCGGGAGCTGCGCGATCCCGATCAGATAGTTCTTGTCCTGCTGCGGCACATACCCGCCCGGTACGATCTCGAACAAGAGCGCGGTGGCGGCGACCAGCACCGCGTACACGCCCATCGCGATGGCCTTGCGCGACAGCACACCCGCCACGCCTGCGCTATAGCTCTGCGCGCCGCTTCGGAACGCGCGGTTGAAAGGACGGAACAGCCATCCGAAGAGTCGGTCGATCCAGCGCGAGGCGACGTCCTTGGGCGCATCTTTGCTCTTGAGCAGCAACGCGGCGAGCGCCGGCGAAAGCGTGAGCGAGTTGAACGCCGAGATTACCGTGGAGATCGCGATCGTCAGAGCGAACTGGCGGTAGAACTGCCCCGTCAGCCCGCTCACGAACGCGATCGGCACGAACACGGCGCACAGTACCAGAGCGATCGCTACGATCGGACCGCTCACCTCCTCCATCGCCTTGTAGGTCGCGGCTCTCGGGCTCAAGCCCGCCTCGATGTTGCGCTCCACGTTCTCCACGACCACGATCGCGTCGTCCACCACGATGCCGATGGCAAGCACGAGGCCGAACAGCGACAGCGCATTGATGGAAAAGCCGAAGGCCAGCATGAGCGCGAAGGTTCCGACGATCGAAACCGGTACGGCGAGCAGCGGGATGATCGACGCCCGCCAAGTCTGCAGGAACAGGATCACCACGATCACCACCAGCAGGATCGCTTCGAGCAGCGTCTCGACGACCGCCTTGATCGAGTCGCGTACGAAAGTGGTCGGGTCGTACACGATCTTGTAGTCGATGCCCTGCGGGAACCTCTGCTTCAGCTCCTCCATGGTCTTGCGCACGTTGTCCGACAGCTGCAGCGCGTTCGAGCCGGGAGCCTGGAAGATCGGGATCGCCACCGCAGGCTGGTTGTTGAGCAGGCTGCGCAGCGCGTACTCGGCTGCGCCGAGCTCGATGCGCGCGACGTCGGAAAGCCGCGTGATCGAGCCGTCCTCCCCGGCCTTGACGACGATGTCGCCGAACTGTTCCTCGGTGGTCAGTCGGCCCTGAGCGTTCACGGAAAGCTGGAAGTCCGGCTGCGTGCCGTTCCGAGCGAAAGGCGGCGCGCCCACCGAGCCGGCCGCCACCTGCAGGTTCTGCTCCCGAATCGCGCGCACGATGTCGCTGGCGGTGAGCCCGCGGGCAGAAATCTTCTGCGGATCGAGCCATACGCGCATGGAATAGTCCCCGGCACCGAACAGCAGGACCTGCCCCATGCCCGGGATGCGCGCCAAGACGTCTTTGACGTTCAGCACCGCGTAGTTGCGTAGATAGACCGTGTCGTAGCGGTTGTCCGGCGAGACCAGGTGCACCACCATGGTCAGATCCGGCGAGCTCTTGACTGTGGTCACGCCGAGCTGACGCACCTCTTCTGGCAATCGCGGCAACGCCTGCGACACGCGGTTCTGCACCTGCACCTGCGCGTTGTCGACGTCGGTCCCGAGCCGGAAGGTCACCGTGAGCGCCAGAACGCCGTCGGTGGTGGCCTGCGAGGACATGTAGAGCATGTTCTCCACGCCGTTCACCTGCTCCTCCAGCGGCGCAGCCACCGTTTCCGCAATGACTGCCGGACTGGCTCCGGGATATTGCGCGCGCACGGTCACCGACGGCGGAACCACTTCCGGATACTCGCTGATCGGGAGGCGCAACATCGCGATCAGTCCCGCCAAAAAGATGACGATCGAGAGCACCGCGGCGAAGCGCGGCCGGTCGATGAAGAACTTCGGCAGATTCAACACGGCGACTACCGGTTCGTGGCCGCGTTCGTCGCGGTGACTACGGGTCCGCCGTTACCATCCATGGAGACGATCTGCGGCGTCACCGCCTCGCCCGGATGCACGCGCTGGATTCCGTTGACCACGATGCGCTCCCCCGGCTTCAACCCTTGCTTCACCACCCGCAGGTCGTCCGTGATCGGCCCCAGCTTGACCTCGCGATACATCGCCTTGTTGTCCGCGCCGACGACCAGCACGAACTTCTTGCTCTGATCGGTGCCGATGGCGCGGTCGTCGACCAGGATCGCGTCGTAGCTGCTGCTGCCGATCAGCTTCAGCCGCGCGAATAGGCCCGGCGTGAACATGCGGTCCTTGTTGTCGAACACGGCACGCGCGCGGATCGTCCCGGTCTGCGGGTTGAGCTGGTTGTCTACGAAGTCGACGTATCCTTCGTGCGGATGGCCCTGCTCGTTGGCGAGCCCCAGGTAGATGGGATTTCGGGTGGTGCGGGAACTCGCACGCTCGTGCGTCCGAGCGAGCGCGGTGTATTTCAGGTAGACCTGCTCGTCGCCTTCGAAATACGCGTAGATCGGATCAAGGGACACGACCGTGGTGAGCAGCGTTGCGTTCGCCCCGCCCAGCCCGTTCACCAGGTTGCCGACCGTGACTTCGGCACGGCTCACGCGGCCGGCGACCGGGGCACGCACCTTCGTGTAACCCAGATTGAGCCGCGCGCTCTCGACTGCGGCCTCGGCCGCCTTGACATTGGCTGCCGACTCACGGCTCGCACTCGCGCGATCGTCATACGCTTCCTGCGAGATGAAGTTTTGCTTCAGGAGCTGCTCGGCCCGGCGCAGCTGGCTCTGCGCCAGCTCCAACTGAGACCTGGCCCGCGCGAGGTCCGCCTCGGCCTTGTTGAGGTCGGCCTGGAACGGCCGCGCGTCGATCTCGAAGAGCAGATCGCCCCGGTTGACTTCCGAGCCTTCGCGGAAAGCGATCCGGTCGATATAGCCGGAAACGCGCGGGCGCACCTCGACCTTGTCGATCGCTTCCATCCGACCGGTGAATTCATCCCAGTCGTTGACTTGTCTCTCGACCACGGTTGCAACCGAGACCACCGGCGGAGGCGGCACGGAAGGAGCCGCGGATCCGCTCTGCCCGCAACCCGACAGCGCGGACAGCACCGCCACCAGCGAAACCGCCGACACAACCTCTCTTGAGTGGAGCATCAACATTTCCGGATCCCGTGGAGCGAGTCAACTTGGTCAAGCTAATCGAGCGGACCGCCTACGTCTTGTACGCTCTTGTGCCGCGATGGAACATTCTTGCTCTTGCGGGCTCACTACACCATGACAAACCCATGACGTATACCGATGGCGACGGCCTCTGTACGGCTCTCGGCGCCAAGCTTCGCCAAGATCTGACTGACATGAAACTTCGCCGTGTGCTCGGAGATCTGCAGCTCTGCCGCGATGGACTTGTTCGCCGCACCGTCGGAGAGCATGCGCAGGACCTGCAGCTCGCGCGGGGTGAGCGGCTGGATCCATTCCGCGCTGCGTGCGCCATCCATGCTTGCAGGAGAATCGAAGAGACTCGCCGCGTGCGTGGGCGCCACCGCAGTCAGGCCGCTCGCCGCGGCGCGCACCGCCGCGAGCAGCCGCGACACCGTGGGGCTGCGCTCGAGGATCGCGACGCTGCCAGCGAGCAGCGCTGGCAGGGCGGTGTTGCGGTCAGGCTCGTCGCTCAAGATGACGAGCGGCGTGGGCGGAGAGCCGCTCTGCACCAATGTCTCGAGCGACTCGCCGTCGGGCGCCTCGACGATCACGGCGTCGGGCATGGGCGTGAGCCGCCCAAGCTCGTCCACTGTCCCCGCTGTGCCGATACACTCCACCCCGCGCGCACCGCCGAGCAGCGCCGCCAGGCGATCGCGCCAAGCGGGCGACGCTGAGACCACCGCCACGCGCAACACGTCGGGCGTCATCTGCTTCAGCAGCGCAGCCGCGGACGCTCGCCTACCGTGATTGCGGAGTCGATGCGCTCTCCGCCGCGCACGACGGCTACGCGAACGCGTTCGCCGATTCGATCGCCGCCAAGCACGCCGTGCAGATCGTCGACATCCTGCAACGGCCGGCCCGCAAGCTCGATCAAGATGTCGCCGGGCAGCAACCCCGCCTGTTCGGCCGGTCCTTGCGGTGCCAGAGACAGGACGATCAACCCGGCGCGATTCTCCAACTCCAGCTTGCGGCTCAATGGTTCGGGCAGCGTGACGGACCGGGCGCCGATGCCGAGGTATCCATGTGCAATGCGGCCGCTCGCGAGCAACTGCTCGGTGACGCGGCTCACCGTCGATACAGGAATCGCGATGCCGAAGCCACGCGCGAGCGCCTGCGTCCCGATCCCGATGACCTGCCCTTGCATATCGGCGATCGGCCCGCCGCTGAATCCCGGGTACAAAGACCCGTCAAGGCGGATCAGGCGATCGATGCGCCCGCCGCGCCAGGTGCGCCATTCGCTCCCCGTGGCGCCGACGATGCCGAAGCTCGCGCTCGACGTACCCTGCGCGTCGCGTGCTACGGCGAACACGAGTTGGCCAGTGCGGACACTCGCCGCATCCGCGATGTCCGCCACCTGCTGGCCCTCTGCTTCCACCTTCAGCGCAGCCAGATCGGTGCTTCCATCGACGCCTGCCAGCGCCGCTTCTGTGCGGCTGCCGTCCGGCAAGCTGACCTGTATCCCTTCGTCGCGACGAATGGCATGCGCGACGGTGACGACGACGCCGGAACGCCACAGCACGCCCGATGCGCAGCCGTGCCGGCTCGCGTGAACCGCAACGACGCTGCGCCCGACATGCTCCACCGCATCGGCGAGAGCCTCGGAAGCCTGGGTCAGAACGTGGATATTCGGGTTGACTACAGCCATCGTTTACTCCTGTGGTGAGACGGGGGGAGCTTGCCCCGACGGCGCGACCCGCGCATCACCCAAACGGCTAGTCCGGCGGTACAAAACGTACCAACTCCGGTCTCCCGCGATCGGCAGTGCATCATGGTGTCGATCGAGATTCGGAGCGTCTTCCTGAAATCTTCGCGCTAGGGCTCGGCTGCCCACTGGGGCAAAGCACAAAGCGAGCGGCCTCTTGTGGATCCATATCGGGCCCGATCGTCTCGGTTCAACGGGCGATCTTGAAGTTGAAGGCTGCGGTTCCGATGCTCCTCCAAAGCCGCGGCCAGAGCGGCGGTAGCATCTCCGTGGCCCGAGCCGCCATGATCTCCCCCAAGTCCACGGTTTCGTCCAGTCTCCATCCGAATGTCTCGAGCAACTCGACGAGCTTGGACTTCGCGCCGCCGTCGTCCTCCGAGATGAAGTTCCAGTGAGACCCTGCGGTCATCCTGAGATTGACGATCAGGCCACAACGCATGGCGTTGAGCGTCGTCACCACCTGGGTCTCGAGCAGAACACCTTGACGCCGCTCGCCTAGAGAGTCGAGATGGCAAGAAGCCAGGACTCCGGGATGCTCGGCGTCGACCGGATTGACGACATCGATCGAGACCTTTCCTTGCAGGTTCTCCGGGCGTGCTGCCGGAACGGCTTCGACGTGGTGATGGCGTTCCATGCTCTCGGCATGACCGATCCGCCGCGTCACCGGCTCAAGCAGCTGCTGGGGGAAGTGGCCACGGGCCCGTGCGAGACGACGCTCCATGAACGCGTCCCGAACCGCAGATCGCGCGATCTGGGAGGTGTCAGCCGTGTGCAACGACGGGCAGGATCGCCTCCGAAGGAGGGGCTCGGAGCCGCCTCTTACTAGCCGAGAGCAGGTGTGCCGCGGTTTGCACCCGAGCTGGAAGATGGCGTCACGCCTGGAGTAGACGGGCGTCGCCGTCATGGTAGAACGCTCGTCCAACGGGCTTCGCCGCGACCACCCCCGGTCGGCGCGAGGATCGTTGCACCCATGGAGCACCGCTCGGGCGCGCCGAGAGCTCATCGCGGACGAATAAACCGAGGGATCGGGCTTGTGGTATCGTACGCACGGCCTCGCCTTCCTTATAGCGGCGGTTGACCCGATCCTTCGCGGCAGCTTCGTCGACTGCCGAGCAGCCTCGTCGCAGGACTATAACGCTCAAAATCGAAGCCCGAGGGCGCGTGATGGATCACGTAGGGCCACTCGGTCCGATAGGGAGACCATACGATGGGAGACCGTCAAGCTTCCGAGCCCCACCTGAGTGCCGAATATCTGACACGATCGATCGCAGCGCGCCATGGGTTTCGCGCTGAGGACTACGTCCTGGTGTGGGACGACGGGGACTTCGACCCCGCGCGGCCCATACACGCGCTGGCAATCGCGACGCGCGATGGGAGGCGTGCAATGGTTGACATCCCGGCGGACGCGTTGGCCCGAGACAATCCATGGACCTATTTTCCACGTCTCGAGACCGCGCTCGCCGCGCTCGGTCGGAGGTCTTCCAATCGAGGCGCTTACGTCGAGCCAAAGCCGGTATCCCGATCGACGCGAACATCGCTCGATAGCGCCCGCACTTCGGGATCCGAGCCGCTAGAGTAAGCCCTGCGCCTCGCGACTCCCCGAGAGCGGCAGCGCGGCGGACTGTCGATGCGCGGCGCAAAGTTGCAGCGCAGGGGTGAGATCTACTTGACGATTGTCAGGCCGCTTCGCGGGAACTGGCATACGGTTGTTTCAATCCCACTCAGCGGTCGTACACCACTTTCTTCTGAAGGATCGTGGTCGATGTCGGCCTCGAAGCGCACCGCCCCGCAATGGCAGCCACCGTGGCAGGTGTTCTTCAGGTCGCCCCGCTCTTCGGCGCGCGCCGACGCTCGCTCTCGCGGATCATCCCCGTCAGGTCCGCTGCGGGGCGGATCTCGAACGGGCCGGCGCGCACCCCGGGATGCTCCGACATGAGCCGGATCGCATGGTCGAGGTCGTCAGCCTCGAGAATCAAGATACCCCCGATCTGCTCCTTCGTCTCGGCATACGGCCCGTCGGTGACCATCACTTTGCCGGCGCGCGAGCGTAGCGTCACGGCCTTGCTCGCGGGCTGGAGCGCCTCCCCGCCAGCGAAATGGCCACCCTTGCGCAGCACATCGTCGTACGCGAAGCGCCCGTCGACGAATGCGTTGCGCTCGCTCTCGGACATGCCCTCGAACTTCCCTGCTTCGATGTAACCCAGGCACACGAACTTCATCGTCTCTCTCCTGATGGGTGGGCGACTCGGGCCCTCATAAGGACAATAGGGGTCGCGTTGTCGGCGGCGACGTGCTCCATGCATCTGTAGCCAAGCGGGACCGAGTTGACGTCGGAGAACGATCTCTCGCCTGAGCCGAGCGGGCTCTCGAGGCTCTGGTCCGGACCGGCACCGAATCCGTCGATGGACAAAGAAAGCCCCGCCACGCGCACTCTGCTCACCGCAAACTCCCGGCTGAATCAAACGTTCTCGCCGCTCGACCAAGGACCTTGATCTCTCCTAGTCCAACGAGCGGGCGCGGATTCGACCGCCTCGCAAGCCGCGGGCACCTTCGGCTCCTCGGCCCACGCCCGACGAATTCGTCTAGCTCCGGCCGTTCCGCTCGCCTTTACGCTCGCGTGCCGCAGCGGCTGCAGCCCGCTGCTGCAGAAAGCCCCGCACGGCGGGGTCGCGCTCCAGGCCGATGGCTTGCTGGTACGCGTCCAGAGCTGCGTCGATTGCGCCGGTGCGGGTGAGCAGGTCCGCGCGTGCGGCCCAGTAGGGCTGATACTCCGCAAGCCGCGCGTCGTCAGCCAGCGCATCGAGCGCCGCCAAGGCGGCGGCCGCGCCTCGCGTCTCTGCCAGCGCGACTGCACGGTTGAGCGCCGCCACCGGCGAGGCGGTGAGCACGCACAAAGCGTCGTAGAGCTGTTCGATCGCCACCCAGTCCGCTTGTCCGGTGCGGCGGCGCACGGCGTGCGCGGACTGCACCGCTGCTTCCAACTGGTAGCGACCGCTCGTGCCGTCGCAGTGGCTAGCGCGCACCAGCAGCGCCTCGGCCTCGTCGATCATCGCAGCATCCCAGCGCGCCGGGTCCTGCTCGCTCAGCGGCACATAGTCGCCGGACGCGCTGCGCCGTGCCTCCGCCCGCGCTTGCGCGTGCAGCATCAGCGATAGCAGACCCAGCGCCTCGGCCTCATCGGAAAGCAGCGAGGCGAGCACCCGTCCCAACCAGATCGCCTCGTCCGCCAGGTTGCGACGGCGCGCGTCCGCGCCTTGGGGATCGGACCAGCCTTCGGTATACGCCGCGTAGATCGCATCCAGCACCGCATCCAGGCGCTCGCGCAGCGCGGATCGCTCCGGCACTTCGAGGCTGATGCCCGCCTCCCGGATCTTGGCCTTGGCGCGCGTGAGCCGCTGACCCATCGTCGCCGGTGCGACGAGAAATGCGGAGGCGATCGTGGCGGCGTCGAAGCCCAACACGAGCTGCAGCATCAGCGGGGCGCGAATGCCGGGATCGATACCGGGATGCGCACACGCGAACAGCAGGCCGAGGCGCCGATCTGGCACCGCGGGCCCATCGTCTTCGTCGTCCGCCAACTCGGCCAACCAGCGCAGCTGGTCCGTGGCGGCTTGATCCAGGCGCCGCCGGCGCACCGCATCGACCAGCCTGCGGCGCGCCACCGTGAGCAGCCAGGCATCGGGTGAGCGCGGCACACCCCGAACCGGCCACTCGGCGAGCGCGGCGGCGAAAGCCTCCGACAGCGCATCCTCGGCGCCCGCCACGTCGCGCGTACGGGCGGCGAGGAATGCGATCAGCTTGCCGTAGCTTTGCCGTGCTGCCGCCTCGGCGGCGCGCGCCGCGCCGATGGGGTCCGGCGCCACGGGGATCTCACTGCTGTCCCATCGGCCAGATCGGCCGCACTTCGACAACGCCATGACTCGCGCCGGGGCATCGAGCTGCCCAGGACAGCGCGGCATCGAGATCCGGCACATCGATGAGGAAGTACCCGCCGAGCTGCTCGCGTGTTTCGGCATAAGGGCCATTGAGCACTTTGGTCTTGCCCGACTCCAGCCGCACCGTGGTGGCGGACTGCACCGGCCGCAACCGGTTGCCCCCGCGCAGTGCGCCAGACTTCTGCAGGGCTTCGGTGTAGGCGCCATATGCAGCGAGCCCTTCGGCTTTCTGCGCCGCGCTCATCGCTTCAAAACGAGAATAGTCTGAGTAGATCAGAAGCATGTATTCCATGCCAACGCTCCTTTCGGTTGGGGCGACGCGACTTGCCTCGCCTTGACAATGTCGTGTGGACTAGGCTGCTTTCGACATCGCGCATAAGCAGCTCACGACTTCATCGCTCACCGCCGCGGAAGTGGCCCGCGTTGGTGCAGCTCGATCACGTTGCGATCGGGGTCGCGCACAAAGATCGCCTGCGCTTCGGGCCCGAAGCGAACTGGCCCGCCGCTCAGCGCGATGCCGGCCGCCTCGAGGCGCTGCTTCGCCGCGGTGATATCCGGGCACAACAGGGCGAAGTGCGTGATTCCCGGGTGCTTCTCCGGCACATCCATGAGGATGTTGGGCTCGGCCGCATTCGGCGCGTTGAGCACGAGATTCACTTCCACGCCCGACGGGTGCTCGAGGATCGCAACGGGCTCAGGACCGATCGGACCGGCGGTCTTGGTGAACCCCAGCAGCTCGTAGAAGCGGACCGCGCGCTCGAGGTCATGCACGCGAATGCCGATGTGGGCAAGGCCCAGGATCGGGACAGGAGGTGTGTTCATTGGCTCGCCCCGTGAAAGTTGAGCGCGAAAGCAGAGCCGACGGCTTGCTATTGCAGCCGGCTCCTCATGAAGGTCTTGCGCAACTCGATCGCTTCCTCGTTTGACTCCGCTTGCAGCACCGCATCAGCGTCGATCAGGTCTTTGCATCTGTCCCATCGGTGGTTGGATCAACTGCTCCACAGTTGGCCCTTTGAGCTCGGGGAGTTGCGACAATCTGACCCGTCTATCGGATGTTCGTGGCTGTAGCCTTGAGCGAAGCTGCCTGTTCGAGTCGCGTATCCGGCTGCGCGCCAGAGATCCAGTCGATGATGCGCAAGATGAGCTCGTCGGAGGCCTGGGTCAAGGCGCGAGCGCCACCTGCCGCATCCGGCGTCGCCGCGGACCGCTCGACGACGAAGACGCTCTCGTCTGACGAACCGTCGCCGGCGCGCAACGTCGCACGCGCAGCGACCACAACGCGACTCCGATCCGCCGCGTCGAAGATCTGATCGAACTCGTCCAGCTCAACCGTCAGGTTGTACTCATTGCGCGGACTGTTTTGCACCCGTACGACCATTCCTTCACGCGCCTGCGCTACGCGCACCCTCAGGCGTGCCGTCAATAACGCAGCCGGCGACATCACCCAGCGGCTCTCGGCATAGCGTTGCGGGCTCGCAGGGTCTTGATAAGCCAGCCGGTAGTACATCCCGGAATTGTCCATCCATGCCGGCGCCGTTACGGCGTCGGCGACGAACTCGCCGTTCAGTCGAGGACCGGCTGCGCTACGCTGGAGGCTCTGGACCGGGCCAAAATCGTAGGCGACCGTCGTTGCCTCCCGCGACGACGTGATGGCGCAGCCCGACAACCAGAGCAGCCCAATGCCCAGCATCAGCTTCTTCATCTGCGCACCTTTGTCCTCACGTTGAATCCCGCCTCGCCCGGTCCCGGGGCCGCAGGCGCAGGCCCGTAGAGCAGACTCTGGGGCTGCTCGCGGATCTCCGCCAGCGTCTGGCGGAGCTCTCTCGCGTCCCAGGTGGCCTGATCGATGAATGTGTTCAAGCGCGGTAAGGTGTGCCCGGACAAATCGCGGGCTGCACGATCCAGTTGTCGCGCTGCGCCGGACACGCTATCGAGCGTGTCAAGGCGGCTGTTGACATTCGCCGCGACGGCTTGCAGCTCGTGCAACGTGCTCTCGCCCTGCTGCATGGTCCTGGTGGCGCTCGCCACCAGTTGCGGGAACCCTTTCGCCGCCGGTTCCAGCTCGCGCGCAAGGGCTCGATACTGTTCCGAGGTCTTCTCGAATGACGAGATCGCGGATACGAACTGGCGCTGATTGTCGTCGCTGAGGAAGGCCTCCATGCGGCCCGCCACGCGATCTATTCTCCCCAGGAGCTGCTGAGCGGTGTCTTCCGCGCTGTCGAAGAACGACGGCCGCAGCTCCATCTGTGCGACTGTCCCCGGCGGCACCTCCATCGGCCGCGGATCCTTCCCGTCGTCGTCGAGCTGAACGAACGCGATGCCTCCCAGTCCCTGATAGCTCAACCTGCCGTACGCGCTCCGAGTGACCGGCGCGTCGGGATCTACCGCGACGCGGACCCGGATCTGCCCCGGCGTCTGGCGATCGAACTTGATCGTCTCCACGACGCCGATGTCCACTCCGCGAAAGCGCACCGGGGCACCGGCGCTCAGTCCCGTGACGCTGTGTCTGGTTACCAGCTCGTACTGCATGCTGTAGGCATGCCGGTCGCGACGCAGCCACATCGCTGCGCCGATGGCCGCCGCCGTCAGCAGGACGACGAATACGCCGGCCGCGAAGGCGTAAGCGCGATTTTCCATGGCGCGATGCTTCCAGTGACAGTTGTGGGCGGATTCTCGAGTCGCCGCCGCCGCACAGGCTGCCGGCCGCGCTTGCCGAGGAAGTAGCTCCGAATGAATGGATGCGGGTCTTCGACGACCTCGTCGATCGGTGCAGCCAAGATGATCTTTCGGTCGGCGAGCACTGCGACGCGGTCGCACAGCGCGATCAAAGTGTCCAGATCGTGCGTGACCATGATGACGGTAAGGCGCAGCTCTCCCTGCAGCTCGTCGATCAAAGCCACGATGCTCTTGGCTGCCTCGGGATCGAGTCCGGCGGTCGGCTCATCGAGAAACAGGATCTCGGGCGCTAATGCGAGCGCGCGAGCGAACGCCACCCGCTTGACCATGCCGCCCGAGAGCTCGGAGGGCAGCTTTCCGGCATGCTCCAGCCCGATTCCGACCCTTTCGAGAAGGAAGAGCGCCGTTTCGCGGACGAACTCGTCGTCGTACGACCTCAGCTCGCGCAGGGCCAGCGCCACGTTGTCCACGACGCTCAGCGCCGAGAACAGGGCGCCGCGCTGAAACACGACCCCGGAGCGCCTCCGCAAGGTCGTGCCGTTCTCGGGATCGAGCCACGTTCAGAATCTTGATCGTCCCGCGCGCGGGCCGTTCCAATCCAAGCATCAGACGCAGCAGCGTGGTCTTGCCCGTGCCCGATCCGCCCACGATTCCGAGGATCTCGCCCCGCTTGACCGTAAGCTCCAAGTCCTGATGCACGACCTGGCCGCCGAGGCGGGTCGAGATCCCTTTCATCTCGATGATCGGTTCCGAGGACGGCAGCATAGTCACAGATGGGAATCGGGAAATAGGATGGCGAAGACGGCGTCGACCAAGATCACGCTGGTGATCGCGGTGACCACCGAACTGGTCGTCCCCGCGCCCAGGCTCTCGGTGTTGGATTTGATGCGCAGCCCGAAATGGCAGGCCACCAGTGCGATTACGGCCCCGAAACTGACGCCCTTCGCCAGGCCCAGCCAATACATGCCCGTGGGAACGACCTCCGGCAGCGCTTTGAGGAAATAGGCGTGGTGGACCCCGAGCGTGTAGTTTGCCACCAGCATCCCGCCCAGCAGACCGAAGAGATCCGTCCAGATCGTCAGAAGCGGCTGTACAAGGGCGAGGGCGACCACCTTCGGCAACACCAGACGCCGGGTGTAGGAGATGCCCATCGCGGTCAGGGCGTCCAGCTCGTCATTGAGCCGCATCACGCCGAGCTGTGCGGTGATCGAGGAACCGGAGCGGCCGGCGATGATCACCGCCGCCACCAGTGGGCCCAGCTCTCGCACGATGGCGATACCGAGGAAATCGACTACGTAAGCGTTCAAGCCGAAGTCTCGCAGCTCCTGGGCCGACAGATAGCTCAAGATGATCCCGATCAAAAACCCGACCAGCGCCGTGATGCCGAGCGCCTGAGCGCCCATGCGATAGACTCCCGCGGAGACCTCCAACCAGGGCCAGGAGGCCGGGCTCCTGAGAAGACCGGCCGCATCCAGAACGACTTGGCCCGTCAGGCCGATGAAGCGCGCGAGTTGCTGGCCCAGCCGGAGTGCGGCAAAGCCCACGGATGCGATCGGATCGACGAAGCGGACAGCGCGCCGCGAAGTCGGGGGAGCGTCGGCCTGAAGGCGGGTGAATGCGCGCTGCATGTCCTCTCGAACGGTGATGTCTGCCGGCATGCGCCTGCCCCAGGCGCGCCACAACAGCAGCGCACCGACGTGGTCGAGCGCCTGGAGCCGGGACAGGTCCCACTTCAGCGAACGGTCCCCAGCGTATCGAGCCAGCACCTTCCGTAGACGCTGCGCGTCGTTCCGCAGTCCAAGCGCCGTCCAGCTGCCGCAAAGCGTGATGGTCCGATCGGCTTGCGCGTCGCCGGCAAGGCGAAGCCCGGGCATAGTCCGTTGCTCCAAGCCGAGCTGGTCGGCGGGCAGCGCTCTCGCCGCATGACCGCGACCCTGCGCTTCAACCGTGCCGCAGGGTTCGGGCGCAAGTCGCATCGCCGCAGCCGTTCGGGCTACCGTTCCGGCCAGAAATGCGTGTGGGTTGTGTCGAGCGATATCCATTTAACATGCCGCAAGATCTATCGGTCGCCTCTCGCCGCCTACCGCCGGACGGCAACCAAAAATGTCGCACCTATTCGTATCCACCGCCTCCGCCCCGCCGGGCCCATCCATCCAAGCGCTGCAACACCGCCTCGGTCATCGCCTGCACCGCCACTTCCTCCCGCGGGTCCAGGGATCTGAGTTGCGGCTGGCCACGCCGCTCTCGCTCTTCATACAATCCACAGTGCAGCAGCTCGTGCACCAGAATCTTCGCGAGACGCTGCGGGTTGCTCCTCACGTTCTCCCGCACGGCGATGATGTTCTGCCCCTCGAAGGTGCGGATGTACGCCGCTGGCCACGGCAGCTCCTCCGCCGGGTAGTCGCGCAGGTCGGGATTCGTGCAAGGCAGCCCGAGTGCCGCCACGGCGGCCATCAATGTGCTCAGTTCCATCTAACCCGTGTCCTGTAAAGTCCAATTCGTGGGCAGCCGAATCCGCCCGTCAGAGGATCCCGTGCGTGGCCCTTACCTTGGAGGTACGTTAACACCGTGCGCCGGCATCACTCTAGAAAGAGGTTGGCGAGCTTTTGGACAATCTTGTGCTATCGGATCTGAGCAAAGTCGAGTCGCCCACGCGTTCCTGACCATTCCACGTTTGGGGTCTCTGGCGTGCTCTGAACTGCCGCGGCGTGACGCCCGTTACGCGTTTGAAATGCCGTGTGAGATGACTCTGATCGGCGAACCCGACTGCACTGGCCACCTCCGCCACCGACCGCTCGTTCGAGCCGACCGAAAGTAACCAGCCGGCGCGATTCACGCGAAGCCGAATCAGGTATTGATGCGGCGACACGCCCAGCGACTTTCTGAACACCCGGGCGAGATGGAATCGGCTCAGGTGGACGGCCTC
>Ga0335084_10001385_pt1 | contig 22634 bp, 20 predicted proteins | sample Lox_Sample_44_FD_206721 | JGI IMG/M metagenome (GOLD analysis project Ga0335084, IMG submission 206721) | Soil microbial communities from Loxahatchee National Wildlife Refuge, Florida, United States - Lox_Sample_4.4 | ecosystem: Environmental > Terrestrial > Soil > Wetlands | place: USA...
CGTACGCGAACAGGCCGGCCAACGTCCCGATCACCGAGGGGATCGCGTCGGCCGGACCGTTCGCCGGTCGGGTGACGGACGCCAGCGCGCCGATCCCGCCGAACACGCAGATCCCGATCGCACCGACCCGGGGACGACGGACCGACACAGCGCCCACGAGCGCGGCCGCGACCGCCATCACCGCGCCGATGCCGATCAGCAGGGCCTGCTTGTCCTGTGCGCCGAACGTGCGGATCGCGAAGCTCTTCAGCCATTCAGGTGTGGCGTCGATCGCGGTGCTGCCGACGGCGATCATCGGCGATGAGGCGCCGCCGACCAGCCCAGCGGCGAGCTGCGCCACGCCGAGCGCAACGGCCCCGGACAGCAGCCCGACGACCCCGCCGATGAACCATCGGCGGGGTCGGGGTCGATCGGCTTCGCGAGCGGACGTTCCGGAGCGCAGCGACGATCCCTGCACGGGCCGCTACATCACGTCCACGATCGGAGACACCGCCCGGGCGCAGGTGGTGCTCATGATCTTTTGCTTCGGGGACACGGCGATGTACTTGCCGCTCGCGTGCATGACGTCGACCTTCCAGACGCCCTTCGCGACGCTGAGGGTCTTCCCTTGGAGCGTGCGGCCGGCGGACGTCACCTTGAACACCTTCACGGCCCTCCCGACCCTGCACTCCGGATCGGCTGAGCGCACCTTCCCGTGGAAATGCATCGTCGTTGCGTTGTACGCGATCGACACGGTGCCGGCGACCGCGGCGGATGCCACCGTCATCCCCGCGAGCGTCGTGATCGCCACCAGTGAAAGCAGCAGCGCGGCTCGTCGCATCTTTCCTCCTCCTGATCTCGGACGAACCGCACCGTAGTGCGCGTCTGGTTACAGGAGGCTTACGAGCTCATCGCGAGAACCGTACGGATCCCTCAGGCCCACTCGACGGTGACGATCTCCATCGGCTCGGACGTGCCCCGGAGCGTCACCGCGCGCGGCTCGGACGCGGGGAACCGGCTCCCGGACGCCGTGTGGAGGCTCGAGAGGATCTGATCGCCGTCCGCGAGCGCCGCGATCCGCGCGGCCTCGTGCACTCCCTTGCCGGAGAAGTTGCGCCCCACCTGCGTCGCGCCGGACGCGTGCACGCCGATGCGGACCTTCGGCGCGAAGCCGTTCAGCCGGCGATGCTCGGCCAGCTTCCGTTGGATCGCGACCGCGCATCCGAGCGCGTCGTCGGGCGAGTCGAACCCCACGAAGAACCCATCGCCGGTCGCCACGACCTCCTCGCCGCGATGATCCGCGAACAGCGACCGCAGCGTCTCGTCGTGCCAGCGCAGGACGCCCTGCCACGCGTCGTCCCCGAGCACCTCCACCAGGTTCGTCGAGCTCTCGATGTCGGTGAACATGAACGTCTTCTCGACGCGGCGCGGCGCCTCCTTGCCGCGCAGCTGCCACGGCAGGAGCTCCTCGACCTCCTCGACGTCGATCGCACGGGTGGGACACGCCAGCGCGGCCTCGCGCAACTGTTCCTCGGCCACGCTCCCTGCGTCCACGACGTCGGCCTTCAGCAGATCGCCGGCGTGCCAGTCGAAGGCGGTCGGCGCGATGGCGATGCACGTGCCCGCGCCCACGCATCGGTGGCGATCGACGCGGGCCCGCACGGTTCCGCTTCGCCCTTCGCGCTCGCTCACAGGACGCCCTCCCGGAAGGCGAACGCCGTTGCCTCCGCGCGCGAGGACGCGCCGATCTCCGCGAAGAGTTGCCCGAGCCGGCGGACGACCTCGTCCTCGTCGATCTCGAGCTCGGCCGCGATCTCGGCGTTCGTGCGGCCCTGCACGAGGTTGGTGAGCAACACGGTGTTCGCGTCGGCCGCGTCGCCGTCGGCTTCGGCCGGGCCGATCCGCAGGTCGCTCGCGCCGATCAGCTCGGTGATCGCCCGACCGAGGGGGCCGCGGAACCAGCGCACGCGGATCGATTCGTCGAGCGTCCGCTGCGCGATCATGGCGGCGTAGTACCCCACGTAGCCGAGCGCGACCCCGGCATCCGGCGCCCCGACCTCGCGGAGCACGCGAGCCGTCGGCAGCAGGATCGAGAGGTGTGGATCCTCCTGCCTCGCCTCCATGAGCCGCTGCTGCGCAGAGCGCGCGAGCTCCGTGGCCCTCCCCTCGTCGCCGCGGGCCAGCGCGATCGTCGCCAGCACCGCGTCGGCCTGCGCCGGCCACGGGGGGTGCCCGGACAGGTTGGGCGCCAGCTCGAGCACCTCGTTCGCCGACCGCTCGGCGACCCCGAGCAGCTCCTCGTCGCCCCCCTCGACGCCAAGCGTGGCCGAGCACGCCGCGAGCTCCGCCAGCACCTCGCAGCGCGACGCGGGCCGTCCGTCGTCTGCCGCCAGATCCACGGCGCGCTGCAGATGCGCACGCATCCCGTCGGCGTCGCCACGCGCCGCCGACGCGACGCCGCGCCAGGTCTCCAGCCGGCGAGCACGCAGCGGCGTGGGGTTCGCCGAGGCGATCGCCGCCGCGCGATCGAGCCACGTCGCAGCCACCTCCGGCTCGTCCAGGTCGAGGTACGCCATCGCCGTGCCACCGGCTGCCAGGAACGACAGGGCGGGATCGCCGATCTCGCTCGCCTCGCGGAAGGCCTCCTCGCCGCGCGAGACCGCGAGATCGGGGATCACCTTGGCGCGCGCGAACACGTGGACGCCGTACAGCATCTGCGCCTCGGCCGAGGCGCGGTCGCTCGCGGTGGTCAAGGCCGTCATGCGGGACGTGAGTCGCCGGATCTCCTCGATGTGACGGCCGGCGCCGGTACCCATGTGGATGTCCGGTGCCCAGTTCAAGTATCCCATCGCGATGATCGTGGACATCGCGCCGCGACGGTCGCCGATCCGCTCGAAGATCTCGAGCGCCTCCTCGAACGAAGCGGTACCGGCCGCGGCCAACGACGCGATCGGGAGCTCCGGCATGATGTCGCCGAGGGCCTCCCCGCCCGCGATGCGCATCGCGACCGGGAGGGTCTCGCCGGCCTCCGTCGCGTTGATGAACCAGTCGCGCATGCGGCCGAGCGAGATCACGCCGAGCTCGCGCAGCACCAGCGCCGTTGCCGCGTCGTCGTCGAGCTCGCGGGCGATCCCCAGCGCGCGCGCGTACGCCTGTTCGGCGCCGTCCAGATCGAGTTCCCGGGCTGCGGGGACGAACGTCTCGCCCGCGGTGCTCCGCAGCAGATCCTGGCCGAGCTCGATGCACGCCGCCAGCTCGCTCGCGCGATCGCCGCGCGAGGCCGCGAGCTCGATGACCTCGCGGGCGAGCTCCGCCGCGCGGTCTTCCTCCTCGTTCATCCGCAGCGCCGCGGCGCGGCGCAGCCGGACGTCGAGCTCCAGGTGGGAATCGGCCATCGCCTCCGACAGCGCGGCCAGCTCGGCGAGACCCTGCATGCGATCGTCCGGCCTCCGGAGCATCTCCAGCGCCCGGTCGCGCGCCTCCAGCAGGTCGACGCGTTCCTGCGGCGTCGCCGCGAGCGGCAACGAGAGGTCGACGACCCGGAGAACCTCCTCGGGCGCGTTCGCATCCAGCGCGTTGCGGCTGGCCGCCACCGAGAACCGCACGCAGACCGAGGCGTCGCCGGCGGCCTTCGCGTGATGGGCGAGCAGCGGGAGGCTGGCCGGAGCCGGCTCGCCGGAGAGCAGCAGGCTCACGATCGCGGCGTGGATCGCGCGGCGCCGCGCCGGCAGGAGCGTGCCCATCGCGAACTCCTGCACCTGCTCGTGCGGGAAGCTGTAGTCGGCGGGCGAGTCCTCGCCGTGCTCGACGAGGAGCCCGGCGGCCACCGCGGGCGCGAGCGCCGCCGTGAGCGTGTCGGGGTCGGCGTCGACGTCGCGCACCTCCATCTCGATCTCCCGGAGGTCCTTCAGGCTGAAGTGACGGCCCAGCACGGCGGCCTCGGCGAGGAGCGCGGTGGTTTCCTCGGGCAGGCGCGCGGCGCGCCGCGAGATGAGCGTCTTGACCGCGGACGGCACCAGCCGTTCGGCGTTGCGCGCGAGCGTCCACGTGCCGTCGATCTGCTGGATCATGCCGGCCTCGCGGTACGCGAAGGCCATCTCCTCGACCATGAACGGCACGCCTTCGGCCTGCGCGTGCATCACCGTGGCGCCCTTCGGGTCGACCGGACCGCCGAGGACCTGGCCGAGGAACGCCTCCGTCTCGGCGGGCGTGAACCGGTTCACCTTCAGCCGCCGGACCACCCCCATCCGGTCCATGTCGGCGATCAGATTCACGGCCTCGGTCACGAACGCGAACTCCTCGGGCCGGACCGCGAACAGCAGGAGGATCGGGTTCGCGGCGTCGGCGCGGACGACGTAACGCAGCAGGCGCAGGCTGTCGTCGTCGGCCCACTGGACGTCGTCGATCAAGATCGCGAGGCCGCGTTCCTCCGCGAGCGCGCGGAACGCGACCGCGCCCAGGTCGAACGTGCGCAGGACCCGCTGATCCGACGGGAGGCTCGCGAGTCCGGGATCGTCCTGCCCGGACATCGCCGCCAGGCAGCGGGCCAGGGGCTCCTGCACCGCCACGCCGACGGCGGCATCGACCGCTTCCTGTGATCCGAGGATCGATCGTGCGACCAGGAACGGCCCGCGGAGCTCTTCGTCGGCGGTGACCGCGATCGTGGTGAAGCCGGCTTCCTCGGTCAGCTCGCGCGCCGCGAGCAACAGGCGCGTCTTCCCGATCCCGGGCTCGCCCTCGAGCGTCAGGCCGACCAGCCGGCCCGTCCGGGCCGACGCGATCTCCTGTCCGATCGCCGCGAGCTCCGTCGGCCGCCCGACCACGTCGCCGGTACCTCGGTGGACGTGGAGCGACATCGGCGAGAACGCCTGGAGCACGGGCGCGAGCGCGGCTGCTTCCGGTGACTCACCGCTCGGTTCGATCATGAGGCGCGCTCCTGGGCTCCGGATCTTCCAAGAGGGTAGTTGCGGATGCGTCCATCGGCTCGCCAGGGATCGCGCCCGGTCCCATCGGGTCCGGGTCGTTCGGCCTCCACCGCCCCTACATCCCGGTGCGAGCGTTGGGGTGGATCTCGGCAACGGGAGGTGGCAACGATGAATGCGACGGCGATCCTGGAGGACGCGCGGGACGTGCTGACCGTGCGGCAAGTGGTCGGGGAACCCATCGAACGCGACGGAGCCGTGGTCATCCCGGTCGTCCGGATGCACGGCGGGATCGGCGGAGGAGGGGAGCCGGACGCAACGACGGGCGCCGGAACGCGCGAGGGTTCGTTCGGCGGCGGGCTGCTGATGGGGGCGAAACCCGTCGGCGTGTTCGTGATCCGTGAGGGCAAGGTCAGCTGGCTCCCGGCGGTCGACGTGAACAGGCTCGCGCTCGGTGGCCAGCTCGTCGCGATCGCAGTGATCCTGGCGTTCGGCTTCCGAAGGCGCGCCCACAGGAAGCACGAACCTCGCACGTAGCCCCGCGTTGACCGCGGGCGGCGACCTCCGGGAGACTGTCCCCCCGCCCGCCGGGCGATGCGAGGCATGGACGACAACAGGTACTGGCGCGCCGCCGAGCCCAAGCCGTCGTACGACGTCGTCATCGTGGGGGGCGGCGGCCACGGCCTCTCGACCGCCTACTACCTGGCGAAGAACCACGGCGTCACCGACGTGTGCGTCGTCGAGAAGGGGTGGCTCGCCGGCGGCAACATGGCGCGCAACACCACGATCATCCGCTCGAACTACCTCTGGAACGAGTCCGCCGCGATCTACGAGCACTCGCTGAAGCTGTGGGAGGGGCTCGAGGAGGATCTGGGCGCCGATCTGCAGTTCTCGCAACGCGGCGTCCTGAACCTCGCGCACAACCTCGGCGACGTTCGCTCGAGCATCCGACGCGTGGAGGCGAACCGGCTCAACGGCGTCGACGCGGAATGGCTGACGCCCGAGGACGTCAGCTCGTTCTGCCCGGTCGTGAACGTCTCCCCCGACGTCCGGTATCCGGTGATGGGCGCGACGCTGCAGCGCCGGGGCGGGGTCGCGCGCCACGACAAGGTGGCGTGGGCCTACGCGCGAGCGGCCTCGGACCTCGGGGTCGACATCGTCGAGCACGCCGAGGTCACGGGGTTCGTGCGCGGCGCCGGCGGCTCGGTCGAGGGCGTCGAGACCACACGCGGCACGATCCGCGCGAACACGGTCGCGCTGACCGCGGCCGGCCACACGAGCGTGCTCGCCGCGATGGTCGGCCTCCGCCTGCCGCTGCAGTCCCATCCGCTCCAGGCGCTGGTCTCGGCCCTCTACGAACCGGTCCTGTCGACCGTCGTGATGTCGAACGCCGTGCACGTCTACGTCTCGCAGGCCGACAAGGGCGAACTGGTGATGGGCGCGGGGATCGACGCGTACAACGGCTACGCGCAACGAGGGTCCTTCCACGTGATCGAGCACCAGATGGCGGCGGCGCTGGAGCTCTTCCCGATCTTCGAGCACGCATCGGTGCTCCGAACCTGGGCCGGCATCGTCGACGTGTGTCCGGACGCGTCGCCGATCGTCGGGCCGACGCCGATCGACGGTCTCTTCCTCAACTGCGGCTGGGGCACCGGCGGCTTCAAGGCGACGCCGGGCTCCGGCTGGGCGTTCGCCGACGTCGTCGCGACCGGCCAGAGCGATCTCGCGAACCCGTACGGGCTCGAGCGGTTCACGACAGGGGCATTGATCGATGAACACGGCGCCGCGGCGGTCGCGCACTGATGCGCGCGCGGGAGGTCGCGCACTGATGCGCAGGGACGCGGTGCGGCGGTTCGCGCTCTCGCTGCCGGAGGCGGAGGAGCGCGAGACCTGGGAGACCGCGACCTTCCGCGTGCGCAACAAGATCTTCCTGATGTTCTCCGAGCAGGAGCGGCACGCGTGGATCAAGTCGACGCACGACGAGCAGCGCGCGTTGATCCAGGAGGACCCGGACACCTTCTTCGCGCCGCCCTACGTCGGGCCGAGCGGATGGATCGGCGTCGTGATCCGCTCGGTCGATCCGGACGAGCTGCGCGAACTGGTAACGGAGGCATGGCGGCTGACGGCTCCCAAGCGCCTGCTGAGCACGTTCGACGAGGCGACGGGGTGAGAGCGTGCTGCTGATCCGGTGTCCGTGGTGCGGCGCCCGCGACGAGATCGAGTTCCGCTACGGCGGCCAGGCCCAGGTCGCCTACCCGGCCGATCCCGAGGCGCTGTCCGACGAGGAGTGGGCCGACTACCTGTTCATGCGGGACAACCCGAAGGGTCCCTTCCGCGAGCGCTGGGTCCACGCGGCAGGGTGCCGGCGCTGGTTCCAGGCGCTGCGCGACACGTCGACGCACCGGTTGATCGCCACGTATCCGATCGGCGAGGAGCCGATCTCCCTCGCCCGGTTCCGAGGGACCGAGCGCGCATGAGCGGCCGCCGTCTCGACGCCGGCGGCCGGATCGACCGGTCGCGACCCATCCGGTTCACGTTCGACGGCCGCGGGTACGACGGCTTCGAGGGCGATACGCTCGCGAGCGCGCTGCTGGCCAACGGCGTCGACGTGGTGTGCCGCTCGCCCATCCTCGGCCGGCCGCGCGGCGTCGTCTCGGCCGGTGTCGAGGAGCCGAGCGCGTTCGTCGAGGTCGCCGAGCCGTGGTTCGAGCCGGTCGTCGCCGCGCCGATGGTCAACCTCATTGACGGTCTCGTGGCCTCGGGCAGGCCGGGTGTCGGGCGGTTGCCGGCGCAGACGCATCGGACCAAGCCGTCGGTGACGCGCAACCGTCACGTGGAGACGCTGGTCATCGGCAGCGGAGGCAAGGGCCTCGAGGTCGCGAGGACCGCGGCGGCGCGCGGCGAACGCGTGCTGTTGGTGGAGCGGGAGCCGTACCTCGCGGGCTCGGGCCTCGGCCGGGGTCCCGAGGGGGTCGAGGTCCTCGTCGACGCGACCGCGCTCGGCGTCTACGACGACGGCTACGTCGTGGTCCTGCATCGAGGACCCGAGCACGACACCGTGTGGCACATCCGGGCCGCCCGCGTCGTGCTGGCGACCGGCGCGTTCGAACGGCCGATCGCCTTCGCCGACAACGACCGGCCCGGCGTGATGCTCAACGCGGCGGTGGGCCGCTACATCCGCGACTTCGGCGTCCTCCCGGGAGCGCGGATCGTGGCGTTCGGCGCGAACGTGACGGTGCTGGAAACCCACGACCTCCGGCGGGCCGGCGCCGAGATCGTCGCGACCGCGGATGTCCGCGAGGGATGGGCGGTCGCCGGCACCGAGGGCGAGACGCGCGTCGAGGCCGTCCATCTGGTCGGGCCCGGCGGCGAACGGCGCACCGTCGAGGCCGACCTCGTCGCCGTCGCGGGCGGCTGGAACCCGGCGCTCCAGCTCTATCGCGCGATCGGCGGCGGGCTCCGCTACGACGACGACCTCGCGACGTTCGTTCCCGACGGGTCGGGGCCCCCGTGGCTCGAGGTGGTCGGCGCGGCCGCCGGCGACCTGCCGCCGAGCGTCGCGTACTGGTACACGCCGGCCGAGGATCTCTCGCGGCACTTCGTCGACCTCCAGCGCGACCAGACCGTCGCGGACGTGCTCGCGGCGGTCGACGGCGGACTGCGGAGCGTCGAGCACGTGAAACGCGCGACGTACATCGGCACCGCGATCGACCAGGGCCGGACCAGCGGCACGATGACCGCCGAGATCGTGAACGTCGCGCTCGGCTGGGAGCTCGGCGCGCAGGGCCCGACGAACGCGCGCCCGCCGTTCGTCCCGGTGTCGTTCGCGGCGCTCGCGGGGCTCGACCGAGGTCCGGAGCTGCTCGACCCCGTCCGGCGCTCGCCGATGCACGCGGCGCACGTCGAACGCGGCGCGGTCTTCGAGGACGTCGGGCAGTGGAAGCGGCCGCGCTACTTCCCGCACGGCGACGAGGACATGCAGGCGGCCGTCGCGCGCGAATGCCTCGCGGTCCGCGATGGCGCCGGGGTCCTCGACGCGTCGACGCTCGGCAAGATCGAGGTGGTCGGTCCGGACGCCCCCGCGTTCCTCGACCGGATGTACACGAACCGGATGTCGAACCTCGCCGTGGGGTCGATCCGCTACGGCCTGATGCTCGGGCTCGACGGGATGGTCTTCGACGACGGCGTCGCGATGCGCCTGGCGGAGGACCGCTACCTGGTGACCACGACGACCGGCGGGGCGGCAGCCGTCCTCGACCGGTTCGAGGAATGGCTCCAGACCGAATGGCCGGAGCTCCGCGTGTACTGCACGAGCGTGACCGAGCAGTGGGCGGTGATCGCCGTCGGGGGTCCGAAGGCGCGAGCCGTCCTGGCCGACGTGGGCACCGACCTGGACCTGCTGAACGACGCGTTCCCGTTCATGACGTTCCGCGACGGCGTCGTCGCCGGTGTCGCGGCGCGGGTGTGCCGCGTGAGCTTCACCGGCGAGCTCTCCTACGAGATCCACGTGCCCTCGTGGGACGGCCCGCACGTGTGGGAGGCCGTGTTCGCCGCCGGCGAGATGTTCGGCGTCGAGCCCTACGGCACCGAGGCGATGCACGTCCTCCGCGCCGAGAAGGGCTTCGTGATCGTCGGCCAGGACACGGACGGGACCGCGACCCCCGACGACCTCGGCATGGGCTGGATCGTGAACCCGTCGAAGGGCGACTTCCTCGGGAAGCGGTCGCTCGTGCGGCCGGACAGCGTGCGGTCCGGCCGCAAGCAGCTCGTCGGGATCGTGCCGCACGATCCCGACCTGCTCCTGCCGGAGGGGACGCAGTTGATCCGTTCCTCGACGATCGGCGCCCCGCCGGTCCCGATGCTGGGACACGTGACCTCGAGCTACCGGAGCGCCGCGCTCGGATGGACGTTCGCGCTCGCGATGGTGGAGGGGGGCCGCGAGCTGCGCGGCCGGACGATCCACGCCGCGCTCGCCGGAGGGACCGCGCCCGTGGACGTCACCGACCCCGTCTTCTACGACGCGGAGGGAGCACGGCGCGATGGCTGAGCCCACCGCGCCGCTCGCGCACCGCGCGACCGACCTCGTTCGCCTGCACGCCGCGGAGGTCCCGTTCCTGTCGCAGATCGACGTGCGGTGCGGCACGGACGCGGCGGCCCGCCTGGGCTTCCCGCTCGAGCCGAACACGGTCGCCGGCGACATGGTCCGTGGCGTGCTGTGGCTCGGCCCCGACGAGTGGTTGGTCGTAGGGCTACCGGGCACCGGGCCGGGCGTGCTCGCGCAGCTGCAGGCCGCGCTGACCGGGAGCCACGCGAGCGTCGTCGACACCTCGGCGAACCGCGCGGTCATCCACCTCACCGGATCGCTGCGGCTGGACCTGCTGGCGACGGGGTGTCCGATCGATCTGGATCCCCGCGGCGGCTGGGGGCCGGGGCGGTGCGCCCAGACGCTGTTCGGGCGCGCGCCGGTCCTCGTGCAGGAGCTCGTGAACGCCACCAGGATCTTCGTCCGGCCGTCGTTCGCCGAGTACGTCGTGGATCGGCTGCTGGCAGCGGCGAAGGTGAGAAGCTGACGCGATGGACGCGACCGACGTCGACCGGCTCGCGCGGCTGCCGCTTTTCGGCGAGCTGGACGCGTACGACCTCGGCCACGTCGCCGGCTGGTTGCGCGACGTCGAGCTCGCGCCGGGCGACATCCTGATCCGGCAGGGCGCGATGCCCGACGACGTGTACGTGCTGGAGATCGGGACCGTGGAGGTCACGCGCGACGGCGAACGGATCGCGACGCTCGGCGCGGGCGATGTGGTCGGTGAGATCGCGCTGGTCGATCCGCAGCGCCGCACCGCGACCGTGCAGGCCGCAACGCCGGTCCGCGCCGTGGCCCTGAACCTGCGGGATCTGCCGGAGATGGCATCGGAGATGCCGGAGATCGTGCGGCACCTCCGCTCGATCGCGGAACGTCGCCTGGCCGAGCTGACCTGAACCGGCGGGCCCAGGGACGGCGGAACGCTACTCGGCCGCGCCGGCTTCCTGCTCGTCGGGCTCGGGGACGCCCGGTTGCGGGAGGAACTCGCTCTGCTCCGCCGGACCGATCGGCACACCCTTCTCGATCAGGCCCGCCTCGCGATCGCGCCGGCGCTCGGCGCGGGCCACCCGGCGCGCTTCGCGCGCGGCGGCCTTCTTCGCGTTGGCGTCACGGACCTGACGCTTGCCCATGCTGTCGGGCATCGTGCACCTCCTCGATCCGCGCGGCGCTCAGTCGCGCCGCACCGGATGGATGTAGACCGCCGGCGTGTGCAGGAAGCAGGTTGCCGATCGATTGTACGTAGACAGGACGGTCGCGCAGCCAGGCTCACCGCAGGTGCGGCCCCGTGGCGGACGATCCTGAGGAGACTTCCCTCGCAACGGTGCACCGTACGGGACGCTCGTCGTGCCGGTGGCGATGATCGATCTCCTCTCTGGCGCGCGCCGATCCGTGGAGCGAGAACGACGACCCGGCAGGGGAAACTCGGAGATCGATCGCGCGGCGCGAACCCTCAGGCTGAGGCCCGAGACCTCCATCATACCCGTTCGGACTCAGCCGTCGTTGCCGGCAACGAGCGCGCGTTCGAACAGGACCATGTCGCGCGCGACGCGCCCGTCCTCGACGACGGGCTGCGGATACGCATCGAAGAAGCGCGCACGCACGCCCGCGTCCCGGAACCCGCACGCGCCGTAGAACGCGATCGTGCCGACGCTGACATCGGCGGTGCCGACGAGGAGCCGGCGCGCGCCGCGGGTGGCCGCATACGTCGCGATCGCTTCGATCGCGGCGCGGCCGAGGCCGCGGCCCCGCTCCGACGCCGCGAGCGCGATGTTCTTGATCTCGACGGCGTCGCCGTCGCGGAGCAGCAGCGCGACGCCGACCGCCCGCCCGTCGGCGCGCAGCTCGAAGAGCTCGCCATCATCGAGGTACCCGCGGAGGACCGGCTCGGACTCGTCCGCCTCGAGGAGGAGCGGCACGAACGGCTCGCGGGAAGCCGTCACCGCCACGAGCTGGACGGCGCTCAGGACCCGAGCTCCTCCAGCATCCGGCGCTGCCACGCGGCGGTCTGCTCGACCTGGTTGAACGTGAACACGTGCAGCGCACGGACGTCCGAGGTGGGGTCGGCGATCGTCGCGCCCAGCTCCTCGAGGAGTTCGTCCGGCCCGAACTGGCCGCGGATCACGTGGCCCAGCAGCTTCCGGTTCTTCTTAAGGTAGCGGGCCGAGTCGGCCACGCCGATCCGCGCGGCCACGCGCATCAGCCTGGCCACGTCGGTGACCCCCGGCACGCCGAGGTGCACGGGCAGCGTCACGCCGGAGCCGCGCATCCGCTCGATCCAGCCGGCGATCGCGGTCGGGTTGAAGCTCATCTGCGTCGCCATATACGACGCGTGCCGCTGCTTCGCGAGGAGCACCTCGAGGAGCCGGTCCTCACCGATGTTCGGATGCCCCTCCGGGTACGCCGGGACGCCGATGTCATCGAACGGCCGCCCCAACTCGTCGATCGCACGGAGCAACATGAGCCCGTCGTGGAAATCGCCGTGGTCCTGCGCGTCGCCACCGACCACGAAGATCCGCCGGAACCCACCCTCGCGCAGGCGCGCCACGAGGTCCTCGAGGTGCGTCCGGGTCCAGATCATGTGCGCCGACAGGTGCGGGATCACCTCATGGCCGAGCGCCGACAGCTTCTCGGCCAGCTCGACGGTGGCCTCGATCCCGTGGCTCGGCGAGGACGTCACCGTCACGGTGGACCCTGGCGGCAGCTCGTCGGCCTTCCGGATCGCGTTCAGCAGCGGGATGATCTCGAACTTCGGGCGGCGCACGAGCTCGCGCAGCGTGGCCCGCTGCTCGGCGGTCAGCTCGACGGTCCTGCGCTTGAAGAGCCGCAGCATCACGTGTTCGAGTCCGGGAAGCTGGCCTTCTGCCGGTCGATCCACTCGCGGAGCGCTTCGTCCGTCGCCTCGTCGATCGGCGGAGCTTCGTACTCCGCCAGCATCCGCTTCCAGATCGCGTTCGCACGCTCGGCCGCGTCCTTCGACCCCTCGAGCTCCCACTGCTCCACGCTGTTGTTGTCCGCGACGGAGGACCGGTAGAACGCGGTCTCGAAGTTCGCGAGCGTGTGCGCCGAGCCGAGGAAGTGCTGTCCGGGACCGTTCTCCACGATCGCGTCGATCGCCTGGCCGTTCGGCGAGAGGTCCACGCCCTTCGCGAACTCGTGGAGCATCCCGCACTGGTCGAGATCGAGGATGAACTTCTCGTAGCCGGCCGCGAGACCCCCCTCGAGCCAGCCCGCGGCGTGCAGCACGAAGTTGACCCCCGCGAGCATCGTCGGCTGCAGGGTGTTGGCCGATTCGTACGCGGCCTGCGCGTCGGCGACCTTCGAGGCGGTCAGGGAGCCGCCGGAACGGAACGGAACGCCCAGCCGCCGGGCGCACGCGGCCAACGCGTACAGGACCAGCGCCGGCTCCGGCGTGCCGAACGTCGGCGCGCCCGACTGCATCGACATCGAGGACGCGAACGACCCGAACACGACCGGCGCGCCCGGCCGCACCAGCTGGACGTACGCCATGCCGGCGAGGGCCTCGGCGAGCGTCTGTGCGGCCGCGCCGGCGACCGACGCCGGCGACATCGCGCCGGCCAGGATGAACGGCGTCATGATCAGGCCCTGGTTCGCCTCGGCGTAGGCCTTCGCGGCGCCCAGCATCGAGGAGTCCCACACGAGCGGCGAGTTCGCGTTGATCAGGCTGAGGATGTAGGTCCGCTCCTCCAGCGCATCGTCGCCGAAGACGATCCGCGCCATCTGCACGGTGTCGAGCGCACGCTGGGGATGCGTGACGGAGCCCATGAACGGCTTATCGGACCAGCGGATGTGCGAATACACCATGTCGTAGTGCCGCTTGTTGACCGGCAGGTCGACCGGCTCGCACACGGTGCCGCCCGAATGATGCAGGAACGGCGTCATGTACGAGAGCTTCACGAAGTTGCGGAAGTCCTCGATCGTGCCGTAGCGCCGGCCGTTGTCCAGGTCGCGCACGAACGGGCAGCCGTAGACCGGCGCGAGGACGGTGGCGTTCCCGCCGATATGCACGGTGTTCGCCGGGTTGCGCGCGTACTGGTCGAACTCGCGCGGCGCGGTCGCCTGGACCAGCTGCCGCGCCAGGCCACGGGGGAACCGCACGCGCTCGCCCTCCACGTCGCAGCCGGCGCCCTTCAGCAGGACGAGCGCATCGGGCGTCTCGCGGAACTCCACGCCGACGCGCTCGAGGATCGTGTCGGCGTTGTGCTCGATCAGCTCCGTGCCCTCCTCCGACAGGACCTCGTACGGCGTCAGCGTTCGGGTGATGAACGGGACCTTCTCGGCCACGGCGTGCAGGCGAGCGGCCTGGCGGCCAGCACGGCCCCCGGTGCGCCGGGAGCCTCGAGGTTCGTCGCTCATGCGGTGCTCCTTCCCTCTCCTTGGCCCTCTGTCCGTGCGGCGGCGCGGCGGCGCCGCGGCCGGTCGCCCGCCTCGGTGGTGCGCGCCGGCAGGTCGACCACCGCGCCGAGGCGCGGGAACGGGTCGGTGGCGTGCGGCAGGGCCATCGCGTGCACGAAATGCTCTTGGAACCGCGGCTCGATCGCGGTCTCGATCTTCTCGACGCGTCGAACCACGCCATCGATCTCCGCACGCGAGGCGCGGTTCAACAGCGCGATCCGCGCGCCGGTCCCCGCCGCGTTGCCGGCCGCCGTCACGTTCGACGGCTCGCAGTCGGGCACCAGCCCCAGCACCATCGCGTGGATCGGATCGATGTGCGCGCCGAACGCGCCCGCCAGGCGGATCCGGTCCACCGTGTCCACGCCGTAGGCGTCCATAAGCAGCCGGCAGCCGGCGTAGAGCGCCGCCTTCGCCAGCTGGATCTGGCGGACGTCGTTCTGCGTGATCACGATCCGGGGATCGTCGTACAGGACGAACGAGAACGTCCGGCCGTCCGCGATCACGCGCGCCGTGCGATCGGCGAGCGACCCGTCGATGACCCCGTCGGCCGTGAGCACGCCCGCGAGGAACAGCTCGGCGATCGCCTCGATGATGCCGCTGCCGCAGATCCCGGTCACGTGCGACGCGTCGAAGCCCGGCTCGTCCGACCACGCCTCGCCGCCGATCACGCGCACGCGCGGCTCGAGCGTCGCGCGGTCGATCCGCACGCGCTCGATCGCGCCGGGGGCGGCGCGCTGGCCGGCAGAGATCTGCGCGCCCTCGAACGCCGGACCGGTCGGGCTGGATGCGGCCAGGAGGCGCTCCCGATTGCCCAGGACGATCTCGGCGTTCGTCCCGACGTCGACCAGCAGGCTGATGTCGTCGCGATCCTGCGGCGCCTCGGCCAGGATCATGCCGGCGGTGTCCGCGCCCACATGCCCTGCGATACAGGGCAGAACGTACACCCGCGCGCCCTCGTTCACCGGAAGATCCAGCTCGCGAGCCGGGATGCGGACCGCCTCGTCGGTGGCCAATGCGAACGGCGCGCCGCCGAGCTCGGTCGGATCGAGGCCGAGGACCAGATGATGCATGATCGGGTTGCCGACGAGCGTGATCGCCAGCACATCCTCGGCGTCGACGAAGGCGTCGCGGACGAGCTCCGCGGTCAGCTCGGCGAGACACGTCCGCACGGCGGCCGTCAGGTCCGCCTGCGACCCGGGATGCATCATCACGTAGGACACGCGGCTCATCAGGTCCTCACCGAATCGGATCTGCGGGTTCATCGCGCCGGCGGAGCCGAGGACCTCCCCGCTCGTCAGGTCGCACAGGTGCCCCGCGACCGTCGTCGAGCCGACGTCGAACGCGATCCCGAGCGGCCGCTCGTGCAGGCCGGGCCAGATCGCGACGACCTCGCGGCCCTCGTTGACCGCGACGGTGACCTGCCATCCGCCGGAGCGCAGCGCCCGCTGGAGCTGACCGAGCACGTGGTGGTCGAAGATCAGACCCCGGAGGTTCCATTGTTCGTCCAGGGCTTCGGTCAGACGCCGAAGATCAGACGACGCATCGGCCAGCTCCGGCGCACGCACCTCGACCAGGTGCAGGTGCACGACGGGGTCCAGCTCGATGTCGCGCGCGTCGGCCTCCTTGCGGACGACCTGCCGGTGCACCTGGCTGTCGGGCGGCACGTCGACGACGAGGTCGCCGAGGATGCGGGCGTGGCAGCCCAGGCGGCGACCGTCCGCCAGCCCCGTCCGCTCGTCATAGGTGCGCTCCGGCTCGGAGAACGGCGAGAGGTGCGTCGCGGCCGACGTGATCCCGTGCTTGGCGAACGATCCCTCGCTCACCACGATCTGGCAGCGGCCGCAGATCCCCCGGCCGCCGCACACGGAGTCCAGGTCGACGCCGAGCGAGCGCGCGGCATCCAGCAGGTTCGTGCCTTCGTCGAAGCGGCCGCGTCGTCCCGACGGCGTGAACACGACCAGCGCGGAGCCGGCGGTCACGACGGCGGCTCGGGCTCGGTCGACGCGACCCGCGCGGCGCGCCCGCCCCGGCGCCGGCCGGACAGCGCGCCCTCGGTCGCCGTGCGGTCGCTGTAGCGCGCGATCCACGCGATCTGATGCGGGTCGTGCCCCATCATCACGTCGGCGGCCATGACCGCCTGCCGCACCTCGGGGTGCAGCGGAGACGTGATCGCCGAGGTCATCCCGTTCGCGATCGCCATCGACACGAACGCGGCGCTCAGCGCGTGCCGGTTCGGCAGCCCGAACGCCACGTTCGAGGCGCCGCATGTCGTGTTGACGCCCAGCTCTTCGCGCAACCGGCGGACGAGCGCGAACACCTGCCGCCCGGCGGTCTGCATCGCGCCGATCGGCATCACGAGCGGATCGACCACGATGTCCTCCGGACCGATGCCGTGGTCGGCCGCTCGCTCGACGATCTTGCGCGCCACCGCGAACCGCACGTCCGGGTCCTCGCTGATGCCGGTTTCGTCGTTCGTGATCGCGACGACCGCGGCGCCGTGCTTCGCCACCAGGGGCAACACGCTTTCCAGGCGCTCGTCCTCCCCCGTCACGCTGTTCACGAGCGGCTTGCCCTCGTACGCAGCGAGGCCGGCTTCCAGCGCGGCCACGATCGAGGAGTCGATCGACAGCGGCGCGTCGGTCAGCGACTGGACCAGGCGGATCGCGTCCGCCAGGATCGCCGGCTCGTCGGCGAGCGGGATGCCTGCGTTCACGTCCAGCATCTGCGCCCCCGCCTCAACCTGGGCACGGGTGTCGGCGATCACGGTCGAGAAGTCGCCGGCGGCCATCTCGGCGGCGAGCCTCGGCCGGCCGGTCGGGTTGATCCGTTCGCCGATGATCACGAACGGCCGCTCGAAGCCGATCACGACCTCCTTCGTGGCGGAGCTGACGACGGTGTCGGTCACGCGGGCTCCCCGCCGCGCTTGCCGGCGGCGCGGATCGTGGCGCGCAGGACCTCGTCGGTCCACTCGCCCTCCAGGCGCGTGGCCTCCGCGTCGGCCTCTGCCTCGAGGTCCTCGCCGCACGGGCGCCGGTCCGAGCCCATCTCGGCGGTGTAGTCGTCGGCGTCGATCAGGCCGGCGACCATGGCGGAGGCGTCCACGGCCTCCTGGAAGCGGTCGGACAAGAGGCGGCGCGCCGAGGTCTTGCCCTCACGCGCCACGACCTGCATCGGGATGTCGCGCCAGCGGATCACGGTCAACTGGGCCATCAGGCGACGCCCGCGCGCTCCCGGCGCTCCTGCACCAGCGCCTGCGCCGTCTCGGCGGCCACGGCGGCGTCCCGGCAGTACGCGTCGGCGCCGACGGCCTTGCCGAACTCCTCGTTCAACGGCGCGCCGCCGACCAGCACGATGTACTTGTCGCGCAGTCCCTTGTCCTTCAGCTCGTCGATCACGACCTTCATGTACGGCATCGTCGTCGTGAGCAGCGCCGACATGCCCAGGATGTCCGGCTCGTGCTCCTCCAGCGCGGCGAGGTAGCTCTCGACGGCGTTGTTGATGCCCAGGTCGATGACCTCGAACCCGGCCCCCTCCAGCATCATCGCCACGAGGTTCTTCCCGATGTCGTGGATGTCGCCCTTGACGGTGCCGATCACGACCTTGCCGACGCGCGCGACGCCGGTCTCGGCCAGGAGCGGCCGAAGGATCTCCATCCCGGCCTTCATCGCGTTCGCGGCCAGCAGCACCTCCGGCACGAACAGGATGCCGTCGCGGAAGTCGATCCCGACGATCCGCATCCCCTCGACCAACGCGTCGTTCAGGACGCGCTCCGCCGGCCAGCCACGCCCCAGGAGGATGTTGGTTCCCTCCACGATCTCCGGGGCGAGCCCGTCGTAGAGGTCGTCGTGCATCTGCTTCGTCAGGTCGTCGTCGGACAACGAGGCAAGGTCGATCTCCTGCTCGTCGCTCATCTCCTCACCCCTTCAGTCGTTCGCCCTTGGGATCCCACAGCGGCTCAGCCACCACCGTCGCGGCGTGCCGCTCGCCGAAGTACTCGATCTGCACCGGTGTCCCCTCGGCCGCGACATCCACCGGGAGGTACCCGTACGCGATCCCGCGCCCGATCGAGTAGCCGTAGTTCGCACTGGTCACGTACCCCACGACCCGGTCGCCGGCCCAGACGGGCTCCTTGCCCATCACCACCGTGCGCGGGTCGTCGAACACCATCGGCACGAGCTTCTCGGCGGAGCCCCGGGCGCGGATCGCCTCGAGCGCGTCACGTCCCTGGAAGTCCTTGTCCATCCGCACCGCGAACCCGAGCCCGGCCTCGAACGGATCGTGCTCCGTGCCGATGTCCTGGCCCCACAGCCGGTAGCCCTTCTCCAGCCGCAGCGAGTCGAACGCCCCGAGCCCGGCCGCGATCAGGCCGTCCTCGCGCCCGGCCGCCCACAGCGTGTCCCACAGCCGCGCGCCCATCTCCATCGGCCCGTAGAGCTCGAACCCCAGCTCGCCGACGTAGCTGATCCGCTGGGCGAACGCCGGCACCTCGCCGATGTCGATCGAGGCGCCCGTCATGTACGGGATCGCCGCGTCGGAGACGTCGTCGGTGCTGACCCGCCGCAGGATGTCGCGCGAACGCGGTCCCCACAAGCCCAGGCAGAACGAGCGCGTGGTGACGTCGAGGATCCTCACGTCCTCGCCGACGCGCACCTGCGCGCGGATCCAGGCCAGGTCGTGCATGCCCGAGCCGCCGCCGGTCACGACCAAGAAGAGGTCCTCCTCGAGCCGGGTCACCGTCAGGTCGCAGCGGATCCCGCCGCTCGGGGTGAGCATCCCGGTGTACACGACGGTCCCGACCGGCCGGTCGATCCGGTTCGCGCAGATCCGCTCCAGGAACGCGAGCGCGCCCGGCCCCTCCACGCGGATCTTCACGTACGGGGTGATGTCGAACAGCCCCGCGCGCTCGCGCGTGGCCAGATGCTCCGCGCCGACCACCGGCGACCACTCGCGCGCGGCCCAGCCGGTCCGCCGCGCCCACTCGTGCGTGACGCCATCCACCAGCGAGCGGTTCGCCGCGAAGAACTGCGGCCGCTCCCAGCCGGCGCCGGTCACGAAGGTCGCGCCCAGCTCGACGTGCCTCGGGTGGAACGGCGTCAGCCGCAGGTTCCGCGGTGCCGCAGGCTGCTGGAGCGGATGCAGGATGTCGTACACCTCGCGGTACTGCTGGGAACCACGCGCCACCACGTACGGCGGCGTCGTCATGAACGGGTAGAAGCGGTTCGCGTCGGCCTCGGCCAGGTCGTAGCCGGGCTCGCCGGTCGCCATCCACTCCGCCACCTGCCGGCCCATGCCGCCGCCGTGCGTGACCCAGACCGCCTCGCAGATCCAGAAGCCGCGGACGTCGGCCGACTCGCCCACGATCGAGCCGGCGTCCGGGGTGAACGAGAACATCCCGTTGATCGACCTGCTCGCGTCTTCCGGCCGCATCCGGCCGGCGAGCGCCGGCAGCAGCCGCTCGGTCTCCGCCTCGCAAACGTCGAAGTCCTCCGGCGTGAACGGCATCAGCGACGGCTGCAACGCGCCGCCCGGACGCCGGATCGCGTCCTGCGGCGTGACGATCGGCTCGTGCCGGTAGTTGCCGACGCCGTAGTGGTCGCCGCGATGCCGATAGTAGAGGGACACGTCCTGGTGCCGCAGGAGCGGATGGACGACCTCCTCGCCGGCGAACCCCGCCAGCTCGGGCACGGGATCGGTCCAGACGAGCTGATGCTGGACCGCGACCAGCGGGACCGGCACCCCCGCCATCGCGCCGACGGACGGCCCCCAGATGCCGGCGCACAGCAGGACGCGCTCGCACTCGATCCTGCCTTGATCGGTCTCGACCGCGTGCACGCGACCGCCCGTCGTGTCGAAGCCCGTCACGGTGACGCCGCCCTCGAACGCGACGCCCTTCGCCTCGGCCGTGCGCGAGAGCGCGGTCACGATCCGCACCGCTTTCGCGATGCCGTCGGACGGGACCAGGTACGCGCCCAGGATGTGGCCGGCGTTCAGCAGCGGCAGCCGCTCGGCGGCCTCGGCCGGCGTCAGCAGCTCGGTGCCCTCGATGCCGTAGGAGCGAGCGAAGCCCTGCCGGCGCTTCAGCTCCTCGACACGCTCGGGCGTCGTCGCGACCTCGAGCGAGCCGACCCCGTACCAGCACGGCTCGCCGTCGAGGTCGAGGCTGTCGTAGAGGGCGACCGTGTCCTGCGCGATCCGGCACATCGTGCGGGAGCCGTTCGTCTGGAAGACCAGGCCGGGGGCGTGCGAGGTGGATCCGCCGGTCTCGAACAGCGGGCCCTGATCAAGCACCAGGACGTCGGTCACGCCGAGCTCGGCCAGGTGGTACGCCGCGGATGCGCCGACGATGCCGGCGCCCACGATGACGGTCTCAGCCCGGGACCTCACCCCGCGAAGTGTCTCGCGCCGTGTTGCTCAGGGGAACGCCGGTGTTGCAGACGAAGCAACTCGAGCAGAGGGGTTGCCGCTTGGACGCACACGGCGGGGCCGAGCGCGCCGGGGAACCCCATTCAGGGCCAGCGCACCTCACACGCTGTGCCGTCGAGATCACGGTCGAGGCTCAGGTTGTTCCGATACGCGCCTGAGCTGATGGTCGGACGATGGAACCCTGCCGCCACCTGCCTCGCGGCCGCCTTCTTCGACTTCGCCACGCCGTACGTGAACCGATACAACCCGCCGAAGAGGTGGATGCCGCGATGCATCTGACGGCACGTCTTGAACGGCGGCGGCGCTAGCAAGATCGCGTGAGCCTCGAGAGTCGCTGACCCGGCTCCGAACATCGAGCCGACCACGAGCAACACGGCGGCCAACAGCTTGGACATGCTTCGCTTCTTCATGGAGGCCTCCTTCGGGCAGGTAGACCCCACGGTGCTCGCGCCCGCTGACGCCGACCTAACGGCGTGCGAACGAACCCATCGGGCTGCTCGATGCCTGCCTGGTGCCTTCCCCGGCGCAACCCGAGTTGCTACGGTGCTCAACGACCGCGGAGGGTGCGATGGAGTTCGGGATCCTTGGCCCGCTCGAGGTTCAGCAGGACGGGACGCAGATCCCGGTCACGGGCTCGAAGCAGCGCGCGTTGCTAGCCGTGCTGCTCATCCACGCGAACGAAACCCTCTCGACCGACCGGCTGATCGACGAGCTCTGGGGCGATCGCCCGCCCGACAGCGGCCCGGCGGCCCTTCAGGTCCGCATCTCCCAGCTCCGCAAGACGCTCCGGCTCGCGGAGCTCAACGGCGAGGGTCCGGCGCTCACGACCCGATCGCACGGATACGTTTTGGAAGTCCGTCCGGACCGGCTCGACGCCCTGCGCTTCGAGACGCTCGCCGATCGCGGCGCCGAGGCGCTCGCCGCCGGTGACGCAGGCACCGCATCGGAGCTTCTCCAAGAAGCCCTCTCGCTCTGGCGCGGCCCCGCCCTGTCGGACTTCGCGTGGGAGCCGTTCGCCACCGCGGCGAGCGCGCGGCTGGAGGAGCGACGGCTCTCGGCCCTCGAGCTCCGGATCGACGCCGACCTCGAACTCGGCCGCCACGCGGCGTTGATCCCCGAGTTTCAGCAACTCGTCCGGGAGAACCCCGTCCGCGAGGGCCTCCGAGCCCGATTGATGCTCGCCCTCTACCGCTCCGATCGCCAGGCCGACGCGCTCGAGGTGTACCGCGAGACCCGACGGGCCCTGATCGACGAGCTCGGGATCGAGCCGGGCGAGCGGCTCCAAGAGCTGGAGGGCGCCATCCTGCGGCACGATCCGGCGCTGGAGTTGGGTCCGGAGCCAGGGAAGGCCTCGAAGTCGCGTGTGCCGGCCCCGCCGACCCCGGACGTCGCCCCACCGGTCGGGAACCGGCGGCGCACGCCAACGCTCGCCGGCGTCGCGGCGTTGGTGGTGGCGCTGCTGGTCGCCTCGATCGCGATCGTCGGCCTGCGACCGCATCCGGTGACGGCGGCGGCGAAGGGCGACGCGGTCTCGGTGCTCGATCCGACGACGGGTCGAACGCTCGGCACGATCCCGGTGGCGGCGCCGACCGCGGTTGCCGAGGGCCTCGGCGCGATCTGGGTCGCGAGCTCGGCCGACGGTACGGTGACGCGGCTCGACCCGGTGACCCGCACGGTTTCGCAGAGGACCGCCATCGGAGGCCAGCCGAGCGGACTGCTCGTCGCCGCCGGAAGCGTGTGGGTCGCGAGCCCGCTGGATGGGAAGGTCTCGCGGCTCGACGCGGAAGGTTCGGTCGTCCATACGTTCCCGGCGG